>Ga0115562_1000256_pt1 | contig 40528 bp, 52 predicted proteins | sample COGITO_mtgs_1105_6_FD_87200 | JGI IMG/M metagenome (GOLD analysis project Ga0115562, IMG submission 87200) | Pelagic marine microbial communities from North Sea - COGITO_mtgs_110516 | ecosystem: Environmental > Aquatic > Marine > Epipelagic | place: Germany:Helgoland, sampling site Kabeltonne...
CGCCCTTCAGGCGCGCAGCAAAAAACGCTGTGTCTACAGCAACAAAAAGTAACCAAAAAATGCCGCAACCTTACGACGAAGCTTGAGCACGACGGGTGCATCTCGCAGGGTTTTCTGTCCAGCAGTTCCAGAGGGTTCATCGCCAAGCGGTATAGGGGGTACTTTTTTATGCTGCACTTACATCAAGCTTTACGTCCAGTTTTTCCTTTGAGCAAAATAGTAGTTCTACTCTTTTTTTCCTTTTGAGCGGCATGCGGAGCTCAACAGTAAAGTCCGGCCGTCAGGCTCGGTTTTTACTTGTTCTAAAATAAAAAGAAGCCTACTGAACTTGTTTGTTGTAGCCTCATTGTGTTTTGAAAAGTCTGCGGTATCAGAGTGATATTGCCTAGAGGCGAGCTCAGATATTGACGAGCAATTAAAGTCGAGTGAAAATCATTTTCGTAGGCGTAGCCCAGATGTACTGGATAAGAATATCCCAAAGCGAATAGGTTATATCGGGGTCAATCTTCGTCAGATTGTGTGCTTTCTTTTGGTTACTTTTCTTTGCACAAACTGTAGCGCGCCGCTTAAAACTGGACAGCTAATCACTTAGTGCTGGACGCTAATTAACGCTAAAACAGTGCGTCTTGTAGCCCTCGCGTCGGCACACCATCATTCCAGTTGCCATAAATCAACTCAACGACATCCTTCGAGTTATTAGCGCCCCCAACCGTATACTTGTACTTCACTTCTTTACACGGCAGCCCTTTAAACACTTCACGAATGTCTGGGTGATCATTAATGCTGATTATTATGTTGCCTTCTATAGAGCCAGCCAACTCTGCCATTTTCTCATAATGCTCCCAACCAAAGTCAACGCCATAACCTTCGGTTTCCCAGTACGGTGGGTCGCAATAGAACAGCGTATGGGGGCGATCGTACTTCTCTATCACCTTGGCCCAGTCTAACCGCTCAATCATCACTGATGACAATCTGAAATGAGCATCAGCCAAATCCTGCTCCAATGTAAATATATTGAACTTCGGCCGAGCTGTCGTTGCAGTGCCAAACGTGCGGCCCTCAACACGAGCACCAAACGCTAACTTTTGCAGGTACAAAAACCGAGCGGCGCGCTGAACATCAGTCAACGTTTCAACTGGTGTCATTTGCATCCAATCCCAGTTTTCTCGGCTTGTTAATACCCATTTAAATTGCTTATAAAGCTCTTCTAAATGGTGTTTAACAACGCGATATAAGTTGATTAAGTCGCCATTAATATCATTTAACACCTCAACATCAGATGGCGGCTTTAAAAAAAACAATGCTGCTGCACCACAAAATGGCTCAACATAGCATTGATGCTCAGGGAACAATGGCATGATATGTTCTGCCATTTTGCGCTTACCCCCAATCCACGGGACTATTGGCTTCATATGCACCTCTTTATATTATTTTTATTTCAAATTTTTATTTCTCGCCATCCTTGGCTCATTACATTTACTTATCGCCTTTCAATAACCAATTCGGGCCGTTTTGAGCATAACGCTCGGTGGACGCAGGGTTCGCTTGAATTGTCTCTGGCAAAATATCGTACAACGTCACCGTTCTAACTGCCTCAGTCGCAGGATTGCCCGCAGCATCGCTGACATTGTAGTAAAGAAGGTAATCACCGGCTGTCACGCCTACATTGCCAGTGACAACAACATTAGCTGTGATATCACCATCGACATTATCTGTAGCTGAATACCCCGGCTCAACATACGCAGAGCCAACAGCTAATAAAACAGTCGATAGCCCGCTTAGATTAATCACCGGAATCGTTGTATCAGCAGCAGCCACAGTTATTACACGAGTACGCTGAGTCGCAGGGTTACCTGCCGCATCACTCACGTCATATCTGACTGTGTAAACACCAACAACACCTGTATTAACAGTATCGCCGCTAACAACTACATTACCAGTGATATCACCGTCAACGTCATCTGTCGCTGAAAAGCCCGGCTCAGACCATGAATTGCCTTGCACGACAGTTTGATTGCCACCTGTTAACGCGATTGCCGGAGGTACTGTATCAGCAGCTACAACTGTTATTACACGAGTACGCTGAGTCGCAGGGTTACCTGCCGCATCACTCACGTCATATGTGAGTGTATAGACATTAATAATGGCGGTGCTTACGTCATCACCACCAACAACTACGCTACCAGTAATATCACCGTCAACATTATCTGTCGCTGAAAAGCCCGGCTCAAACCATGAAACCCCTTGAATGACGGTTTCATTACCACCCGTTAGCGTGATAACAGGCGCAACACTATCTGCTGCTAATGATGCTGTTTGTACTGCAAACGCTCCCCACGAGTTATCAGCTGCATCCCAAGCTCTTACGTCAAACGTATCGCTCTCAACAGTGTTCGCACCACCTGTTAACGCCATAATCCCTAACGCGGACACACTAACGTCCCAAGCATCCGGCGCGGTTGTCAATTCATATTCAAGCTGATCAGAGGCTGCAAGTGCCGGAGCTGCTGTAATATCTGAGTTAGTGACATCGGTTAACGTCACGAAGCCATAACCTGCGGGCGGTACAAATGGGATCTCTTCGGTTTCGTTCGTCTCTGTATCTATCGTTACATGTACAGCATAGCCCGCTGTATCGTAAGCAAGATCAGGCATTGCGTTGTGTGCCGGGGCATCAAAAATTAATGTGTATACACCGTTAGTATCATCACGTACAGATGTTAGGTTTAATACTGTACCCGTTGCGCCATCTAACCGAACAACACTATTGCCAGTTGTTGGCGTTGTCGCTTGACCGCTAACTGTTATCTCTAGCGCTGTATCGTCCGGTTGTATATCTGTAGGTTCAGCATCAATACTAAAAGGTGTAGCAACAGCAACACCTGTATCAAAACTGCCTACATAGCCAACCGAGTTATAATTGATACGATCAACGTAAATACCATCGTTACCAGCTACATTGACTGCCGCTAATGCTGTTTGTGTAGTGATTAGCGTGTCATTGATGTAACACTCAAACGTAACATCAGTACCATCGTTAGCAGTCTCAACGATCTCTAATGTGTGTATGTCTGCCATTGCGTATGCGCTTGCAGGCAATCCTATATCGGCAATGTATGCACCATCACTACGAATCTGAATAGTCGTATAATAAGTGCCGTCATCGTTTTTAAAGAAAAAATACTGCCCCTCACTAGCCAGATTTGTATTAATCGTCGGCCCTATGTATCCGCTAGTCGTACCTGACGGGGGTAAAGTTATTTTTGATTTTTGCTCTGCTGACGTAGAAAAAAAAGCAACTACTTTTTGAAACGCTGCGATCCCTAATTGTTGATTTTGAATGCTCGTAATGAGATCTGATCCAGTTTGAAATTCCCACTCTTCAGCATGTACAGCTAAAGAAGTGCCGTCAGGCGAATCAAAATCATCAGTGACGTCAGCAGGCCCAGAAATATTTAACGATTGAACTGTCCACGTATTTTCTGCTGCTGAATGACTAAAGCCAACGGCTCCGGTTCCTAGCGCAATAGGATTCACTTCCGCAATAGTACCAACATCTTGTCCAGCGAACGTCCAAGTAACAGTACCGTTACTGGCGCGAGTAAATACCAGATCCGCATCAGTTCCTAGCGGATAAGAAACGACTACTCCCGGCTCGTCTGTCCAGCCCCCGAAAAGCGCAGATTGCTGACCTACTGTAAAGGTAATCGATGTTGTCGCTGGCTGCATGCGTACACGCCAGCCAGCATTGTCGAGATCTACACCATTGCCAAAATACAACCAATAATTGCCGTAGGACTCATCCATCCTAATCGTCATTGCAATCGTTAGATCGTCCCATTCTGCATTAGTAATTACACCCGCTGCCGTCTCATAATTTACTGGGTGAGCAGGAACGTTAAACGGTGTTGTTATATTTAAGGCCATTAGCTAACGCTCCGTCGTTGTTGCGCATCGTAGAATGTGACGGTTTTAGTAGCTCCGCCGACATAGGTGATAATTGCTGTTGTTTCACCGACCACCGGAGAACCTAACACTATGCTAGTAGCGGCCCCGTCTATATTAATCGCTGATAAAACACTATGAGATGTTGCACTTCCTAAATCAGAACGGTGCGCATATAAACCTGTACCTAAGCGAACTGTTGTTGCCCTGTCAGTTTTAGTCCAGTTTGCAGTATGAGTAAGTAGGGTTAGTTCGGCATTTGCGTTGCCGTTGCCCCATGAGAACGTATCACCGTTAATTGTTGAGTCGTGATAAGTGTTCCACTGAAGAATAACATTTTCAGCATTCGTACATTCAATTCGATCGAATACTAGAAGTACACCATCAATTAAAACTACATCACGCTGCTGTTTAGTAACGTTGCTACCAATTCCATAAGTCGGCGCACCTTCAACTGACGCATATAAATCGCCATCTGATCCTGAGTTATCCTCTACATATAACGTATCAGGTAAATAAGTAAAATAGACATTGCTATCAGCCGTATACCAAGCAGCGGTGTTATTACCCACACCCACCAAGCTCACGTTAGCGCGATCTTCTGAGTCAAACGCAACGCTTGTGCCTCCCAGATAATGATCTTGTGGTGATCTATTCTGCTGACCTGTCCCGATTAAAAATCCATTTTTCCACAGAGTCACAGATGTCGCATCATCATGTGCATGGTTGCCGCTATGTAACTCACCAGACCGAAGTGAAACAGATATATCATCTGCATCGAAACCCGTTCTTAGAATGTTATCGCCTGCATGCGATGCTGCCCAAACTTTAGGCATATTGTCATAAGTAGCAGCTTCTGTAATTGCATCATAAACAGGACGCATTATAAAACCTAAGCCCTGCATTCTCGCCCAGATACCGCCGGACGGATAATACTGATGCTGGGAAATCATTTTCTTAAGTTCTCCCGCAAACGGATGCGACTCATTACCTGCCAATGCTTCGGCATAAGAATAAACCTCGTCCCTCGTAATTACAGCCGTTGGTTCAGTAGCATTTCTACCGTGCGAGAGACTCAGTGGCGTATCATTGGATCCGTAAAGATCCGGCATGGTTAAAAATGCTCGCCACATTACAGTCGACTCTAAGTACGTGGCGATAGGTGCAAAGTGATCTACACCTGTTGACCATCTCATCATAGCCCTCGCGTAATATAAATCGTGAATGGCTTTACCGTAGTTAGTCCCTTCTATTGAACCTCCACCTAGCATCTGATCAAACAATACTGCCATTCGAGGCAGCTGAACCGTAGTTAATTCATTTAACCAATAATCAGAATCGAGACTAACGTTACCGCTTTGCATTGTGTAAGTGATCGCAGGCATGTCTTTAAATGCTAATGCAGCAACTGCTAATCCAGCTATATGATGATGATGATAATTACTTGATACAGTGTCCCAAGCCCAAGTGTATGGATTGTTACCTCCAGGCGTGTCTTCCCAGTCAACAGAGTTACCGTTATTGTGAATTCGCGCATCGTAGGGGTTAAGTATTGCATACATAATCTGCATACAAACATCCATCCAGCGTGTGCGCTGAGTGGGTGTCAGCAAGTCGTAACACCAATCAAATGTCAGGGCTATACTTTTAATTGTTTGATGCGCATAGAGTCCGCGATCATAAGCGAAAACCTGCGCGTTGGCGCGAATAGGCGCAATGTCACCGGCAATAAATGGTGCAAATGCAGATTCGTGATTAGCAACAATAGCCTCAACCTCATCAACAGCATACTGTCCTACAGCTGCGTCATTTTCAATTGCATAACCTAACGCAATGTCATAGAGGCGGTAAGCGTACTGATTCGCACCGCCAACTTCTGAAAGTGTTGTACTTCTTAAAGTACTGGATGCGTAGTTAGCATTAAGCGCAGCGGTGTGAGGATTGTTACCAGTTAAAAGAATATGCGGGCGATCACCGGAAACAACCGGTGCACCAGTACGAAAAATCCCACTGCCGTGATCATGAAACGTGTGTGTTGCTGCTACTATGTTTTTAGTCATTTAACCGCACCTGTCTTTAAAAACAATAAACCTAAATTAGAATTAAAATACCGCTATTTTTTTTGCCAAATTTTATAATCAAGCTGGAACCCATACGCGTCATAACCCGTGGCATCGATATTAAAAGCGCATGAGTGGTGGGTGTACTGCAAGCTGTTAGAAAAGCGGCCGTCTTCTGATTCATAAAGATTAACTCGCGCACCTAAATTACTCGTGAGCCGATCGTTCGGCCCTTCGGCCTCGCATTGAGGGCTAATATTTTTAGTGCTATCCAGCCCCGCATATACACTTGCTTCGTTTAAATACGTGCCGGAGCAACCTACCACAGTGCTAAGTATTGCGAGCAGCGTCACCGATCCTGTCGCCAAAATAATGCCTTTTAACACGCCTTTACCAGCATCGCTGGCAAAATAAGATTTAACATAAGGCCAGCCTTTACCCCAAAACGCATATATAGTTACTACAGCAAGCAGTAACAACGTCGTTAAAACAAACTCTGTAATACTGTTATTCATAACTTTCTCCGGTTTTTAAATTAACTAATAAAAATCAAACGCTAATAATAATGGCATCAAGTTCCGCTGTTGAAACAGCTATACCCACTTGATATCGCTTAATCTCTGCTGCTTCCATCGCTGCTAGCTTTACGTTTTTCCCATCAACCAGTACCTGCTGAATTTGCGCAGCTGTATGAAATCGATATATTGATTCCCCAGCCGCATCCGCACACTTATAATTAGTATCCTCTGCTGCAACGACTGACCCTACTAAGTTAAATTGGCTCTTTTCATCAGAGCTATATCTGTGTGTAGTTCCCAATGCATCACTATCAAAGCCACTTTCAACCAACAGCGTCTCTTCACTGTCGATCTGTAATAGCTTCTCAGCTTTAGCATCCTCAAGACTTTGAGGCGGCGCAGCTAGTAATGCGTCCTGCGGCAAACTAACACCAACCTCATTAATTTCATGACGCGATCCATCAGCTAACCAATATTCTGAGCCACGAAAATCAGGCACTAGCGTCCATTCGTTACTGCTAGGGTCAAAAACAGCAACCTCATCGGCACTAGCAGATAATGGCTCAACGATCGTTGCAAATGCCGGAATTAAAAAATCACCTGCATCAACGGGATCCTCGTCAGCAACAGACGAGTTTAAATATTCAAATGTTTCGCTATCGTAATTATATATATTCATCGTTTTCTCAGTATTTAATACATAAAGTTAGCGCAGAGTTTCTAGCGCGAGTTTCATCAGATGTACGAACGACTAAAGACGCGTCAAAATCGACACTCGAACTGGAACTGAAATTAGTACCGCTACCATGTAGCGAACTTCCGTAGGGCGCGCTGAATGCGCCAGAGTTGGAGCTACCAAAGCTACCTCTTGACCCGCTCCTCAATGTACCAGTAATGTTTTGCAGCGCATCAAGCTGTAAAGATCCTAATGCTCGACCGCTATCGACACCCCGTCCGTCGTCCCACCCCCGTATCACATCACCCCTCAAATCCGGCAAGTTAAACGTTGTACTGCCATTACCGGTTCCAAAAATAGTGCCTATCGCTGAAAAAAGAGCACTGTATGAAGTGCGTGATACTGCTGCACCATTGCATTTTAAAAAACCCGTCGGCGCAGACGTCAACGGAAACGCCACAACCATGCCAGCAAAATTTACGTCTGTTATCTCTGCTTGTACATGCCCATGCCCGGTAGCTGATTTACCCTCAAGCGCTGCCACTAAGCCCGTGATACTTGATTGCGCATGCCCATGTCCGGTTGCTGATTTACCCGCAAGCGCTGCCACTAAGCCGGTGATACTTGATTGCGCATGCCCATGTCCGGTATTCGACTTACTATCAAGAGCACTATCTAATAACGTCGAAATTTGCGCTAAATTTCCCCGCGCAGCTGTACCGCCTAGTACGCTAATCAACGCTATCAACTCATCGTAAACTGCATTCATATCGCCCGGCAGATCAAACGACTCATCCTGAAACTTGCCGTTAACATCTAAATTACGAGCTTGCGGATCTGGATAATCCATATCAATACCTACTAAATAAAATTAAATAATAAAACGCGATGATCATGCGCATAAGCACGTAACGTGCATTCAAGTAACTCACTATTTGTATTGCTGTATCGCTCGTTATATTGCGAGCCATAACCCCGCGGCGTAATGTTTGTATCCGCCGTTATTTGCCAAACAAAATTCCAGTCTTGACCCGCCAGCGGCACACCTTGAAACGCCGTGGGCGGCCCCGGGTTAGCTTCATTAAACTCCGCAATCGTTATTGCATAACCGAGCTGCGCAGCTAAATCGATAAAAAACTGTCGATCTTGTCCACCCACCAAATCATCCTTAATCATCAACGCATTAAGCCGTTGCAGTGTCGTTTGAGCATCTAACACACAATCAGGTAAACCGTAATCAAGCTCATATTCATCGAGCATCTGCGCTGTTGTATGCGTGCTCATTTCATTAAAAACAACATCATGCATCGATGAAATCCGCGCAAACTCATCAGCGTATGGCTGCATCAGCTGGCCAAAATTGCTCTCCGTAGTACAGGGCCAAGCGTCACCGTGCGGCAACAGCGCAATCATCATCGCAGTAATGTCAGCAGCACTTACGGCCATGTTGTATTCCCTATGGTCGGGAACTGATTAGCAGCAATTACAACATCTGCATTTAAAGTAATTTCAAAATCAATTTCACCCGCGGCTCGCGAAATCGCCTCACGTATATGTGATAACAATAACGTTGTAGCTGGCACGCCTTCCTGCCGAATTAAATCAACAATTTCAGCTTCAATGGCTGCTTGTACTGCCGGCGTATTATTTGTTAACGCAGTAAAAACTAAATTCAGCGGTAACGCCGTAGGCGCTTCAACAGTCAGGCTACGCAAACCTGCGGGGCGTTCAATCTCAATATAATCAGAGACAGCAGTTAACACTGCTGCATTCGGTATCGGGTTAGCGAGGTCTTCAGTGACAATACGCACAACTAACGAACCAACGCCGGTTTCATGCGCAAAAACAAATGCTCTCGTTACATCAACGTGCGCCTGTTTTGCCCATGCTAAGTAGTCACGATCTTTACCGCCCATCGGGGGCGCTTGTAGCCGCTCTAAAAATCGGGCGCGTAATCTATCAAGTGGTTCTGCATCCGCGCCAGCAGCCATTAACACTACTGTTGCAGCTGAATCCACACCCGCAATCGCAGCAATAAAATTCAACGTTTCACCGGCATTAACATTGCTATCCGCTCCAGCCGCCATTGCTATTAGTTCAACCGATGCGGTACCGGCCGTAATCGTCACATCACTCGTTACCCGGTATTGCAACTGTTTACGCTGCAATACAACGCCTGCGCTAATCACAGTGCCATTCGTGCCTGTTGCGGTTACCGTGCCCGACGCAAACGAAGCCACTAATCGCGTAATGCCTTTTTCGGCCGAGCGTCGAACTAATGTGTTCTCATCCATTTTCTCAACAAAAAGCTGGTCAATTAACCATTGCTGATTTAGATATAAACCGTTAGCAACCGCAGACACGGCATTCGCCAGCTCGGTATAACCGGTACCCGGTGTTCGAGCATCAGCAACAATCCCAGCTTGCTGCGAGCGCAATTCAATATCGCTAATAATTTGCTCGCGCGTTTCTACTAATGTCGGTAAATTAAGCGGCAAAACTAAACACCTCGTTTACAGTATTGCGCGTACCGTCGGCACGCTCATATTTCACAGTGATATACATCTGCGCAGCAGCTCTAAAACCGGTGTCTATCACAATCGATCGCGCGTACTCACCTATCAAGTGTGATAGTGAGTCTTCGCAATATTTTTTTGCTTTATCCCATGTTGCCGGGCTATTGGATTCTCTAACCAATAACCACAGCTTTGAACCAAACGACCTATCATAAAAACCATCGGCCCAATGGCCACCCAAGTTGCTTTCAATTAAGCCGGCCTGTCTAACTTCTTCAACGCTGGCACGCGCATTCGTAAATAGCGTTCTATAAATCAATGCAGGCATAGGGTCATCACTCACGGGCAACTCACTGTCGAGTGGTGCCAAATCGCCAGTGCCCGTTGCTAAATTTAATCTATGTTCTAAAACACTCATGAAACAGCTCCGCTATCTGACGTTCCTGCCTGCACATCTGAATGTGTATGCGTGCTATCAACCGGCTTACCAGCATTCATCATGCTGCCGTCAAACACACTGTCACCCTCAACATGTAAATCTTGTTTAACAAGCGTTTCAGGGGCATCTAAAACGACTCTTAAACTGGATTTAACTTCAATTTCACCACTATTTTTTAACTGCACATAATCGCCATTGGTGTTGTAAATTGCGCACTCACCTTGGGCTACTGTTAATCTGTATTGCTCGTTATGCGCCATTAATACAATCGTATGCGATCGATTACCGCCAAACGAGAGTAATAAATGTTCACTGCCATCGGGTGCATGCCCGGTAAAACCGAATGGCTCAATATGTTGTGCATCAAAAGGATCACCGTTGGCTCGTGGCTGTGTTTGCAATAAACGCAACTTCTCAACATAGCGCGAACGCGTCTGCACACTGCGTGTGTGCAAACGCCGTAACGAAAATAATATTTTGTTAAACATTGCTTTCATAGTTAGCCTGAATTAACCAAATAAGCCGCTGGCATCAGCGCTGGGTTCAGGTAGCGGCTCTAATGTAAACGCCTGCGCAGGCATCACCATTAACTCACTACGAACACCATTCGCATCAACTTTTAATACTGATTCAACAATCAATCTATCGCCGCTAATACCCTGATATTCATCATCGACATAAACCAATTCGTTAGGACTCCAAACTAAACCGTCGGAATTTTTAGCACCTACGGTTGTATAAACTACTTGCTGGCTGCGCCCTAAGTTCGTTCTTAACTGCCATTGCGCGCGCTGCGTGCAAGTCTCAATATCTGCGGGATCATCATTAAGCACGGTCATCGGTCGGTATCTAACGGTTTCATCTATCGCAATTCCGGCAGGGTGCGCAGCGGCATCAGGGGAGGAGAACAATCCGGCATCCTGATTACTTAAAACCGTATGAATGCTAAACCTCTCTTGATAGCTAAATTTCCCGCTCGCTTTTAAAATATTGTTACCCAACACCAACTCAGAAGTGCTTGGTGCAAGGTTTGCGCGCGTCAATAACAATTTACCGTCGGGCGATTCCATTAATCGCACCGCCCGCACGCGGGCCATTTGCTCTAAAAAATCAAAGGGCGTCTGGCCTTCATCAATTTTTTGTTCATTTAAAAACGGTTGAGTGCTGTCTGCTAAATCCACCACATCAATACCAAACGGTTTACATATCTGCTGAGCTATTTGCAGCAAGCTCTGTTCTTTAAACGACTGATTAACGACCGTGCTATCAACTAGGTCTTGCGTTTTTGAGCGTCCTGTAATTTTTAAAAACTGGCTTTTAGCATTGTATTCAGGTGCCTTATGGTCAATGTAACCCGTACTAATCAACTCATCGTCAAACAATAATCGTATTGCGTCACCGGCTCGAATATCGCGATGCGTATCAGTGCGCCACGAATTCGCCACGGTTAATGAATAAACATGGTTAACACGCTCCATCGATCGGCTAACCGTTACATCTTGCCAGCCGGTATAAATTTTATTATCGATTTCTAACGAAAAACCACTCATGTTTTGCATCCCCGCACTGTGTGATTGAGCCACGCCAAATGCCATAAATAATCCGACGACTAATAAAAACAAACTTGGTTTATGCAGCCTAAAAATATTCTCTATCATGATGCTCTCCAATATTAAGCAGCCGTTTTAAGCACTTCTAACCGCGTCCCAGCTTCAATGTGCAGCGGCTGGGATAATAAATTGCGAGTAAAAATATCCTCGGTATGACTGATATCACCGTATAAAATATGAGAAATAACTAACGCAGGTAGTGCGTTCTGATAGTGCACAACCGATACGCGCGGCAAACTCACGCCGTGCTTATCTAAATGCACTGCAAAGGTAATTCGTAGTTCAGTTAAAGCGGCAAACATCAATTGATCAGCAGTCTCGCTAATCGTATCGATCGTGGTAATCAAATCATCACGCAACACAACTGCACTGTCATAACTATCGAAGGGACTACTAACAGCATCAGCATTAACATTGCGGCTTTGCTGCGCAACAAAACGAATCGCCTCAACAGTCGCAATGGTTTTTATAGTGTCAATTAATGCGGTTTGGTTTTGCGCTTCTTGCACGCGTGTTGGTGTTATACCTGTTACAGGGGAAATCGCATTAAAACTATCAGACGAACTACGATAAGCACTCATAGCGTCGCTCACAGTAGAGAACGATGAATAAACCGATTTATAAACACCGGTTATTGCGCTAACAAATTCCCGCGGCTTATTAATTAGCTCAACAAAGTTATCGGTAATCGAATCGATCTGTTGTTGTATCTCACTAATTGGCGCTATTGCAGCATCTAATGATGCATTAATTGAACGTATTTTATTAAGCCCGCTGCTAACAACGGTTTGCGCTCTCTCAATTAAATCACCTGTCGTTAATTTAACGCGTTTCACTAAATTATCAGCAATCGCAGGCGCCGTACTTAACGCAGCAGCGTCAACACGTTGTTGTGTTTGCTCATTAACGGTTGGTTGAGCTGGCGCAGCAGGCGGGTGAAACATTAGCGTAATTACTTCGCGGCCGCCCTTGGTTGACCAGCGGCAAGCACCCGGCTGGACAGTGATATCACCGAGCCGCGGGTGAATAAGCTGGCCATTTCCAGACTTATTTAGCTCATCAAAAAGCGCTTGGCGCTGTTCAGATAATGATATGTCATCGTTTATATCATCAATTAAAAAGCCGGTAACTCGCAGAGCTTTATGTTCTGCGCCGAGGTCATCAATCCATGCATCGTCGCGATACGGAAACTGGCTAACAGGTACCCGGCGGCCAAATGGCATATCGCTACTGCTAACGAAAAATTTAACGCCGTTGTAGCTGGCCGGTGATAAATCATCTAACCAGCTCATTATTGTGTACTCATATTAGAGCCACTCAGCTCTATGTTTGCATCAGTGTTTGTCGAATTAATTCTGACCAAGCGTGACAGCTCAGGTGAAACATCTAACTCAATTTTTGTAGTTGCAGAATCGCGATCGGCTAATTGCACTTTGCTGTCAGCAACCAGAAAATCAATTAATCCGCTCGCCGTTAATGCTTTGTCTATGCCTCGACCAGTCGCTTTATTTTGTATTAAATGATGGTTAATTAAATTACCGATCTCAAACGCAATCAAACCTGCACCGACCACTTGAAGCGAAGCACCACCAAGCACGCCTGCTTTTGAACCAAATCGCGCCAACTTACTTGCTTTAGCACCTGCACCAGCTGCACCAGCACCGGCTGCGCCTGCTACGCCAGAACCAGCCGCGGCTGCACCTGCGCCAACACCAGCCGCGGTACCTGTTTTAGAGCCTAGCTGCTTACGCATACCGCCCGCCATATTGACAACATAAACAGGGATAGGCCCAGCAGCAGCACCCGCGGCCGAATTTAAACCGCCACTACGCTTACTAAACGCACTCAGTTTTTGCCCGGCTCGCAAAGTTTTATACGCAACAAGAGCAATGCCAATCGCTTTAGCCCATTCTTTAGTTGTTTCAAAAATTTCTTGTAATTCGCTGTCATCAAGTTTATTAATCGCCTCAGCTAAATCTACTATTGGCTTTGATAAATTGATATCTGCAAATCGGCCAGCGGCATTACTTAGTGTTTGAATCGCCGCTTTAGCGGTACCTGCATTACGAGCAGCATCAATTAGTAACTGCGATCCGTCACCAGTAACGTTCATAAATTCATCTAATGATGGCAGGCCGCCAGTAGCTTTAAACTCTAGTGCAAACGCGTTTGCAGCACGCAATGCGCGAGTATCAAAAATCTGGGCTAGCATTTCAGGATCGGCTTTTGTGAGCTTTAATATATCTAAAACAATATTACCGACGGGACGTGCCATTTTATTGCCGAGCTTTAACTGTTCTGGATCCCAAATTTGAATACCAGCATCACCTAACAATCCAGCTTTTTCAGACGTTAATGTTGAAATTAATCGTGAGAACGCTGTTGCCGCTTCAGCAGCTGACGGAGTCGATCGTCTAACAATTTGCAATAGCGCTAACATTTCTTGCGCTGCAACTTTTCCTGTTCTGCCTGTCGCCGCATAAGCGGTAGCGACTGTGTTACCTTCGGTCGCTAAATTACGCAGCTCAAATGCACCGTCTTTACCAAGTTTTGCAGCAATATCAAGCAGTGATAATATTTCGTCAGGATCATTAACACGAAATTTTTCATAGAAGTTAGCAATGAGCGCTCCAGCATCTTCACCCGATGCACCCGTAGCTCGAATGACTAAACCGAGTGTACGCAAATTTTCGATGCCTACCTCAACAGCACCGGTTTGCGCATTAATTTTTGCTATACCGTCAGATAATTGGGTAGGGTTAACTCTAATATCTGCTGCATTCGCAACATCAAAAAGCTGTTGTTTTAATTTTGCTAAGTCCTTGTCAGTAATATCGGCATCAACAGCTAGCTGCATGAGCGTTGCATCAAAATCAACAACTCGTTTACTCGCTGCAACAATCGCACCGCCGGTGGCTAATGCTACCCATCTATTCAATAAACGATTAACTTGTTTGTCAGCAACAGCAGCAGAACGCTGCACAATCGACAAATGCCGTTTACCATTGCGGCTAAATGATTTTAACGCATCCTCACTTTTACCTAACCCGGTAGCAAAATTGCCACCGAAGTTGAGCATAAGCGAAGCATTTAGCGTTTGATCAGTCATCAGAGCTGCCGTCTAGTAGATACTCAATTAATTGTCGTTGGTTCATTGCTAAAAAGTGGTGCCGAGGAATGCTTGAAAAGCGACTTAATCTATTCGTTATCCAGCGTAGCCTGTTGGCCAGCTGGATCTGAGCGCCCCCGTTGCGCTACCGCCAAGAGCGCGGTTTCAAATTCATCCATTTTTTGCATCATTAAATTGATATCGTCGCGGCTCAGTTTTTCCCAAATCTCATCAGGAATCGGCGCAGTAAATTCACCAATTTGTTTAACCGATGCTTTTAAAACCGACATTGACATTAGCGCGGGGCTGCTAATTAATTGCGGGTCTAAAATAGGGTTACCGCTTTCATCAGTACCAACCGGCACCATCAATATCTTTTCAGCATCCGTTAAACAATTAAGATATTCCAACCCATTCAAGCTGCGAATAATGCATGTTGTCTGTCGGTCATCACCAACCGACAGCCCCTTGGGCAAATCAAACGATGTTGTTTGGTTCATCATTAAGCCGACACTTCTTGTGCGCGAGTAATAGCCGCGTACTCTAACGATACCTGACCGCTCGCTAGGGGCGTTTCACTGACACAACGCGCATTTTGCATTGCATAAGTTGTGCCGCTTTCTGTCGTAATCGTAATCGTGCCGCGAAAGCTACGCAGAGAATTAACCGCAATGTTCGTTGTTTTGAGCACTTTAGTGCTTAAGCGTGCACCCTTGTTTTGTGAACTAAACCCTGCATCACCGGCATCATCTTCTTCAATCGCATTCACAACACCGCCCGGATCAAAACTGTTATCAGCGGTGTGTAAGCGACCAAAGCCCTGAAAGTCGATGAATAAAACCTTTTCGATGTCCATCTTTTTATCCTCAATAAATAACGCGTATTTAATGCAACAGCACTAGTACAAAATCAATCAATCAATTACTTTTTTCGCTGCGTATATAAACTTGCTCAAAACCGTCAGCAAATTTCGGGTTATCAATAATTTCTAAACGTGAACCGTTTTTAATCACTAATGGTTTGAAATCCTCAGCACGCTCGCATCGGCCGCGCAGTCCAATCTGAACATCGACATACCAACCCTTTAATAAAATTTCTGCTTTTTTAGGCGTCATAATTGCTTGGCCAGCCGGTAAATTAGGGCTGTCTTCAGACAACTTGTCGCGGACATGAGGAGCAAATAGAATTTTTTGATCAAATCTATAATCTTCATATTGCTCAGGCGCATTAATACTTAACATTGAATCATCAGGTAAACCCAGCGCAGTTTCTTGACGCGTAGTGATTTGCTTGCTAATCATTACCGTGCCGTCGCTAGCAACATCAAACGTAGATATGCCATCAAACAACAATAAATTTTGCTGTATCTTGGTAAAGATATTTTGTTTTTTCGGCGCGACAATGCCAATTAACGGCAACGTGCGTAACGGACGGCTAGAGTCCTTAGCTAACGAATTGCCTGCGGCAACCGCATTAGCAGCAGACCAAATATAAGACGGCTGTGCAGCGAGGCTAGTACCCATACACGTGATATGTTCACTATTTAATGTGTCGCCAAATGCAGCAGCTTGGCCGTTAGTGCCTCTATACGCAGTAAAAGCACGTGCGCCAATGGCTTGCACTGGGCCAAAGCGCTCATCAAGTTCCGTTTTTAGCGCCGTTAAATTTGCAGTGTCGGTATAAGGCATCGCAATCCAGCGATACCATTCATCACCCATTGCAGCAAAAGTATTAACAAGCCCGGGGTTAGTTGCACCGCCAGCTAATTGATAACTGCCATTGGCATTAACGGTTACACCCGCAGCGGTGGTGCCGGCGTATTCAATATTAACGATTAAGTCGTTAGGTACTTCACCGTTATGTTTTGCGGTAAACACTAACTGCTCAGGCGCTCCACCAACAGCCGCGGTTAACGGCAATGCTTCATTCGCTGTAATTGCTGCGGCTAACGCGGCAACAATGGTGGCACTGGTATCGCCGTTCAGCACACCAATGCGTATCTCAAAACCCGCAATATCAGCAATAAATAAACCGTTATCTGTCATCGTGCCAGCAAACGTTGCTGTCGCTGTCGCTTTTACGCCGCCACTGCCAACATCAACATCAGCCTGCGCGCAAGCCCAGACCTCTTGCTCTGGGTTACCTAAAAACACAATGTTAATCATTTCTGAAATCATTGACCCCCGACCAAATAACACATCGCCCTCACTAGCCGCGGTAAGGCGATACATGGTTTCAGGTGCGGCCGCACCGGCATTGCCGCCGGTTGTTAGCATTTGTCCCAATACCAACAACTTAGGAATATAGGTTCCGCTATTGGCTTTACTTGGATCGAGTTCAAAATAAAAACCCGGTACACGAAAATTGCTAGGGATATTGTTAAACGTGAATACCGTATCCATTTTCACCTCTGTCTGTTTGAGCTAACGCTCGTTACTCAATAAAAAATTTAGCTAACAGTTACTATTAACTGACCTTTGGTTTTTTTGCGACTAAATCGCCATCACGAATCATGCGAGCGATCGCCGGTGTAATAAATAAATTTTCACCGTTTTGATCGATGCGCCGTGTCGTTAATGGATGCCGCGGAGCAGTACCTGGAGCAGGATATAAACGCGTTGTTTTCACTGCTTTCACTGCCTTAACTTTCTTAGTCATCATCGCTCCTTAAGCAATTTATTAATCGTGATCAACCTGTGTAGACATAACCGGTGGATCCGTTTGTAAGTCAACCGTGGCCGGTGTTAATTCTGGTAAAATCGTATCGCCGTCCCAGCCATCAAAATCTTCAAGGTTAAACGGAACATCGCTATTTAATGCAATGTAATGCCACCACTGAACCCTCCAAAACGACAATCGACTATTGTCAACAGTGGCTGTTAACATCGGCTCGCATGAGCGATTAAACGCCGGTGTTACATAGTTTAAATTCCAATCTTGCCGGTGTAACAACTGCATCACTGTTTCAGCTGAATCACGTGCTAGAGCATTTGATTGCGTTCTAGCGCTGGCATGTTTCGCAACACATACAGCAATCATTCGCGTTGCATAAATCGATGAACCGTATTCGCTTTGCAACAACGCGACATCTAACGCGTTGCCTCTGTCATCTTTTGCGCCCAAGCAGCCAATAAAAATTGCCTGACTCGAAAACTTTTCATTCGCAATGGCAGAAGCAGTAAATTGGCCGGCATGCTCTTTAATAGATCGACCGGCGATATCTGGTATCTGCGATATCAATGTGTTCGTTACTGCTGATGTCAGGCCGTTTAAACTCATGTTAATTACCTTTTAAAGCCTGTTCATACGCATCAGTAACCATCTCGCCAATTTCGGTTTCTAAACTGTCGTTTAAACCTAAAAACGGCCGCGCTTCAATTTCAACCGAGTTGTTGCGTCCTGCATTGCCGCCAAATTGATGTATTGCTGCATAAACTAATGCGCTGCCAATTTCTACACCATCAGAACTAGCTAAATAAACAATCGAATCGCGCAAATGACCAAAGTCTTGTAACGTTTTACCGCCGTCTGCTGCGCGCTGGCTTTGTGTCCACTTTTCACCTGTCGGTGATTGCTCCTTCTCAAAATTAAATAATGTTTCTTCTAACAGCAACTCACCAATATCTTCTGCTAGCTGCTGCTTATCGATATCGGACAATGCATTAAGCGCTCGCGTTGGCTGCGCTAAATCTAAATCGTATTCAATCTTAAGGCCCATAAACGTTCCACATGAAACAAATGCGCTTGTCGGTCGGCACGCCCCCGACGCTTATCACCTCAGCGATTTTGCATCAACCAGCAAGGAGGGCTGAGGCTAAGCAGCGGATGTTTTAAGCCACAGTCCGCTGGGCCGCTCAGTAATTCGAAAAATCAATACACGAGCTTGGCGTTTTCGTTAATCGTCGGTTGTCATAACCGGTACCGGTTTCGTCAATAGGGACTCGTTGTGCACCGGGTAAAACAATGTCGCGTTTTGCTAAATTTTTTAACCACTCAAGCCAGTGCTTACGCTCATCAAGAATATGTTTTGCTAAATTATCACCATCATCGCTAAGTACAGCGCGGGTTAAAGCAGCACAACACTCTTGCAAGGGTGTTGCATCAACAACTTCAATCGTAAGCGGTAACACATAGGCGGATCCCACATAGGTATCGATTTTGTTGGACTGTTGTTGCAACATGATATTGACGCGAGCAATAGCAAGCGCAATGCTATTTTGCTCTTGCTGCGTATAAGCCGACAAATCATTCTCGGCAACAGCATCACGCAATAAAATTTCTGTAATATCGTTTTCTTCATCCCACAACAGCTCACTGATTTCTCGATAGCCATAGTTTGTACATATATTTTCAACTGTTGCGTACATCAAACACCCTATAAAAAGATTAAGTGCCGAGAAGAGAACAGCGTGTGAGCACCTCGGCTATGCATTCACACTCTCTATTTCATCGAGGGGTTATAAATTAGCTACTCAAACTTTCTAAATGAGCAGCCCATAATTTATTGCGCAGCGCAGCATTAATGGGGCCTAAAGAATCACCTAGCGCTTTTTTCAGCGGCCGCAATTCGGGTACACCAGCACTGGTAAAATCACCCGCTGTCGCATCTAACGTTCCAACCGCAGCACTGAATGTCGCTAGCTGTTCCGCCGTAACATCATCGTTAGTCGCGTCTGAAGCTGCTGGCTTTGATGAAGCTGCTGGCGCTTTATCGGCATCATCAGTTTCATCAGTTTCATCAGTTTCAATTTCACGAATCGGTGGGGTTCTAAGTGCAAGCAATGGCGCAGCTTGCTCATCGGTTAATTGAATTTGGCAATTGATGCGGCGTTTGCCTTTATATTTAACCGGGCTGATACAAAAATAACTTTTCATTGTTAACTCCAAAAAAAATAGGTGCGCATCCTTGCGCATGTGGTTCGATAGCCGCTAGGGCTAACAACCGAACTTGGTAATTAAGAGGCGTTTTCGATTAAGAAGCCGGCAGACATACCTGTCATATAAGGTCGGCGCTCCATTTCAACACCGTACAGCCAGCTTTTAGAATCCCGATCCCAATAGGCAGCTTCGACTAATGGATGCTGGTCAAGAATGTAGCTATAACCAAAACTTGGCGTAGCCATTGAGCGCTCACCTTCGGGCGGAACATAGCCTAATACCGAGCCAGTCCACACATCTTGAAAATCAGCATTTTCGTTTTCAGCTGATACAGCTTTACCAACGACAACGGTTTCTAGCTCTAAATAACGAGCAATCATTTCAACAGTTAATGAATCAGGGCTGGTGTATTTAAAACGATCCTTCACAAGGTTGTTTTCAGCAATCGCATTAAAGTCGCTGGGCGATAGTTCTAATGTATTCGGGTAAACCCCAATTTGCGCTCGCACTGCTTCTTTGTAATCACGAAACTCTTTACTAATATCAACGTTCGCAACTGTCCACTGATCAACACCGGTAGTGAGAGCAATTTTGTTGTTTACGCTATAATTATTAGCGTCTAACGCTATTGCGGCACAATCCATTTCGTGTGCCAATAAAACACTTCTCATCACGTTGTTAACCGCGGTCATCTCCTGATTAACCAACGGCACATCTTGAGAGTCTCTAAGCCATTCGCGCGGTACAACAGCATCTAGAGCATCTTGATAGAGAGCCACCGGCTCACTCGCGTATCCATATTGCACGCGAGTAGTTGATGCACCCGGCGCACGACGCGTTGCATAGCGAATAAATGCTTCTTTGCCGAACTTCATTAATCGAATCCCAGATTTCGGGCAATTAATGCGAGGGAATAGCACTTCAGCAATCAATTCCTGACCTTTATAACCCTGCGCTGATCTAGATAAAACAGGATCAATAACTCTTACATCCGATCGCTTCATAACGTTCTCCAATTTCGCGATTTAAATAATGTTTAAATGTGCGGCCTAACGACCACATTAACTAATGCTGCTAATTACGAATTAACAACACCTGCACATAATCACCTGCGACTGTAGCCGACCCTAATGCTCGCCCAACGACTGCGCCGCCAGCATGGTCAACGGCTCGACCGGTTGCGTCCGATTGAATCGGGCCGCCCTCAGTCACTGCACCGCCGGTTTCAACTGCGATCGGGCCTAACGTTTCAACACCAACGTCTTCGTCAATAGCAGCCTCATGCATCGTCACACCAATGGTGTTCGCTTGGGCCGCAGCATGTTCGTAATTGGTTCCGACAAAACGATGCGCCACTAATGCAGCCGCGGCTAAAATAGTGATCGGTGCAATATTCATAAATTGCTTCTGTCCCATGACAAACTCCTAAATTAATAATTTAAATAATGGTGGATACAGCGTTGCTGCTAACAGCTATTCGCTAACAGCAATAACGGCTTCTGTATAACTCACTTTATGTTGCGTTGAATATTCCATCGCTTTGGTATGTAACCCTGAACGACTCTCGTCGACAGTTGCTCCAGTCGGTGCAGAGAATTCATTTCGCGACGTAGACTCTGGCGCCTCATCATCACGACCGCCCACATTTAACTGTTTGCCTAACGACTCAATAAAGCGTTTTGCAAATTCAAACGGGGTGTCTGTTTTTTTCTGCGCCTTTGCGCCGTCACCAACACTAAACTCAAACGACTCATCAGAATCACTCGATAAACCAGCCATGAACTCTGCCAAGCCGGGTGTTTGCGCAGGCAATAACGTGCCTTTTTCAACCGCTGCATCTAATACGGCGGTGGCATCAGCAACACGTCCAGCAAACTCACGTTGTTCGCTGTCATTTTTCGCAGCTGCAAGCTCAGCGTTTAATGGCGTAACGGCTGCATTAACAGCCGTTTCAATTTGCGACTGTAATTCTGATTCTGTTAAATTAAATGTTTTCACCTTGTTTTCCCCTTCGTCCTGATGTTGTGAAAAATGATTGTCGTCATCGAGTTGTGCACGTGTTGTTTCGGATGTGCTCGACAAATCATCAATTAAATACTCGGGCAATGCTTCGTCAGCTTCGTCAACACCATCCGACGCGATTAAACGGTTTTTTAAATTCCGTAACACACGCCCAACACTATTAATTTTCCAGCCGTGCGTGAGCACCGCATCTTCGACACTTAACTCAAACACAATTGACTCTGTGTTGGTCGCGTACTGCAAATCTTGCATACCTTCGATCGCCGGCGGTTTAGCGCCTAAAAAGCCGATATGAATTAATTTATAGGTGCCATCCGATAAAAGCTTCAACGCCATAGATCGTTTGCGATACAGCTTCTTGTCAACCCAATCCGAAAACTGATCAACGTATTCGTCTGCTTTGGCAAACAAAGACGTACCGTCACGCTTAAGCGTGGCAGTCCAACCATAGGCAGGATTGTTTTCTTTAGGATGACCGATAACTAAAGGGGCAGGATCATTAACGTCGGCATTACTAATAATGCCGTCGAGATCATTTTCACTAAACGAAACTGTTTTACCGTTCTTATCTGTCGCTGTTCCGACACGACCGATTTCGAACCAGTTATCTAGTGCACGTTGCTGAGTTTGTTTTTTCATGCTGCGTATTAAAACGTAGCATTAAATAAATAACGACACTGAAATTTTTCGGCAGGAAATAGATGTAATAATTGAAGTAATAATTTAAAGAATATAAAAACAGGAAGGGCGTGAACAATTTATTAAACGGCCTGTATGGCGTTCTAAGCGATTTTTATTTAAGCCGCTAAAATGGCGCGTGGCTTTTCTGTAAATTAAAATTAACCGCGATTTAAACGGCTATGCGGGCAGACTTTATAAGTATTTTAGCGCGCAGTACATTAACGCAATAAAGATAACCAGCAATGTTAATAATTCCAGCACACTTAATCGCTGTGCCATTGCATCATAGTCATTTTTTTCTTCAGCTCTAACGTTTCCCGAAGCCCATCGCAAACCCGTTATTGCACTTTTAAAGGTACCTGAGAGCATGCGGTATACAACAACCATTATGATTATCACACAAAAAACAATTAATATATTTATCATCAGCGCTCTCCTTATTCGTCCTTAGCCTATTTTTTACAAAAAAAACGAAATATTAAGATTGAAATAACATAGACTAGATTATATCGAAACGTGCCCATTTGCACTTGTCGGTATTTTTTACAAGCTGTTTTAAATGAAAAGTCTTTTATATAAAAAGTTATTAGCTTCCAAGTATCGATTATTTAAATAATTAAAATCGAGAAAGAGGGATCGTTATGGAGTGAAATAATGTCGAAGAGTAGTCTAATCTCACCTGTACGAACTAAAAATGAAAATATCAGTAGCAACAAAAAAACAACTAACGACTGGGTGTTACGCTTTATTGCCGCTATCAATCACTCTGATGTTTCACAAACGACTGAGCAGCCAAGACAAAGTTTACCGCTTCATCAATTGTCGAATTAGTTGACACCAAAAAACCAACCAGCGCTTTAAGTTGTTCGCGATTAAATACAACGTCTAGCTTCGTCTGGACTTCAAAAGCAACATCAATAGCATTTTCAATATTTGCATTAAAACCGAGGCCATCTGAGGCCTCTTTTTTTTGCTCGCCCGTTAATACATACAGCACATCAATGCCGGCGGATTGAATGTTATCTAAATAGCCAAGATCAAATCGGCCGGTTTTTTCATACCGACTTTGTGAATTTCGCTTTATACCTCCCAGCTCTGCAAGCTCATCTTGTGAGAGTTTTAGACGTTTTCGCTCTTCTGATAGCCGCTTCCCGCGGCTTTCTGCGCTGATTTCTTGATAATTATCTGACATATTTCACTTTTATTGGTGAATTCGGCTTTAAATGCACTAAATATAGTGCTAATGTATCTTAAAGGGTGCAAACTAACCCTTAACGAATCCAGTATCGCACAATCAACACGGTAAGCACTACCTATGATATCAAAAGAGCCAATGCATCCAGCTGACATTCTAGCTGCACTAAAAAAAGTTAATTGTTCAGCCGCGTCTATTGCACGTGATGAATCCCCTTTACGTGAAAGCAAGCAGCTTTCAACGCAAAGCGTGTTGAAGGTCATACACGGCGTAAAAACCAGCCATCCCATTGCTTACGCGATCGCAGCCAAAACCGGCATACCCACAGAAAAAATGTGGCCCGGCCGGTATTTAAAACCTCCTATTTACCACCAAGCACGAAAAAACAACAACCGCGGCAGATTGCCACGCGTTGCCTCACTTTAATTATTAACGATAACGGAGCAATAAATGACCGATTCTAATGACGAAAACAAAAGCGCGCCCGGCGCGGCTTTGGCGAACAGGCTGGCAAGCAGCACTATTGGCAGCAGCTTAGATGTCAACATACCGGACAGTGTTGACGACTTAAAAAACCTACTGATTGAGCAAGAAAATGTATTAGCCAAAGCCTCGGTTAAACAAGGGTTTGGCTTTATGGCCCTTAAAGAGCAGCTGGCGCATGGCGAATTTGAGCAATGGATCAGCGATAACGGCTTTAAGCAGCGAACAGTGCAAGAGAAAATGCAAGCCGCCAAATTCCTCTTAACCGCGCCAGAAAAATCACACACTAAGCTAGTCGGCTTAGGGCAGAAAAAGCTCTCAATACTCGCGTCGATCGACACAGATATTGTTGCACAAGTTATCGATACGCAAGAAGAATTCGACGAGCTTATATCTGGCAGCTATACCGAGCTGCGCAACAAGGTTAGATCGTTAGAATCAAAAAGCGCTGACTTAACAACAAAGCTAGAAACAGCATCGATCGAATCCAATGACCTGCGCAATAAATTAAAAAGCAAAAATACAAAATCTGATTACCCTGATTTTGTCGATATCACACGACATGAATCAGCAGCAATGAGTGACGACATCATATTGAAAATGGATGAGCTAGAACGCATAACAACAGAATTGTTAAACATCATATCCAGCACCGATAACACCCCCGAATTTTTAACTTTTTGCGACATCGCTGGCGCATCACTTATTACCCACGCACAAATGATTGAAGCACGCGCAGCGAGACTGCTCACAATGCTTCAAAACAACCTGCCGGCTTCATCACAACAGGGTATCAATATCGGCCAGTTAATGTTGAGTGCCGATGAAATTGAAAGCGCAATCGATATTCGCGACGAACTTATGCAAGAGCATGAACTGGCAAAACGGATCCGAGAAAATGAGCGAGAGATGCTAAGGCCTCGCAAGCCCGGCAGACCTAAAAACAAAGACCAAGCTAAGTAATAGCGTTATGACAAACGTCGTTCCCATCACAGCATTGACACGCTCGCTACTAGAGCGGCGTGGCGAACTACAAACGTCAACGACTGACCGCTGGCAGAGCGCGACGCATAAGTCGCGTTCGCTGGCGAATCAGCGTGAAGAATTTTTGCGCCCATTATTAAAAATGGTAGCGCATGGAGTGTCGACCAATGTGGCGATTAAAAATGTTATTGCGCATGTTGAATGCGGTCAAACAACTCAGCGCTATATTGATCTTGCTTATCAATTAGGGCACCGCGGTAAGCTGCCCGGGCGCAGCACGATTCACGGCTGGATAAAAGCCTATCAAAGCGATGGCAAGCAAGGTCTGCTTGATAATAAAACTGGCAGAGTACGTAAAGACAGAGGCTGGGAAGCGCTAGCGATCAAGCTGTATAACATACCGAGCAAACCGAGTTATGTCGCGGTAGCAAAACAGTTGCGTGAGGTCTATGACATACCGGCAGAAAGTGCTACTGATTCATCTGTTGCACGGTATCTAAAATCATTACCTGCGCGCTTAAACACCAACAGCGAGGGCCGCCTCGGTAAGCACTTTCATAATCTTAACCGCAAGAGTTATGTGATGCGCGATATGAGCGTGCTAGATGTAGGTGAAGTCTACGAAGGCGATGGCCATTGCATTGATGCCTATATCGCTAGACAAAGTGATGGTGGCCCTTGGCGGCCAGAGCTAACGATCTGGATCGATGTCGCGAGCAGATGTGTTGTCGGCTGGTATATGAGTACCTCAGAAAGTTCTCTATCAACGCTATTTGCGTTATCACACGCCATGATTAAACACGACCATGTGCCGAACTGGGTGCACATTGATAACGGCTCGGGTTTTAAATCGAAGTTAATGAGCGATGAATCGGTTGGCTACTACGCACGTTTTGCGATTTCACAAACTGTCGCGATACCGGGCAACTCGAAAGGTAAGGGTTTGGTCGAGCACTGGTTTAGAACCTTCCGCGATGAGCATGATAAATTCTGGAATGGCGGCGCAGATTATTGTGGCCATGACCAGTCTCCCGATGCGCTGCATCGTATAAACGACAATATTAAAAGCGGTAAGCGCAAACTTTTATCATTAGAGCAATATACCCGCAGCGTCGCCGATTATATTGAGCGTTATAACGCTCGAATACATACAGCGCTGAATGGCAAAAGCCCGAACGACCTTTGGTCGCAGCTTACACGCAATCAATTAATCATCCCGGCCGAAGCCGTATTGCGACCCAGCGTTAAACGAGTGGTTAACCGCAATATGGTTCGCCATGAAAACCGCTATTACGAACATCCTATGCTGACTGATTACCACGCCAAGTCGGTGGTCGTTGAATACGACATTCACGACGACAGCAAGGCATGGCTCTACGATGATAAAAAGCGCCTTATTTGCGAAGCACCGCTCAAACACAAAAAAGCGTTTTTACCCGACTCTCGCAGAGAAGAAGCCAAGCTCAAATCAACGCAAGGCAAAATTGATCGGCTGCAAAAGAAAGTCGATTTGGTTAAAGCCGAAGCAATATCTCATATTGATCACACACACACATTAGATGCGTTAGAAAAATACGGTGCCGATGCACCGAGCATTAACAGCCGTGATGATCTGATTGATTCACCAACCACCACACTTGATATTGATATTGATATTGATAACACGCTCGATATCGATGCAGATCAAGATGAACTTACTATCAATATCAACCAAAGTGACATCAACCAATGGGGCGATCATGACTAGAAAAAATTCAGGCTTAAACAGAAAAGAATCCGCTGCTTTAAGTTCTCGCAATACCGGTAAGTCACCGGGCGACTGGGCGTTAATTATTGAACCAACACAATACAGCGATAAATACGGTGCTGATGAACAGCAAAAGTTGGCGAGCATTATTAACTGGATGAATGAAAATAAAAAAGGACATGGCTGGATGGCAACGGCATCCGATATTAATCGATCAATGTACACGCAAATTATCGGCGGCTATTACACAGGTCGAGTAACGCAAAAGCTAGATAAAATTTTAGATACGATCGAGCAAATCAATGCGCGAGCGTCGGTATTGCAAACACCGTTTATTACTACGTCAGTATCTAAAGTGTTAACCACTGGGTGTAAACAGGCGCGAAAGAATCAAATGTTTGCGGTATTAGCCGCCAATGTCGGTACCGGCAAAACCCGCACTTTACGCGAGTATGCAGCGAACAATGCACACACATATTTAATCGAAGCGGATCCGCAAATGTCACCCTCATCAATGATTGAAGACATCGTGCGGCTGCTAGAAATTCGCACGGTAAGCTCCTTGAGTGTGCAAGCTAAATTCCGATTAATCGTCGACACCTTAAAAACCGTGCAAAGCCCACTGGTGATCATGGATGAGGCCGAGCTGGCCACGCAAAAAACATTAGAGTATTTGCGCAGGCTGCGTGACAAAGCCGGCTGCGGTGTTGTGTTGGCCGGCACAACGCGTCTCTACACGCTAATCTCACCGCACGGCGGTTCATTCGATCAAATACGGTCACGAACAATATTTTTTCCTAAGCCGATTACTCACATCACCAAAAACGATACCGCGCGTATTTTATACGCCGCATTTGATGACCGGCCTGAGATTTTTAATGCCGATGAAGAAGTTGAAAGCAGCATTGTTAATGCGATGTACAGCTATACAAACGGATCCATTCGCATGCTGGTAGAAAATTTAATTCCAGCGATACGCGATTACGGCATACCGCAGCACGGCACTGTTAGTGTCGCGGTAATTCACGCAGTAGCAAAAGACGTTTTATCGCTAGGTTAATAGTGATTTAAATTTAAGTTAAACCCATTTTTAACAACCATCAACAGCCGGAGAATACTATGAATAATAACGCGTCAGAACTAGGCAACAGTAGCACAACGACCTTACCTGTACCGATGTGCTTGCAAACGCACAGTGGTTTACAAGTTGATTTAAATAATCCTAGACCAGAGATGTTTTGTTTAGAAGATATTGCCATTGCCTTATCGCGAATACCGCGATTTAACGGCCACACGGTAGGCAAACCGTATTACGTCGCAATGCACTCGGTCTGGGTATCACAATATTTACTTTGTCGTTATCCAAAAGATCCGCGCATTTTAGAAACCGCTATTTACGGGCTTCTTCATGATGCTCACGAAGCCTACACGGGTGACATTCCCACGCCTATCAAGCGCCTAGAAGATTTTAAAAAGCCGATAAAAATGCTCGAGCATCGTATTCAAACCAATATTTATATTGCGCTGGGGCTTAAAGGCCCAGACGAGGAGCAACGTAAATTAATAGCTTATGCCGATGAGCAGGCGCTCGCTCTTGAAGCGACGCATTTGATGATTGATGGCGCTCGGAGATGGAACTTACCTGAATTAGATATACCTCGACAATGGCTTTATGAATTATATCCCAGCAAGCTAGAGACACGTTCTGCTGAGATGTTAATAGCAAACTACAGGGTGTTACAAAAAAACTTACATGCAATAGAGGAAGAAAAAAGATATGCAAATTGATCTGATTTTACTGCGATTGAATCAAGCCAACAAAAAAATGGCGAAGACGATTCAATCGGATGCCGGTGAAACCATGCCGTTTTACGAGCTGGTTTTACTTAGCGATGGATCCGGCTATATAGAGATAACCGACAACGAAGATACTGATATCGCTGTCGCCTTTGAGCGTTATGAAGATATTACCGAGAAGGACTTGGCATCGCTATGACACCGGCCAGTAAAAAAACAGCGCTCACTGCACAGCGTAAACGACTGTATACGTTATTAAACGTTGCTAAAAACGAGCTGATAAAAACGCGGGCGTATTTTCGCGACGATGATTATCGTGAGATTTTACGGCAATGCGGCGCAGGTCTATCAGGTCACAGAATATCGGCAACCACCATGACGGTTGAAGAGCTACAAAAAGCGTTAAAGCGTTTACAGCTACTTGGATTTAAAGCCAAAAAAAGAAAGGCAACAAAAACAACAAAAATAAGCGATTGGCGCAAGCCGCGAATCGCAAAATTAAATGCCATGTGGATCGCAATGGCTGATGCCGGTGTTGTGGGTGACCGCAGCGAATCAGCAATGCAGACATGGTGTAAAAATCGAATCGAAGGATTAAGCGCGTTGCAATGGGCTACATCACCGCAGCTAAACAAGTTGATTGAAATGATGAAGGCAATGAGTCAAGAAAGAGGAGCAAACGCTCGATGAAACAATACGTGAGTAACGATATAAAACTGCCTCCCGCATTTAACTCTATTATGGAAATAATAGGGCCGAAGGCAGCGCTTGCAATAGCAGATAAATATGCTGGGCAGCGAATTTATATTCCCTCTGTCGCAAAGAAAAACCATACCTTATGCGAAGTAATTGATTTTAAAACACTGCAAATACTCTCGAATTATTACGGCAACGGCTGGATCAACATACCGAATGTTGTTGCCCGATATTTAAAGCATCAAATAGCGAAAGACCCAGCGCTTTCTCTTAAAGAAGCAGCAGCTGCAACAGGATTCACTTTTCGATATATATCAATATTACGAAACAATGATGATAAAAAACCAACATTACAAAACGATTTATTTAAAAAGGGGGAGTAATTCGATGAGTATTTTTGGCCGTGTGTTAGGAACAAAAAAAGCGATTGATGATATTACCGATAAAGACAGCGGGTTATTAGTTAAAGCTGGCGGATGGGTAAACGGTTTAAGTTTTACTGATCAAGAAAAAGCCGAGCATAACATTGCAGTTAGAGAATGGGGCTTAAAGCAGCTAGTGGCGCTAGAGCCGTTTAAAGTAGTACAGCGCATTATTGTGTTCGGAATAATGTCGGTATGGATGACGATCGGTTTTTCTTGTGTCTTTGCAATTATCGCGCAAGCATTTATTAATATGCCCACTACAACCATTATTGATGGTGTGTCGCAGGTTACGCAAAACAATTTAGATTTAGTGGATCCGCTATTACGCTTTGCCTTTAGTGATTTTATTCTTTGGCCGTCAACGGCTTGTTTTTCATTGTACCTCGGTGGTGGCTTTTTAGAGTCACGCGCTGCGTCTAAAAAAGGTGATAAAAAATGAATAGTAATGCGCTATTTGAAGAGGTCGTTGTTTTTTTGATTAAGGAAATCGAAGGTGGCGAAGTCGATGATGCCAGTGATGCTGGGGGCCACACTAAATACGGCATCTCACAAAAAGCCTTCCCCGATATTGATATCTCGAATTTAAGTATGCAAGAAGCGATATCTATATATCGATGTGAATATTGGGATCGTTACCATTGCGCAAGCCTGCCGCCTTGTCTGGCTGTGTTTTTATTTGATAGTGTCGTTAACCATCGGCCTAAAACCGCTGTACGGCTCTTACAGTCGGCGCTGCAAGCCGGCTTAAAGTATGACGGAATAATGGGAAGCAAAACGATTCGCGCTTGCAATACTGCATTTGATCTTGATGTTGTTTTGATTAACGCGTTAGCCGCACGTGCGCAGCTTTATCACGATATCGTGCAGTGTAACTCTAGCCAAGCTAAGTTTTTGCGCGGCTGGTTTTCACGTCTTTTTAAAGTCCATAATTTTATAAAAGTCGTTTCATCTAGGAGAGATTAAATGTTTAGTGATCGTGATGTAAAAGCGATTTTATATCGCTATCACCTTGGCCGTGGGCGCGCTGCAAATGCACGGCATATTTGTCATGAAATTATTGGCCATAAAGCCAGCGAGCAAGATACTCGTAATTTACGTGCCGCGGTTGAAATTTTGCGTAAAGACGGCCATCCGATTTGCGCGCACCCATCGCATGGTTATTTTTATGCCGAAACGCAAGAAGAAGTTAATGAAACGATGGCCTTCTTAAGAAGTCGCGCACGTACATCATTAAAACAAGTAATGCACTTAAGGCGATCGGCATTGCCGGCCCTTGCCGGGCAGTTAAGTTTATTGCCTAGCGTGCGAGTAGATTAACCCCTCATAAATTATCAACCTAATGGAGAATATATATGAAAAAAGTAAAAATTGAATATGAACATTGGTCTGCTGTTGTGCAGATCAATTACAACAAGAGAACCCTTGAGATAATGCGAGACCACTTAACGTATCGGAGTGACAGTGTTACTACAGATGCGGATGAGATTGAAGAGGCTTATCTCAGAATGCTCGGACAAAAGCTTATCGGAATATCAGCGTCGAACTGGAACAAATTTGGTGCGCTCGACATTATCAACGAGTCTGACGGATGGATGCCGCTGAATGATGAGTTTGGCATTAAATTATTGTCAATGGATAACTGGAATTTTCTTGAAGAAGATTTTGAGCTAACTGTACTTTAACGCTAACGATTATATATAGCGACTGCCAGCTATGACGATAGAGCTACTTAACGCGAGCCGGAACGCACCCACTGGCAGGGGTGATGACCGGACACTAACGATTATTAAATCCAACTGGAGAATAGAAATGAATGAATATTTAAAAAGCTTTGAGTTCAACAGCATGTTAGCGTTATTTGTTTACTGGATTCCTCTAGCAATATGCTTGTCCGTTTACTTTTTTAGAACTATTAAAATTTATAAGCAAGACCTTTCCCAATGCACAAGAGAGCGCTACGATCCGGAATTAACGATAGGCTTGATTGTTTGGTATTTATTAATCTCAATTATCCCAGCAGTCAATTTATTTGCTCTAGTTTTTGATTGCGCCAGCTCTGTATTTAAGTGGCTCGGATCAATGCTAGATATACCTTTGGTAAGAAAGAGAAAGCAAGCCAAGTCACAGTAACTTTTTAGCTAACGATTATATATAGGAATACGAATGAGCGACGAGCTCTATAGGCTTTTGATTTTAACAGGGTATGCAACGCTGGTTTGGGCGATGCTTATCACTAATCGAACTCGGGTGCGCGTTATCTGCTGCATCATTGTGTTGATTATTTATAACTTAGACCCGCTTGGTTTTAACTAACGATTATATAGGAGAGCACAACATGAGAGAACTTAAAATTTTTGGACTGGAAGAAAGCAAAAATCCGTTAATTTTGGCGCTTGGCAAGACTGGGGCTGGGGATGTGAGACTTCAAGCAATAAATTCGGATGGAAACCCTATACGGGATGGCACTTTACTAATACTACAAATTAATGGCCTTCTCCACCTGCCTTCTAATATCAATAAAGATCTTGACCTTCCGCTAGATGATGACGGTCGATTAAAGCTGACAGGTCGCGAAGAGGAAAGCGCAGAGCAGTTTAGCGACGTTAAAGTGAGCGCGATGGTTGGAATCAGAGAGGCATTGCTAAAAATATCACGCTTATCGTCTGATCCTGCCGCGTTAGCCAATGCAAACTATGAACTTAGTGTATTTGACAAAATGGCTAAAGCGCTCGGCCATCCGCTTAATTAATTAAATAAATTCATTAAAAAGCGCCGCCGGTACGGGGCGCACTTAATTTAACCGTTGATAATAATGAAGCTCTTAGGAGGATATATGGACAAAGAACTTAGTGCAAAGCCAGAGCGTGCCGTTGTTTGCCGATTAAAAATACAGGGTGATGACTGGCAAGAAGTAGCTGGCGTATTAGAGCAATTATTATTTGATATAAAAACTAAAGGCTCTGTTCATAATACCGCGAATGGCGGCCGCGGATCCGGCTTTATTTTAGATGTGAAAGAAAACCCTAGTCAAACCAATGCTAAATATCTTGAGCATAACCGCGCTTATTTACGCCAGCTTAAACGAGCAGCTTCTCAAAACCTGTAGTTGATAACAAATAGTTACCCCGAGGTTCGTATGCCTAGAAATATGAGTTTTTTCTTAACCATTCAGCAAGTTAAAAAACAAACAAAAACTGTCACTCGTCGCCAAAGGCATGGGTCTCAAGAAAGGTGAAAGAGTTAAAAAAATCGGGGGATTAATACGGGTAAAAGATATATCGAGGCGCAAACTGATAATGATTGATCGTAGTGATCTTGTTCGTGAAGGTTTTCCAGAGTTTGAATATTTATAACTAGAACTTTGAAATGATTTCTTGAATCAAACCAGCTGCACCCGCCATGAACGCTGTTCCTGCAACTATATGCGGCATCATATATAAAGCGAATGCTTTACCATGAAAAGCTGTATATAGCCGAATAATAAAATAAATAACTAAACCTATGGCTGGAGATAAAATCCATCTTCTATCATCATCATCGACTAGACATGAAATACCTTCTCCATACTCTCGGTAGTTTGTAATATGATAATACCACCTATAATCATCATCACAATATAGCTGTACACTTGTTGGTTCGTTTTTATCAAACCTTAATATAGATTCTTCGTTTATTTTTTTAGTTAGTTTTATCGTTTTCCTAGCTAACCAAAGTACAAATGGTGAATATTTTTTTAAGTTTAAATCGCTTTTTAAATCCACACTAAGAAGCCGAGCCGAAAGCTGGTAATATCGAAGCCAGAACCAAAAAAACAACGCCCATGCTAAGTGTGCTAACTTTTCTTGCGCCTCAAACTGTAGACTGATTATTTGAAAGGTGAGCTTGCCATCGGCCAATTGACCACCTGCATATAAATACGCAATGATCGCCATGCTCATAAACATTAAGTTGCGTCGTGCTATATTACTATCTTCCATTGGTAAACTCTCTTTGACAAATATGCAAATTTGAGTAACATATGTCGAAATAGTTCTACGGCTTTAAGCATTCGCCCACTTTTAAACACCTCTTTTCTTATACCTTTCTTCGTTGGTTTTTCAGTAGTTACAGACATTTTGACCCGAAATATTTCAGTGTCGAATGCCCACCTGCGTTAATTTATAGTGTCCTTCCTGTTATAGAAATACAGAAACTCTATTAACCCCAAAAGGGAGAATTAACGTGTCAAAAAAATCTGCTTATATTGATGACCCTAGCAAAGGTCAGCTATCTGTGCCACGCGGCATTTTAAACAAAGTGAACGAAGGTCTTGATTTGCAAGCCCAATCAAAAGCTATTGCCGACCGTTTAAAGGCTATTAAAGAGCAATTAAAAGAGGAGTTAGGTAACGATATTAAGATTGTTGTGCCTGAAACCGGCTCATTAACCATTAGCCCCAAAAGCACATTGGTCGTCGATGATAATGAAGAGTTTTATATTGTATTCGGCGATCGTGCTTCGGATCTACTGACTGAAACGGTCTCGTATAAAGTTTCATCAAAGCTAAAGGATATCGCGGCCGATGAAACTCATGAAGAGTATGAGGATGTCATGGCCTACTGCAACTGGGTAATTAGTTCGATGATTTCATTTAAAGTCGATAGCAAGGCTTAAACAGCCAATAGGTATGTATATGGACGGTCAACAGCTAGCTGCTGATATCGGCGAAATAAAAGGACAACTTAAATCGTTGGATCGCTTACTTGGGCAGAGTCAAGAAGCGACCAGTTTAAGAATTGCTGATTTACAGCGAAGCGTTGACCTGATTGCTGATGCTATCGATACTAGACTCTCTGAGCACCAACAGTCTGTTAATCGGCGTTTTAAAAAACACGATGAAGAGATTAGTAATTTAATAAAAATTTCACGACGCGACGGCATGTTAGCTGGTGGCGGCACCTCTGGCATAATCATTGTTGTGGTTGAAGCGTTAAAATATTTGACGAAGGCTAATTAAAATGGCCTACACAGAGGACGTTAAGCGTAAATTAAAAAATGATTATCTGCGAGGTATGCCGTTAAAAGCGGCGGCTGGTAATAACGATGTGCCTTACGAAACGAGTCGCAATTGGAAACGAAAAGCGAGATTAGCGGGCGACGATTGGGATATGGCGCGAACCGCTAAACGCATATCTAATAGCGGTGTTGATAACCTTATATTTGAATTGATTGACGATTTTGTCATGATGTTTCAAACAACGATTCAAGAATTGCGTGACTCGAAAGATATAAAGCCGATGCTTAAAGCACAGGCGATCGCCCAGCTGTCAGACGCGTATCAAAAGACCATTAAAGCTGCGGGTGCCTCAAATCCTAAACTGTCATCGTATGCCATAGCGATGGAGGTGCTGACTAAGCTATCCGATTTTATTCGTGAAAATTATCCGCAATTTGCACCGGCATTTGTTGAGATATTAGAGCCGTTTGGCGAGGAGTTATCTCGCTATTATGGTTAATCGTTCTGATCCTAGTAAGCTAAATCGCCGAGAGTTTCTAAAAAGTTTAGAAGCGCATGCGGATGAGCTTCGCACATTAATCGATGCTGAGTGTGACGCATTTGATACCTCAAAAGCTGCATCGGCTGATCGTAGAATTAAAACGACGAGTTCGTATAAAGCTTTTGTGCAAACGTATTTTCCGCATTACATAATTTATTCAACTTCACTATTTCACGACTATCTTTTTTCTGATATCCCTAAAAAGGTTAATGCTGAGGCTGGTTGCCGAGAGGCGATTGCCGCCCCCCGGGGCGAAGCTAAGTCGACATTGATCACGCAGCTGTTTTCGCTTTGGTGTATAGCAACCAATATAAAGCACTTTATTGTGATATTGATGGACAGCTTTGATCAGTCCGCCATGATGCTTGAAGCGATTAAAGTTGAGTTAGAGGCTAATCCGAGGCTGCGACAAGACTATCCTGAAATCTGTTCTGTCGGCAGAGTTTGGCAGGCCGGCGTGATTGTTACTAATAATGATATCAAGGTACAAGTCGCGGGTTCTGGCAAAAAACTTCGCGGCTGGCGACACGGGCCACACCGAGTTGATTTATGTTTACTGGACGATATCGAAAATGATGAAAATGTTCGCCAGTTAACACAGCGTAATAAGGTTTCTAACTGGGTGAAAAAAGCGGTGCTAAATCTCGGCCCGCCCGACGGTAGTATGGATGTGCTTTGGGTGGGTACTACGCTGCATTATGATGCCGCGTTTTCTCGGGTGTTACGTTCGCCGACTTGGAATGCAAAAATATTTAAAGCTATAACCTCATGGCCCGATCGCCTCGACTTGTGGCAAAAATGGGAAGAGATTTTAATTAATGAAGGTGAGTTATCGTCTGACCGTTTTTACAAAAAAAACAAGGGTCTAATGGATGCGGGTAGCGAGGTGAGCTGGCCGGGTGTACGACCTATTTTACGCTTAATGAAAATACGTTCCGAAGACCATCATGCATTTGATTGTGAGTATCAAAACGATCCGAGCAATAATGAAATGGCGCCGTTTAAGGATCTTACGTATTGGGTTCAGGTGTGCAGAGACTGGGTATTTTTTGGCAGCTGTGACCCATCGCTGGGCAAGCAGAATAAAGCGCGGGATCCTTCAGCAATTTTAGTCGGTGGCTACGATCGTAATCACGGTGTTTTAGATGTGGTTGAAGCGCTGATTGCACGTCGCTTACCTGACAAAATTATCAGCGATATTATTACTCTCGAAAAGCATTATCGCTGTTTAGTGTGGGGAATTGAGACCATTCAATTTCAAGAGTTTTTAAAAACTGAATTAGTGAAGCGATCGGCAGCTTTGGGTATACCCGTACCTGCTCGATCGATAACACCTCATACAGACAAAACTTTACGGATTGAATCGTTACAGCCGCATGTCGTCAATGGCTTGATACGCATTCATCGCAATCAATCTGTACTGATTGAGCAATTACAGCATTGGCCTGAAGCGGATCATGATGACGGCCCAGATGCATTACAAATGCTATGGATGCTGGCTTGCAGTGCTGGACAAGGGGTTCCGACGATTATGTCAAAGTCCCAGCGTAAACCGCTTAGGTATCGTTGAAATGAGTACCGTAAATATAAAGGTTAACACCAATGATAGATCATAAAGAATTTAAAAAAATATCACGCAAAGTGATGAGCAGTGAGCGAGCGAGCCGGGCAACGGATCCTTCGTTTTATGCTGGCCTCAATATCTTGCCTAATCCTGATCCACTGTTGCGATCGATGGGTAAAGCTGACGAGGTGTATGACGCGATTATGTCTGACGCACATGTACTCGGTGAGGTGCGTTCATTTAAATCGGGGATCCAAGGGTTTAAATTGCACCTTTTATTCGACTATGAAGACGATATCGAGCAAACACCTGAAGAAAAAGCGGCTTTTGACTTGTGCAAAAAATGGTTAGGCATGCGGCCGAGTAACGAGCTAACCATGCAGGATTTAGTCTGGAATATGGCGACAGGCATTCTGTATGGACAGCGCGTGCATGAAATGGTGTGGGTTGTGGTTAATGGGCATCTGCTGCCTAAAATGAAAGACCGACCAAACCGGCGGTTTATTTATGATACTGATAATCAACTTCGGTTGCTGACTAAAACCCAGCCAATTCACGGTGAAGAAACATTGCCGCATGAATTTGCAATTACCCGGCATATGCCTAGCTGTGAAAATCCCTATGGGCGGGCCGTATTGTCTGCCTGTTTTTGGCCGTACACATTTAAGCACGGCGGGATGAAATTTTTCTATGATTTTTGCGAACGCTTTGGACTGCCGTTTCCGATCGGCCGCTACCCAGCTGGCACCCCCGTTAGTGAGCAGAAAAACTTACTCGACGCACTAATATCCCTGCTTGAAGATCAAGCAGCCGTGGTTCCTGAAGGCGATACTGTTGAGCTTTTAACTACATCGACACAAGGTGAGTTAGCACAAGAGCAGCTAGTGCATTTATGTAATGCAGAGATGACCAAGGCGTTATCGAGTCAAACACTCGCCACTGAAATGCGAAACGTTGGTTCAAACGCAGCGGCGAAAACGCATATGCAACGCCAAGAGAATGTGGCAGTTAGCGATCGCTATATAATTGCAGAAACGTTTAACGATATATTTGCGTGGATAACTCAATTTAACTTTGGTGACGATGTAAGGCCACCAAAGCTAAAATTAAAAAAACCTCCGGGGCCAGAAGAGGTTTTAGAGCTTTATAAAAAGGCGGCAGAAATATCCGATCGCGTGCCACTCAATGATTTTCATAAAGCAACAGGCATTCGTATTGCGACCGATGATGAAGAGACATTATCGTCATCCACGTCCATGCCGCAAGAGAATAGCCACCAGTTATCGAGTTGTAATAGCTGCGGCAGCGTCCATTCATTTTCTGATCCGGTTAAAAGCGATACAACGAATGAGCTTGCTGCAATAGCAGATAAAGCGATCGCTGATGATTTTATTCAACCGCTGGCGGATATGCTGCTGGCGTATGAAGAAGACGGCAAAACCTTAAAGCAATTTCAGCAGGATTTGCACAAGGTTGTTGGCGATCTTGATACGCAGTCATTAGCTAATATTTCGGCTCAAGCAATGGCATTGGCATTTGCGCAAGGTATGGAGTCTCACGATACGGATGATCAAACAGCCAGCCAACAACAGCTAGAAGTTTAATGATTGAGCTTATTATGATACCGAGCAATTTTGCTAAAGTATTTGAGAGTGCTACTTACGGCCAAATTGTTGTCATGGCGCTTGAAGATAATAACGTACCCTTCGTTCGTTACTATGCTAAACCCCATAATGTGACATGCACAGCATTTATTCCGTTTTCTGATTCTGATGATGGCAGACTCTGTCGAGATGATTATTTTGACTCTATCAATGCAGAAATTGCTGAAGATGCGGCTAAAAAAATGTTTGATTTAGAGGCTGAATTATTCGATGCCGAGCAAAAAAAAGAGCATAAAAATAACCGGTGTTTAGGCGGTAACGTCTATCGGATTCACTAATGATTGATATCACATTAAATAACGTCAGTGCCGTTGATGCGATTAGTAATATTCGCGAGAAGCTCGCAATACCAACCCAGCGCTGGGATGATTTTTTATCGCTGCCACGCTCAAAAGCGTTTACCGTCGCTGGTGCCGCAAAAATCGATTTAGTGAACGATTTTCAAGAAGCCATATCAACGGCCGTTGAAGGTGGCGAAAGCATTTCTCAATTCCGCGCTCGCTTTGACAAAATTGTGACCGATCATGGCTGGTCATATAAAGGATCACGAGGCTGGCGCACCCGAGTTATTTACGACAACAATTTACGCAGCGCTCATATGGCTGGACGCTGGAAGCAAATCGAGCGAGTCAAAGCCCGTCGGCCGTATCTTATTTATAACACTGTTAATGATAATCGTGTGCGTGAAGAGCACCTGAGCTGGCATCAATTGGTTTTACCGGTTGACGATGCGTGGTGGGATACTCACTATCCACCCAATGGCTGGGGGTGTCGCTGTTATATCGTATCTGCTAATGATCGCACACTAGAAAAGCGCGGTTTAACGCCCACATCAAAAGCGCCAGCATTAAAGAGCACAGAGCGCATTAACGTCAAAACAGGCGAAGTATATGGAAAGGTGCCCAAGGGTATCGATGTTGGCTGGAACAACCATGTCGGTAAACAATGGCTAGCATCTGATAATGCCTTTGGTGAAAAGATCATGACGATGGCACCAAAGACCCGTACAGCCGTTTTAAAAAATATAGCCGGGATACAGCAGCGTGAGATGGCGAAATCGTTTACCGTCTGGTCAAAGCAAGTATTGGATTCGCCCAGTCGTGGATTAAGGCATACGATTGGCTGGTTAAACCCGGGGGTGATTGATGCTCTAGCTACCAAATCGATTGTGCCGGTAACGGCAGCAATTACGATATCGGATAAAGCGCTGCGTCGAATGCAGCGTGAGTTAAAGGTTAAAAAAGGCATCGATCTGCCTACAAAGGTGCTTCAAAAGCTGCCGGCTCAAATTAGTCGTGCAACGGCCGTATTAAGTGATAAGCAAGGTGGCTTAGTTTTTGTTTTACCGCATGACGCCGATAGTCGACGAGACAAGTTAGTTGCATTCATTAATTTCAAGGATGATGGAGAGCTAACTAATAGTGTTCGTTCAAGTAGTACAACGACATTGAGAGAGCTAAAGAACAAAAAGCGATATGAATTGTTAAGCGGTAAGCTATAGCAGTTGATATTATCCCTAGCGCTTCGACTGCGGCCTAATTATAAAAAAGTCTCATTAAAATCATATCTACACGATTGTGCATGGTTTTATAAAGGTTTAAAATGTATTTAACGACTGCTTAAAGACCTAATTAACAGGTATAAACAACCGTTAATTACGGGTAACTGTCCAGTATTAAGTGTTAATTGATATTTCTATCAAAACCTTATAATTATTCGACTTATCAAACACTTAGACCCTATTTACACTCAATCTCCTCTGTCCAGTTTTAAACGTCCCCCTACACAAACAAAGAAAAGTGACTGGCGTGTCGGGGCCACCCCCGACGACCTTGAATTTAAAACTTAAACAAAAAAGTAAAACCTTAGAATATCCCATCACCATTAAAAATACACACACAAGACTTTGGCGTGTAGCCCCACCCCCCGACGACCTTGAATTTAAAACTTAAAAAATAAGCTAAAAATCCCGAAATGTAAAA
>Ga0115562_1000266_pt1 | contig 39824 bp, 46 predicted proteins | sample COGITO_mtgs_1105_6_FD_87200 | JGI IMG/M metagenome (GOLD analysis project Ga0115562, IMG submission 87200) | Pelagic marine microbial communities from North Sea - COGITO_mtgs_110516 | ecosystem: Environmental > Aquatic > Marine > Epipelagic | place: Germany:Helgoland, sampling site Kabeltonne...
AGTGAGTCACCTAAATATCCACAAAGATACCGCTTTTGCGATAGCTTTTGGTCTAAATAATGCGGGTCCGGTAGCTGCACAACCTTCAACACGGGATTTAACGTTATTATACAACAGGGTAACATCGTATTCTTCATCCGAAAACACTATCGTCTACCCAGAGTACTTCTCAATACGATCCGCTAAGATGATGATTAACAGATTACTGTGTGAAGACTACGACAAAACCTTATATTCCGGTAAGCAGGCAACATTCCGTAGGGCAGGTGTCTACGAAAGAGCTAGACTGTCTGACAAAAACGCACTAGGTAGGTTCTTTTGTAAGAAACCAGCAACTTCTTTAAGACAAGGCAACTTCCAATTAGTAGCACTTAGTAAAAGAGCTACAAATAGCATAAATACGCGAAGAGATCTCATCTACGCAAGATATGATGAGTTGGAACTAACCCCTGAGAACCTAATAGATCTAGCTAATTTACTAGAAAATTAAGTAATACCAAACCTAAAATGGGAAAGCACATGAATATATCATCTAAGTTGGAAAATGTAACAATCGGAGCAGATCCGGAGCTATTTGTAGCCACAATGGACGGAGAAATAGCCTCAGCAATAGGAAATGTAGGTGGAAGTAAGGATTATCCACGACAGGTACCTGATGGTGCTGTGCAAGAAGACAACGTATTGGCAGAGTTTAACATTAATCCTGCCCACTCAAGACTAGAGTTCATCAATAATATGAATTCAGTAATGGGTTCGCTACGTGGAATCTTAGCAAGTAATGGATTACAGACAGTAACTATACCAAGTCATGTGTTCGCAAAGGGTAAACTAGAGGCTTACGGTTGGCAAGCAATGGAATTCGGTTGTACACCAGAGCACTCAGCATGGACCGACAAGGTAATGAAGCGTCCCAATGGAGAAACAACAAACCTAAGGACTGCTGGTGGTCATATTCATATCGGGTATGAGGGCCCTAACAGAGGTGATAGCCTAGCGCTAGTACAGATGCTTGACTTTACCTTAGGATTACCATCTCTAACGTTAGATGCTGATACTCAAAGGCGAAAGCTGTACGGTAAGGCAGGTTCTATGCGCTTTAAACCGTACGGAGTCGAGTACCGACCCCTAAGTAACTTCTGGCTTAACTCTGAAGAGCTAATGGCATGGGCTTACGACACTACAGTGTGGTCTACCCAGAATTTGGATAAGCTACCTGAGTACCTTAAGTCTATCGACAAGAAAACTCTTACTAATATCATTAACAAAAGTGATGTTAAGTCAGCTAAAGCAGTGATGCAAGAGTTGGAGTTGGAGGTGTTAATATGACACATCCAGCCTTCGGTGATATGACTGTACGGGACATCCTAGCTACGTACTCAGATACCTATATACAGCTACAGACTAGAGACGATGATGGTTTCTACTCTGCCAAGCTGTTAGGTGTTGATGATGACAACGGACTCTACTTCGAAAAACCAAATGGAGACCGGATTATCGTAGGTATGCAGGATAGTGATGTTAAGTACAAGCTAGATTGGCCTACACTAGGTATGGTGAACATAAGAGACCATGTAGTGTTAGTCGAGAGGATTGCACAACGTCAATGGAAGAAGGGGTTACGAATGTCTAGCTTAAGAACCTGTGCATTCGACACTTCCATCCTAATGCACCTGTATGAAACTCATAGGAGAGGACGACCGGACTACTTCTACCAATCTGATCTAATCAAGCTATATACCCCAGAATACACAGACTTCCATGAAGCATTGGAAGTAGTCGAAGCTGGTGAAAAAATAGCTAGAGCTATATCACCGCTATTCTGCGTAAGTAACAGATGGCAAGTAAGTAAACCATTGCTGTATTATAAGTCAAATGCAATTGGTGTAGTAACAGGAACAAGCGTGGAGTTAGCCCCTGAGGTTTCCCACATCATCCCACTCCTAAAGAGGATTGTCCCAAATGGATACCACAATTCAATCGTTATGGCGACTAAAGCCAATGACAGCACCGCAGGCTAAACTCGGTGACTTAGTAAGCAATACAAAGATAGGTGTAGAAATAGAGATAGAGAACATGAGAACACCACCTCCTATTCCCGGATGGAACCTGACACACGATGGTTCTCTTCGTAATGGAGGGGTTGAGTACGTGTTCAGCTCCCCGATAGGTGGTTCAGCAGCATGCACTAGACTCTCTAGGCTGGAGGCATCTTTAAACGAAATAACGACAAAGACCTTTGGGCCCCGAACTTCGGTGCATATCCACGTAGATGTCCGAGATTTGACGTGGGAACAAGCCTGCAAGATGATCGTACTATACGCTATGGTAGAACCTTACCTGTTCAGTATATGCGGACAAGAGAGAGACGAGAACATTTACTCTCTATCCTTATACCGAGGACAAGATCAAGTATCACGGCTAAACGAGTTAATCCAGCAAGGGCCTTCGGCCCTCTCAAGCAGTAAATGGGCTAAATACTCGTCTATCAACCTTCTCGCAATGCCCACCTTTGGATCCTTAGAGTTCCGAGGGCACAAGGGGACTTGCAGTAAGGATGCTCTTGTAAACTGGATCAACCACCTACTCTCTCTAAAGATGTATGTCTTGGACGAAAGTAAGGATATCGGTGATCTACCTCAGATCTTAAGCCAGAACGGGCACCACGCATTACTTGCAGAAATCTTTGGACAGAAGCTAGTAGTAGCTAACCTAAAGAGTGCTAATAGAGTACGTAGCCTAATCTACGAGGGCGTATGGGTAGCAGAAGACTTGCTCTACCATACTAACTTTAGAGAAGCAGACAAAAAACTAATAGAAGGCCTAGGAACAGATGGCTCAAATCAAATGAACAAATTGAGGAATAAACTATGTGTGGATTAGTAGGTGTAATCGGGACTAATCTGTCCTTCCAAGCAAACAAAGCGTTTAAGCAATTACTGTATATAGACTCACTAAGAGGTCCACACAGTACTGGCATAGCAATGAATACTATAGACAATGAAGTATTAACGTACAAACGTGCGCTAGCATCAGCAGACTTCCTACAGCTAAATACGCCTAATAATATGCTGATGAAGGTAACAGGTGAATTCCTTATGGGTCATAACAGGTATGCAACTCAAGGTGCGATTAATGATGATAATGCACACCCGTTTACCTATGGGAATGTAACACTAGCCCACAACGGAACCTTAACAGACCAGAGTACCCTACCGGATCACAAGGAATTTGCAGTAGACAGCGAGAACATCGCTTACGCTATGGGACTAGTAGATGATCCTGAGGAAGTTATATCCAAACTAAAAGGTGCATTTGCACTGACTTGGTACAACGACTTTGAAATGAAGTTCTATATAGTACGCAACTCCGAGAGACCAATGTGGATCGCTAAGGCTAAAACCACGGACACATACTACTATGCGTCTGAACGCTACATGCTTGAAATGGTCTTAACAAGGAACAGTATAACTTACGATATTAAAGAGTTACCTGTTGGTAAGTTGCTTACACTAGACCTCAGCTTTAGCGATATCGTAGAAACGTACACGACAGTGAAGCTAGCGCCAAAGCCAAAGCCTAGGGTAAACTACGGGTATAACTCAACTAGACCTCAGGGGAACTACCCTTCACATTCAGATTCAAACATAAGTAACTACTACCAAAACCAAATAAAGCTACTAGCAAACCATAAGCTGAAGGTAGGTGACACCTTGGAGTTTTACTCTCAAGGATTACCTGACCTCTTGCCTAGCAATCTATTAGGTATTTTGGTTGGAAGAGCAACGCAAGACGCACCTCTCTATGTTAAGGCCTTTTCTCAACCAAACGACTCACTTGCAGGATACTATAAAGGTCGTGTGCAGTCGATTGCAAAAGAGAATGGTGTAGACACAGTTGTTCTACTAAGGCCAGAGCTAGTAGAGATAATAGAAGACGATGTAAACAATCAAGGCAAAGGCAACCAAGTATCAGCTATAATGGCCAAGATGGAAGATAGCTTATCAACCAAAGGATGATTCAAATGAGTAAATTATTAGTACTACCGTACAAGACAGCTAGCAGATCCGCAAAAACAATCGCAGGGTCCCTAGGGTGCCACAGAATGAAAATCGAAGAGTCTTTAGTACGAGACTCAGCTACCACCACTATAGTCAACTGGGGTAATTCAACAACTGACCTATCCCACCTACCATCCGTTAAGGTTTTCAACAAGCCTGCTAACGTACGAACAGCATCAAATAAGCTAGATTTCTTTAAGGCAATATCTGCCGCAAACGAAGAGACCTCCCTACCTGTACGCATACCTGACTGGACCACCTCAGTGACAGAAGCAAGACGCTGGTACTCAGATGGACATGACGTTGTATGTCGGCACGTCCTGCAAGGGCATAGTGGTGATGGTCTCGAGTTAGTAAAATACGATGATGATGTGATAGCCTCTCGTGCTGTACCCAAAGCCCCTTTATATACCAAGTATGTAAAGAAACGAGATGAATACCGTGTACACGTAGTCCAAGGTATGGCTACCTTTGTACAGAGAAAAGCAAAAGAATTCTCATCGGAAAGTATCGTAAACTACCAAATACGTAACCATAGTAACGGGTTCATCTTTGTAACTCAAGGCCTAAACCCTCACAAATCAGTAATAGCAGAAGCAGTCAATGCGGTAAACGCACTTGGACTAGACTTCGGTGCTGTTGATGTGATTTGGAATGAGAGGCGTAAAACAGCTACAGTAATTGAAGTGAACACTGCATGTGGACTTACTAGCCCACTTAGTATCGAGCGTTACACTCACGCTCTTAAAGTTATGACTACTGGAGTTGGCAAACAGGTGTCTTGGAAAGATGGGTTAGGGAGCGATACAGCTCAGTCTGATGGATCAGTATCTGATCATCATTTAGAACCTTCGTTTTATGTAACTACATCGCTGGGTAATAGCCAACCTATGGATCGATACATGAATGAACTCTACCGAAGCCTACATGACATGCCAACCCGGTCATTCGAAGAGGACTTAGAAGATGGAGATGCAGTAGAACTCTCAACTGGGTTAACACGCCTTATAGATAGGTACATTCAGAGGGGTGGTGATGATCCCCATATATTATATTATCGTGAGCAACTGAGAACTCAGAATGTAAATCATATCTGGGTAACCGAGATTGATGATCTGACAGATAAATGTACTCTAAAGTACACCCTTCACGACAATCAAGATGAGTTCCTTCTAATGCGTAATGTACCCCTTGAGTCAGTTTATGGTGCTAACTACTCAGTATACGGAGCACGAGGTGATGATAATGCATAAGGTAGCAGTTTACGGCACATTACGTAAAGGTAATGGTAATAATATCTTACTATCTGAGTCTAACTTCCTAGGATCCACAACAACCTTACCTAAATTCGAGATGTTCTCGTTAGGTGGGTTTCCCGGAATCCGAGAGGGCTCTACCAGTATTACGGTAGAAGTCTATGAAGTTAGTGGGTATACCCTCGGGCGCTTAGACAGGCTTGAGGGTTACCGTGGGGTTGGCGAATCTAACTTCTACGAAAGAGAGACAATCGAAACAGACTTAGGGGATGCACTTGTGTACACCCTAAGAGATGATCGATTTAAAGAGCAAAACGTAATCAGCTCAGGTGACTGGGCTATGCGTCACAATCAGTAAAAACCAATTAATAATATAAGGCAATAACTATGACACAAATCCTTGGAACTTCAATAATCCGCGATGTGGTCTTAAACTATGTAAAAGTAGACCCCGAAAACCCTACAGAACCATTTGGTACTCTACAATGGGAAGCGCAGATCGTTGTCTCCGCTGATCGTGCGGCTGAACTAGAAGCCTACGGCACTGTAAAGCCATTAAAAGACGACCCAAGTCGTGTATCAATTAACCTGAAGCGTAAAGCTATCCGTAAAGACGGTGAAGCTAACGACCCAGTGCAACTAGTAGATGGTAAGAAGCAGAAGATCGATCCTAAGATCAAGATTGGTAACGGATCAGTCGGTAACGTCAAAGTGTATCAAAGAGAGTACGATGTAGCTGGCCGTCAAGGCATCTCCACAATCATGACTGCAATTCAGATTACAAATTTGATTGAGTACACAGGTTCGGTTGACTTCGATATCGATGATTCAGAAGCAGACGACTCACAGTTCTAAAAAAAACCTTTAGTCTACAAGAGCATTTAACGTAAACTAAAAACCCAAGATGGGAATAAGAATATCGAGAAATACTATTCTTATTATAATAGGACTGATTTGCGGCTACGCAGTTGCAGATCTATTGGGAAAGCGTCGCTAAAGACCCTTAAATTGCATTCTAACGGACTCTATCTAACTCTCCAAGGGTTAGGTAGGGTTCTGCTAAAAGGCGTTAAAAGGGGCTTTAGGGCGCTTACCTTCTTTTCTAGGCATTAAACCACCTTATAGAGAGAACCCTAGAACTGGAGGCTATGATGACAACTGAGAAAGTATACACCCAAAGCGATGTCGCTGACGGGAAGAGAAAAGTACACCCAAATTCCCTTGCTAACCTGAAGCCCCGACATGGGCCAGAGCACATGGCAATGATGAATAAGAGAGCTGCCGAAGTAAGAGAGAACAACAACCGAATTAAAGAACAGATGAAAGATGTTTTGATGTTAACCAATACACTTTCAGCGGACCTTATGGATTCTATACCTAAAGGCCTAACAGTAATGAAGATGGCTATGGTTAAAGCTATTGCATCAGATGACATGACAGAAGCCGCAAGACTAGCTTCTATTCTGGCTGAGTATGAGCAACCAAAGCTACAACGATCAGAGAATATTAATACAAACTTTGATTATACGGATCTAACTGATGAAGAGTTAGCCGATGAAATGAATAGACTAAATAGTTAAGTAAGAGGGGCCATTAGGCTCCTTTTTTAATTGCTTAACCGACAAATCAATTCCGTCCCCAGATTCCTTAACCGACAAATGAAATCTGCAGGGACTTAAACGCAACTAGAGGCAATGCAAGATGAGTACGAAATTATTTGGTAAGATGTTAACATGTGAGTATAGGAATGGAACTGGTATTGATATTGAGTTCTGTGATAGCAGGCCAGTTTGGGGCTACGAAGAAGACAGTGAAGAGCTTATGGCCTACCCTTTTAAAGGCACAGTAATCCAATTACCATTCTTAACGATAACATGGGGTAACGTCTACACGGTAGCTGAGTAATGTTTAATAAGGATCTACTTGAAGTAACAATAAATATGGTAGCAGGGGCTATCATAACCTGTGTACTAACATACTACCTATTCGGGGTTAGCCCAGAGTTTGCCCTACTATCAACAGTAATATTCTTTGTAGCAAGCTGGATAAGAAGTTATGCATTCAGGAAACTATTCAGGAATTTAGAAAACAAACAATTGGAGGACATCAAAAATGTCTAGTTACATTATAAGATTAAGTGATACACCGGAAGACGATTCGGTGGCAGTAAGCTTTGAGTCAGAAGGTTTGGATATCTCAGACGAAAGCAGTAAAGCCTTTCAACTGGCAGCCTACGTGCTGGACACAATGCAATCATTAGAGGAGCAAACAAATGCAACAAAGCACTAAGAGACCTATTGAGCAACACTATGGCTTCACTACAACCCCTGAAGGTGAGGTCAACATAGGCAGTACTCCCACCGCTAAAGAGGAGCTAACCAGCTATTGTCTAGCTCCTACGCACACAGCTAGCGGCCTACCTACTGATGCTAAAGAACGTAAGGCCATACCTATCTACACTGGCTTCATTAACTACTTCCCTAGAGCCATAGCAGCTGTAGCTAAGCTAAGCCTGATTGGCGGTATTCAACATGGGCAGACAGCAGAGACATTGCACTGGGATAGAAGCAAGTCAGGTGACGAGTTAGATGCTATGATGAGGCACATACTAGATAGTGATTGGGAGCAGGTGGCTTGGAGAGCGATGGCAAACTTAGAGAAGAAACTGGAGAAGAGTGATGGATGATGTACTTAGTTATGAAATTATAATTACGGAAGGTGATTTTGGAGATGGAGACCGCTTTGTAGCCAGAGTAAGAGAGTTACCCGATCTTCTTGCTTATGCTAAGACATACGAAGATGCCTATCTGGAGATTAAAGACCTTATCGCGGTAACCGCTGAGTCTTGTGCCGAAGATGGAAAGACCATGCCTAAACCCCTAGCAAGAGGAGAAGAGTGATGATAATTAAATACCAGAAAAAACCAGTAACAGTCGAGGCAGTTCAATATACTTATCCTGCCAGTGATTTATTAAAAACTTGGCTAGGCAAATTTCGCGGAGCGGAAAGTTGTTCGCCTTTTGGAGTAAAAGGTGAACTTGAGGTGCTTACCTTAGAGGATGGCTTTGACGCTAGAGTCTGTCACGTTGCTACTGAGGGCGATTACATTATTAAGGGCGTTCAAGGGGAATTTTATCCTTGCAAACCCGATATTTTTACTATGACTTATGAAGAAACTGGAGAGAGTGATGAGCAGGACTAACAAGGCAAACCCAAAGGACTACAACGGTGGTGGATGTCGAGAGTATTGGTCAAATAGACCGCATAATAAGGGAGGGAGTGAGGGCGTTGGCAAACGGGTTAAGAAAAGGACAGCAAAGACCGAACGAAGTACGGCTAAATTGGAGGTAAGAGGAGAGAGTGATGAATAAGCCAGAAAGAGTTTTTAAGTTTAATACTGGAGAAGTTATGGGAGGCGGTGCAACTCTAGCGATGATAATTTCTTGGAGCGTAAACAAGTCAATTCTTTGGGCAATGCTTCATGGGGTTTGCAGTTGGTTTTATGTCATTTATTCTGCGTTGGTACGATAACAACTAGGAGAGAGTGAAATGAAGGAATGGATGATTATTATATCGACTATAGTTTCTTATTTGTTTTTTGTTGTGTGGCTTGTGTTTTTGGTATTTTGGCCTAGCGTGTATGATTGTTGGCATTATGGTATTAGGGCTTTTTTGACAGCAAATGCAATCTGGGTTTATTCTTGGTTTGTAGGCGGGTACTTAAGTAATGAGATAGATAGGTTGGGAGGAGGTAGCAAATGAAAGATAAAGAATTAACAGAAGACGAGATACATACTATCCTGCATATAATTGATGAATACTACGAAATTAGAGATGCAATTAAAACGCAAGGTCTTGAGCATTTAGTAGACAAAAGCCCTTTGCTTCGTATGACTATACAGAAGGAAGAAGAGTATGTAGCACTAAAGGGTGCTCTTATGGTAGCACTAATCAACAACTAGGAGAGAGTGATGAAAGATAAAGAATTAATGGCAGAGGCGATGAAGTGGGCAAAGCTATTACCATATCACCCTGCAAAGACAATATGTAGGCTAGTCGAGCGTGTTGAAGAACTAACAGCAGGTTTCCCTGCACCTAAAAGCATTGTGTGGGAGCCGAAGAAAGGTGAAGAGTATTGGTATGTGGATTTTGACGGAACCGGTCAAGCTTGTAGATGCTTTTGGGATGATTATTCGATTGATCTTAATCGGCTAAAACACCACAACGTCTACAAAACTCAAGTCCAAGCAGAGAAAGCCGCTAAGTATCAACAACGATACAACATGGTGCTACAGGCCGTGCTGAACCTTGAGCCTGATCAGAACATCTATTGGAATGACATGAATCAGGTTAAATATGGAGTTGAGTTTAATAATAAAAGTGGGCGTTGGTTAGTTGTTGATTACACGTTTATAGATGGCGGCTACCCACCCCTGACTGATCAAAAGAACGTCCAACCGTTACTGGATTATTTGAATTCTAAGGAGAAGAGTGATGGAAGCTATAAGCTATGAAGAAATTATAAGTGATTTGAATAAGCGAGACTTAGCCCTCGTGGCTGTTGTTGTGCGCGACGCTAATTCAAAGCTCTCTATAATGCAATACGACAGTGCCGGAAATGCTACATATATATCATCTAAAGTTAATGTCCTCCAATTTAACGAAAAATTAGAAGGCAACATGATTACAGTTCTGGGGACAATAGGGCGTCACCAGGGAGAGAGTGATGAATAATGAAAGTGATGAATCAACAGAGAGAGAAGAAATTTTATGGGTAAAAAACCCTGAGTATAGCGAGTGGAAATGCTTACTGTTCGGTACTGGCGGTTTTGTGTGGAGGCCACTCAAAGGGGGAGAGCCGAACTGGTTTTGGCGCAAGATGCAATATTTAATTTTAGGCAATAATTGGGTTAAAGACTCGAAGGAGAAGAGTGATGAGTAAAGACTATGAAATAGAATGTGGTGACCTTATTGATATCAAGTTCGAAAGGGCAACAGGTATATCGGGGGTTGTTATGGTTACTGAGCCCCTCACAATCATGACTGTTTATTGTAATAACCCTTATGAAGTTGTAATCATTGGTAGTTACCAAACAATTTCTATAAAGGAAAAAGACCACTGCTGGAAAGGAGGAGGATGCTAATGGGCAAAGGTTCTAAAGCAAGACCCATTCCTGACAGAGAGAAGTTCGCTGACTCTTGGGATGCTATATTTGGGAAGAAAGAAGGGGCCTTCGGCCCCCTTACGGAAACTGATAAGGAAGAAGTAAATGACAGCAATAGTAAAGATACTGAAGTGTAATGACCCCAGTAAGTGGTACGCTAACGAGATAGGCAACGAGTTTGATCTTATCTCCGAAGAAAAGGTTGAGTGGATGGTTAGAGAGCCATCAGGCTACCTTAACTTTATATCTAAGGGAGATTGTGAAATAACAAGTTTCGGAGAAGGGTATGACACAACTCAAAACGTGTAACAAGTGTAGGGTAAAGAAAGAAGAAACTGAGTTCCCTATGGAATCTGGAAGGGGCTACCGTAAGACTACATGCAAACTATGTATCTGGTCTGTCAATAAGGTTCGTAAGGAGCTTAGGGCTACAGTAGAGAAACCACCAGAAGATTATCAGTGCCCTATATGCCTCAGGAATGCAGAAGAAGCTGCAGGATGTGGAGGTATCAACAAGTCCCCGTGGGCTATGGACCATGATCATTTGACAAGTAAATTCAGGGGTTGGCTATGCCACTCTTGTAACAGAACGCTAGGTGGACTGAAGGATGACTTCGGTGCATTGGCACGTATTAGAACCTACCTAAAGAAAGGAAGAGAATGAACACATCGAATGAGATCCTATCCGACATAACCGTATTCAGTAAGTACGGCAAGTATGTACCTGAGCTGGAACGTAGAGAGACTTGGGGTGAACTTGTAACACGAAACAAAGAAATGCACATGCGTAAGTACCCTAAAGTCTCCGCTGAGATCGAAGCAGCCTACAAGCTTGTGTATGAAAAGAAAGTATTACCATCAATGAGAGCCCTGCAGTTTGGCGGTGCCCCTATTGAGTTAGCCCCTAACCGTATCTATAACTGTGCGTACCTACCAGCGGAAAGCACCGAAACTTTCGCAGAGACTATGTTCTTGTTGCTAGGTGGTACAGGTGTGGGTTACTCAGTGCAACGTCATCACGTACGTAAGCTACCAGAAGTAACAGGACCTAAGTCCCGTAGGCGTAGGTTCCTAGTCTCAGATAACATCGAAGGTTGGGCTGATGCAGTTAAGGTTCTATGTGAATCTTACTTCAACGGAACAATGGATGTAGACTTTGACTACCGTGACATCAGACCCAAGGGTGCTATGCTAATCACGACTGGAGGTAAAGCTCCGGGACCTCAGCCCCTTAAAGACTGCATACACAACCTACGCAGTGTGTTGGATACTGCTATTGGTCGCCAACTAAGTACCTTAGAAGTCCACGACATGCAGTGCTACATTGCAGATGCTGTGCTCACTGGTGGTATTAGACGGGCCGCTATGATATCCTTGTTCTCACTTGATGACGGAGATATGTTAGCAGCTAAGGTTGGTAACTGGTGGGAGAGTAACCCTCAACGGGCTAGGGCTAACAACTCAGCAGTGATGCTTAGAAATAAGATCACGAAAGAAGTCTTTGAGAAGCTATGGAAACGTGTGGAGCTTTCGGGTTCAGGTGAACCGGGAGTTTACTTCACTAACGATAAGGATTGGGGAACCAACCCATGTTGTGAGATCGCACTACGACCATACCAGATGTGTAACTTAACTGAGCTTAACGCATCTAACATTACATCCCAAGAAGATCTAAACGAAAGATCCAGAGCAGCTTCCTTCATAGGTACGTTGCAAGCTGGGTACACTGACTTCCATTACCTCAGGCCTGAATGGCAAGAGACTTGTCAACGTGACGCACTAATCGGTGTGGGGCAAACAGGTATTGGTTCTGGCCAAGTCTTAAACTATGACCTAAAGGAGGCAGCACTTGAAGTTGTTAAGGAGAATGAGAGAGCAGCTAAGCTTCTCGGTATTAATGCCGCAGCTAGATGCACGACTGTTAAGCCTAGTGGCACTAGCTCCTGCGTTCTCGGCAGTAGTTCTGGTATTCATGCTTGGCACAATGATTTCTACATTAGACGCCAAAGGGTTGGTAAGAACGAAGCCCTCTATCAGTACTTCGCGGAGCACCACCCCGAGTTAGTAGAAGATGAATTCTTCAACCCAACCGAACAAGCAGTAATTGAAATACCGCAGGAAGCACCAGCAGGTTCTATCCTAAGAACCGAAAGCCCCGTAGATCTCTTAGATCGTGTGCGGAGATACAACACTGAATGGATTGCCTCAGGTCATAATGACGGGCAGAACGCTCACAATGTATCCTGCACTATCTCTATCAAAGAAGACGAGTGGGAGCTGGTAGGTGACTGGATGTGGAAGAACCGTTATACCTTTAATGGTATTGCATGCTTACCTTACAACGGTGGGACATACGTGCAAGCGCCCTTCGAGGACATCTCGGAAGAGAGATACAGAATGATGGAGGCTTCACTGTCAACCATCGATCTGACTCAAGTAAAAGAAGTAGATGACAAGACAGACCTCAGTGGAGAGGCTGCTTGTGCAGGTGGAATGTGTGAGTTAACATTCTAATCCAACTAATAGTCCTAAGCACTTGACAGTAAACTGCTTACAAGGAAAATGATATGAGTAAATATGTATTTGATATCGAGACAAACGGATTATACCCAACAGAGATTTGGATGCTAGTCCTACAAGACGTTGCTACTAAAGAGATCTTCTCTTATAGCGACCACACAGACAAAGTTCCCAGCATGGATGAGGGCCTTAACAGACTATCTAACGCAAAGGTCATAGCTGGGCACAACATCCTAGGGTTTGACTTACCTATCATGAAACGACTACTAGGCTGGGAGCCAACAGAGACTACCCGTGTATGGGATACGTTCATAATGTCCCAACTATGTAAGTACCAACGCCCACACATGCATGGTTTAGCAGGGTGGGGTAAGTTCTTTGACTTTGCAAAAGGTGATTACGGTGAAGGGGATGATGCATGGAATTCTTACAACGACCAGATGCTAGCATACTGCATACGTGACGTAGAGCTAAACACAATGGTATACGAGCGTGTATCTAAGGAAGCGTCTATATTAATGAAACAAGAACCTATGTTCCTACAGGCCCTTCAGCTCGAACATGACTTCGCTATGGTGAATGCAGAGATAACCACGAATGGTTGGAAGTTTGACATGGAAAGAGCCGAGGCTCTGGAGTCAGAAATCTTAGATAGGATGGAGTATATCGAAGAGCAGATCAACCCACAGCTAGGTAAAGTAGCAGTGATGCGTGGTAATCGGGAAGTGGATCGACTAGTCAAGAAGAATGGTGACTACTACAAGTCCGTCGTTGATTGGTTTGAGTTAGCTGAAGATATTAAGGCATCTAACGGTGACATCTCAGGACCCTATACCCGTGTGGAGTTCAATGACGTACAGCTAGGCCAGTTGGATCATGTAAAGAAGTTCCTACTGGATAAAGGTTGGAAGCCTGACGACTACACTGTTAAGAAGATTAATGGTGCATGGATCAAGCAATCACCAAAGCTTACTGAAAGTTCGTTAAAACCCCTAGGAACCCTAGGCTCCTACATCGGAGACTACTACATGCTACGTAACAGACTAGCAACCGTTGAAGGCTGGGTGGCTGCGGTACGTGACGAGAGTGGGTTCAACGATGGGCGATTACACGGTTCTATGTTTGGCATAGGCACCCCATCGTTCCGCTGCAGACATCGTACTATCGTTAATGTTCCCGGAGTTGACGCACCTTATGGTAAAGAATTAAGAACCCTATTGACCTGTGAAAAGGGAATGAAGGTTATTGGTGCTGACTCAGCAGGTAACCAGTTCCGTGGTCTATGCCACTACATTGGTGATGATGGATTTACTAGTAAAGTTGTTAGCGGTGATATACACCAACTCAATGCGGATATCCTAGGGATCACAAGACCCCAAGCTAAAACGTTTATCTATGCATACCTCTTCGGAGCAGGTCCAGCTAAGCTAGGTGAAGCTATCACAGGCAAGAAGTCTGCTAAGGTAGGTAAGCAAGCTGATGAGAGATTCAGGACTACACTTCCGGGACTTCAGGCCCTTAAGGATAAGCTATCTGATGAGTTTAGGATGACTAACATGAAGACAGGACAGCCCTTTATCCAAGGAGCTGATGGAAGACGAGTGCTAGTAGGTTCAGAACACCAGACTCTCAACTACCTGTTGCAGTCACTAGAAGGTATTACATGTAAGGCAGCTATAGTATATGCATCCAAGAAAATTAAAGCTCTTGGCTTAACCGCATACCCTACGCTGTTCTATCATGATGAAATGGTATTCATCGCAAAGGAATCAGATGCAGAGGCTGTTAAAGAGATCTGTGTTGAAGCATTCCGAGAGGCCCCTAAGTCTGTGGGCGTTATGTGTATGGATGGAGATGGACAAATAGGAGATAGCTATGCTGACGTTCACTGATATGGACCACAAAGAGGAGTTTGATTTCGATAAATGTTTTATTGATGCAGACTCAATGCTCTACCGTATTGCAGCAACAGTAAAGACAGACAGTCAGGCCCAGAGTACCTTTGATCTGGCCCTAAGGGCTGTAATGAGGGATACCAACAGTAAGCATGGGTATGTCTCTGTAAAAGGTAAGGGTAATTTCAGGCATGATATGGCTGAAGACTACAAAGCAAACCGATCAAAGTATGCTATGGATCCCGACATCAAGAAGACGCTTAACAACCTGTATGAGTACTGCTGGTCTACGGACTGCGTACCAGCCGATGGTTGTGAGGCTGATGATATCGTATCTATCTGGGCTACTGAAGCGGAAGCTGCAGGTGACACTTGGGTTATTGCTCATGTGGATAAGGACATTGATATGATTCCCGGATGGCACTACAACTTCAACAAGAAGAACCTGTACCACACCGATGAAGCAACAGGTCACTACCTACTGTGTAAACAACTACTAACTGGCGATGCCTCTGATAATATCAAGGGTCTCAAGGGTGTAGGCCCTAAGACCGCAGAGAAGATCCTAGATGGTGTGTCCCCTGAGGATATGCTTGACGTAGTACGTTCGACATGGAGAGACAAGCACCCTAGCGATTGGAAAATGAAGTTGCAGCTATGCTTCAATCTAATCTATATGCGTAGATCATTCGATGGCTTCGGTGTACTAACTATTGAGGAAGTCTACGGGGAGAGTAAACTACGATGAGTGAACAAGACTTAGGTCACTGGGAGTATAACTTAGCTCCCTTTGACCCTGATGCATACTTCGGATTCGTATACATGATATCCTGCAACCACCCTGAAGACCCTAAAAGATACATAGGTCGGAAGCAATTCCACATGTACCGCAAGGGTAAGGATAGAGTTGCCTCTAACTGGAAGAAGTACAGTAGCTCATCTAAGCACATCAACAAGATGATCTCAGACTTCGGTAAGGAGTCCTTCCAATTCGAGATACTACAACTGTTTGAAACAAAAGGAGGTTTATCTGCAGGAGAAGTCAAGGTCCAATGGGAACTAGATGTACTCACAGAGAAGTACCCAGATGGGACACCAGTGTTCTTAAACAGACAGATAGGAGCAATCAAGTTCATACCTAAGGAATCAGTCAATGTACAAACAAAAGAAAGAATCTCCACCATCTCTGAGGGAATTCGAGAAGAGCTTAAAGACAAAGAAGCAAACTCGGATCCAGCGTAAAGAGAAGTCTGCAGATCAACGAAACAGAATCAACAACATAAAAGAGAAGCGGTGGTCTTAATGAAAGGTAAAGATAAGTTTAGAGAGCACATGCCCTGTAAACACTGTGGGTCCTCAGACGGGGTAGGTATGTATACTAATGGTATAGGTAAATGCTTTGTCTGCAACAAAACTACATTCGAAAACAAAAGAGAGACTACAATGCAAGAGTCACATGCACCTAAGCAAACAGAAAACGTTGATGCTATCGCAGCATATGATACCCGAGGGGTCCTTGAGAGAGGCATAACCAAACAGGTAACATCTCACTACGGTATGCGAGTAGCCTACAATCAAGACGGTACTATCGCAACCCACTACTACCCCTATACGAAGAAAGGTAAAATCGTAGCTTACAAAGTACGAAACTTACCAAAGGCCTTTAGGGTCAAGGGTGACTACACTGATATAGATCTGTTTGGGCAGTCTACCTTTACACAAGGCGGTCGGTCTCTTGTTATCACAGAGGGTGAGCTAGACGCTATGGCTGTAGCCCAAGCCAACCTATCTAATGGTAACACTATCTACCCTGTAGTCTCCCTACCGTCCTCAAGTAACCTGCTACCCCTCATAAAGAACCGTGAGTGGGTCAGATCATTTGATACAGTAGTATTAATGTTTGATAAAGATGAAGCTGGTGACAAGGCTATCGAAGAAGCAGCTAAGATCATTGGTTGGGACAAGGTAAAGGTTGCTAACCTACCTGAGAGCGACCCATGTGATACACTACTTAAGCATGGACCTAAGGCTATCATTGCTGCCTTCTGGGCTGCTCAACCGTATTCTCCTGCTGCCGTAGTGCGTGGTGAGGCTATATGGGAAGAGTTCCAGAAGCGTAAGACAGTAGAGTCTATCCCTTATCCGAAATGCTTAAGTGGCCTCAACGATAAGCTAGGTGGTATGCGTCAGGGTGAGATCACCTTGTTCACTTCAGGCACAGGATCAGGTAAGTCTACTATGATCAAGGAGATTATCCTACAGGTCAAAGAAGTGACTGAAGATAACATCGGTATGGTTTCACTAGAGGAATCTATTGGTGACTCTGCTCAGAAGTTCATACAGATGTTCACCCCCGAAGACCCCACAGTAGAGCAGGAACGTGAAGCATTCGATCAAGTCTTTGGTGACGGTCGTCTAATCCTGTTGGATCATAACGGTGCAGTGTCAGACTCATCTCTCATCGATCAAATAGAGAACCTATGTCTGCTTGGGTGTAAGTACCTAGTGCTAGATCACATTACCATAGCAGTATCCGAAGGGTCCGATGGGCGTACAGGCAATGAAGCTATTGATGCAATCATGTCTGACCTCCTAAAGGTCGTAAAGAAGCATGATGTTTGGTTGGGTATCATATCCCACCTACGTAAGTCTGCAGGCAAGTCCTTTGAAGAAGGTCACCTAGCATCTATCGATGACATCAAGGGCTCAGGGTCTATCAAACAGGTAAGCTTTGACATCGTAACTTTTGCTCGTAACTTAATAGCAGAGAATGAAGATGAAAGAAACACCATACAACTCCGAGTACTTAAGTCCAGATTCCACGGGCTTACGGGGGACTGTGGTACAGCCTACTATGACCGAAAGACCAAGAGGTTAAAGGGTCAAGTAGACTTTATGGACTACAATTCAGGAGCGTAAATGTCTAACGCCATAGAAGATGTAGCACAGTACATACGAAGTAATAGGGGAGGTGCCTTGGGTAGACAACACTCAGGCATCAGACTCCTACGACGGCATATGGACTATGGTATCGAGTACGAAGAGCTTGTCATCTGTGCAGTACAAGCTGCTGTCGGTGTGTTCCTAAGATCTCGTAATAAGGTATTCAAGTTAACAATAACATCAACGTCAATAGGTGTAGCTGTACTCTCCAGAATAGGGGTAGTGAACGCAACCTACGAAGAACTCTTCGCAGTTGGTGACCTGTTCCTTGAAGCCTTCTTACAGCTTAAATTTGTAGAGATCGAGAGGGAGTACGACGGATACCATGCACCATATATCATATTCCTGACATCAAAATGGGAAGAACTAGGGGATGTGCCACCGGAGTTCGAGAGAGATACCTTAACTGGTACTAGTTTTAGTAGATTCCCTAAGATCTCAGGGCTAAGAAACCCTGTAACCAAGAGGCCGTATATCAAACGTATGGTCTCTGAGGCTGACTTTAGCCAATGCCTAGGCCAACCCTTTGTGAAGGCTTTAGATAAGCTACAGGGCGTTGCTTGGCACCTTAACATGGACCTTGTGAAAGCTTTACGGGATAACGTAAAGGATTTCATAGATCTAGATGATAAATCTACCAAAGCAAGATCAAAGCGTATTGAAATGAAGTTTGTACTTAACAAGGCAAGAGCGATAGGTGATGAAACTTTCTACCAAGCGGTAGAGTGTGACTATAGGGGGCGAGTGTACTACACTGAGTCCTTCCTTAACTATCAGGGATCCGATATCGCCAAGGGACTCTATGAGTTTAGCGAAAGCAAACCTATGGACGACAGAGGATTCTTCTGGCTATGTGTACATACTGCTTGTTCATACAACCAATCTTATACAATAAAGGAGTTAGGATCATTAGAATGGCTCAGCGAAGATTACAGACAGCACTTGGAAGAAGAAGGCTTGGATACTATCTCAGTGGACAAGATGACTCTCAAGGATCGTTCACTATGGACAATCAACAATCAGAAGGAACTGATAAACGATGCGGAGAACCTAAGGTTCCGAATGGAAGCAGAGAAACCAGTTACGTTACTGGCCTGCTCACTAGATCTTAAAGGGTACGTGGAGTCTGAGGGTGTCTATCAGTCTCGCTTACCTATACCCGTAGATGGTTCAAACAATGGATGGCAACACCTAGCTGCAATGTCTAAGGACAAACAAGCAGGGGCGTTAGTATCAATTGTACCTCAGGATATACAAAGCGACTTCTATGTTAAGGTTGCTAAGCGTTTGATAGATAGAATGCCTGACTGGTTCGAGCCTAGGGACATGCCTATGAAGTATATCCGTAAGGGTATCGCTAAGCGTGGGTCTATGACTAGGGCGTACTCTGCAGGTCAAAGGAAGATAGCTGAGAACATGTATAACGATTGCAAGGTAGGAGGTTTCGACATAGCGTACAACATATCCGAAGAGGACTGTACAATCCTGTCGAAGAACCTGATCCTAGCTATCAATGATACATGTGTTGGTCCCCTAAAGACCATGAAGTTCCTCCAGAAGATAACTGATTACTCTCTGGAAAGCGGTGAGACTTGCCTGTCTTGGACTACACCCTCAGGATTCCCTGTACTCTACGAAGTCTGGAAGCAGAAGAACCTTATGGTCCGCAGTAGTCTTAAGGGCTTAGCCGATGAAGGGTCTCAGCAAAGAGTTGGGCATAGCATAAAGATCCCAGTGATCAATAGCGCTGGTAACCCTATAGCTTGCCGTAGGTCCTTTGCATCTGGGTGTTCACCTAACTTTGTACACTCAATGGATGCTGCACATATGGCTAAGGTCATTGAATCATTTCCCGGAAGCTTTGGGGCTATCCATGATTCATTCTCGACACATGCTTGTGATGTAGATAAGTTGCTTGAACATACTAAGTGGCAGTTCGCTATGATGTATAACGTAGACAACTTCTTTGATCGTATAGAAGACATGATCCTAGAGACCCGTGAAGGGTATACAGTAAAACAACCAGATCTTGGTGATCTGAAAATCGAAGAAGTTGTAAGTTCAGACTACTTCTTCTCTTAATTAAAGGATAATAATATGAGCGATGATAAAATAGTAACATTTCCCGGAGTTTCTGACACAGAGACTCCAGTCTTTACAGATAAGCACTTAGAGACTGAAGAAAAACTAGTAGAAGATCTATCCAAGGTTCTTGATAAGTACAACGGTAAGGTATCTAATCTAGCAATGATCGGTGCATTAAACTTGTATGCAAGTTTGGTATCCCTAGGGTCCCTTGAAGGAGGAGAAGTGTAATGTCATTTGAAATCATTGAAGATTTAGAGAACAAAGTAGTAGACTGGGGTTACAGTAGAGGTATTCTCTCAGACGAAGAACCCACTACCCACCGTAGAATACAACAGCTAGTCAAGACCGAAGAAGAAGTATCTGAGTTAGCTGATGCTATCCATGCAAACAACAAAGAGGAGGCAGTAGATGCCATTGGCGACATACTTGTTACTCTCATCATGCAGACACGTCTTTGGGATACTGATCTACACGAGTGCCTCGATCAAGCTTTCGAGGTTATCAATACACGAACTGGACGAATGGCTGATGGCATATTCGTTAAGGATGAATAAACATGACTGACAATAAATCACATAACATTATGAGGATGGAAGGGGTAGACGATATGGAGTACGTAAACGAGCTTGGACTAGATCCAGCTTTAGCGTACACCCCTGAGATCAACGAGGCTATCGTAGCCAACGTAGCTGCAGCTAACTATGCGAGTTACATTGAGTTAGGTAAGAGTCCCGAGGAAGCTAAGGAGCTTACGGATAACATGATCAAACGTGCAAGGGCTAACATAGCTGAAGCATTACCTGCATTAACTAAAGCTGGTTACTAATGAAAAGATGTAATAAATGTGGGGTCCTCAAGGACCTCACAGACTTTTATGGGAATAAAGGTAACAAGGATGGTCTGTCGTATAAGTGTAAGTCTTGCTTTAAGGTATACTACGAGGAGAATAAGAGACCTATAGCAGCTAAGGTTAGGGAGTACCAAGCCAAGAATAAGGAGAGCATAGCGGCTCGGACTAGAGAGTACCAAGCCAAGAATAAGGAGAGCATAGCGGCTCGGACTAGAGAGTACCGATTAAATAATAGGGGTGCTCGTAACGCCATTAAGGCCAAGAGAAGGTCAGCTAAGCTCCAACGTACTGTATCTTGGGCTGACTTAGAGGCCATTAAAAACCTCTACAAGGAAGCTAGGAGACTGACTGAAGCTACTGGGATACTATTCCATGTTGATCACATTATACCTCTCCAAGGTAATAGTGTATCTGGTCTTCATGTTGAGGGGAACTTACAGCTACTTACAGCACATGAAAATCTATCAAAATCAAATAAGTTTTAAGCAATTAAAAAAGGGGTCCCAATTAAGGGACCCCAAAGATGTAACAACTGGTCACTCTAGATACTTAGAGTGGCCCTTTTTTATTATTTTAGTAAGCCTAAGACTTCAGCACTCAACCCAATATCGTCAGTAGAATACTGCAGTATTGGTTGGCCTGACTTCTTACCTGCTCTAACTTTATCGATGATCTTCTTCCTACCTGCTTCAGAGTCTGACATCAGCTTAGCGTACCTAGGCTTGAAGTCTGAGTAGAATAGGTTACGTAGTAGCTGTTGTGCTTGTTCAAGTGCAGCATAAGTCCTAGCTTCGTTAACAACAACACCAGTTTCGTCTTTATGCTGAAGCAATTCAGACCTTAGGTTCTTCGCTAACTCCTTAGCTTCATCTGGGAAAGGCTTGAAGGTAAGTAGACTAACGATATGATCAGCTAGCATTCCATGCTCGGCTTCATTGATAGGTGTATTACCTCTACCCTTAAACTCTGAAGGCCCACTAGCAGCGGCTTCATTTACACTGTCCCCAAAGTCCTTAAATATCTTTGCTTCGGATGCCATATTGAACCAGTTATTATTAACCTCTTCACGTACAACATGCATAGACCCAAGGTCCGGCATGAATGCATCAAAGATAGGTAGTGCAAAACCAGAGGTATCAGCAATCTTCTTCCAGCTTTTACCGCTGAATGCTTGGACAACTGTAGCTCCATCTAATGACTGTGCCATATGAGGTGCAACCTGACCACGAGCCTGACCACCTGAGATAGCACCACGAGAGGCTAAGGGAGTAACGACTGAGCGCTTCTCTTTAACTCTCATAGGAGACGTAGCTACGTTACCTAGCTTCTCCTTTAGCTTAGAGACTTGTTCCGTGTCACCTAATCGTTGGGCCTTGTCGATGCGTCTAAGGAGGCTTTCCTTGAGCTTAGCTTCACTACCAGATACAGGTTCAACTGCCTTAGTAGTCTTTAGATCAGCTTCAGCGCCAGTAAACTGAGTAGTCTTACCAACGAAAGATGTATCTCCTCCTGCTGGGTTGCCTACTGTGATAGCTTTGCCATATAACTGACCAAACTCAACACCCTCTTTCAGTAATTGCTGTAGCTCCATTACCTCAGGGCCCAAAGCAAACTCTAGAGCTTGATGCCTCACACCATGTAGAAATGCAGCTGCTTTTGCAACTCCACCACCATTAGGGAAAGCCTCAGCTTTAGCTAGAAGGGCTGGGTTAGATGTAAGTGTGTCATAGACCGATCCAATAAGGTTATGTGCTTCTTGTCCGTATGCAAAGGTAAGCATGGGAGACTTTCGGAAGTTAGCCTTATCTTGGTTAGCCATTTGTATAAGCTCTCGTAGATCAGGGATATCTTCTTCGGTGTAACCATGTTCCTTCTGGAACTGCTTGTCAAACATAAGTAGAGATGATACTTCACCGTCTAGGTTCTGCTTCAACATCTGGTCAAGAGTGTCCCTAAGGTCCCCTGAGTACTCCTTATCAAGAGATAGGTCACCAGAGGCTGGGATATCTTTCCAGAGTCCTAAAGTCTCCTCTGAACCCTCAGCTCTCAACACACCAGTACGGTACTGCTGATCAGATAAGCCCAATGAAAGAACTAGAGTAGCTAGACCATTAGATATACCATCAATCTCAACAGGCATGACTGAAAGGTGTGCAGTGGTGCCTGTGGCACGAGCTTTCTCATAGTCAGACAATGCCATCAGATAATCTAACACCTGTATAGAGTTGTGGTGAGCCTTTGGTTGATTCGATAGGGCCTCTAGGAATCCAGTAAGCTCAACGTCTGCAATCATAGCTTTAGGTCGTAGGTCAGATAGACCCGTGATACCCTTAAGGCCCCTATCGGTGACCTCAAGTCCTGAAAGAGCAGCCTTAGCTTTGTCTCTATCAAACTCACCTACATATTTCTTAAGCTTATCACCGATAGCAACAGCGTTCTTATAGACTGGACTGTTGTTTCTAATGTGACCCAGTGCATTCCTAACAGAAGCATCTGGGGTAAGCTTACCGCCATTGAATAGGATGACACTAACGTTCTCTAAGAAGTTAGATTCAACCTGAGTACCGCCCAATGGTTTGATCTCATACTTGATACCTGATCCAACTGTCTGACGCATTAGGTGTTCCTGTTGGAACGTACCCTGCTGTGCCGTATGGAGTCTCTGGGTTCCTGTCTGAGTAACAAAGGAATGGTAGAATGGTTTATCACCTTGATTAACAACAGTAGTTAAGGTTTGCAGGGGCTTATTGGCCTCTTGGAAGAACAGTGCTCTCATAGAGTTAGTTCCAGAGGTAGGGTTAGTTCCAGTCTCAGTAAACCGAGCTATCGCTTCTTCCTTAGCCGCTATCTCACCTAGGAGTGATTCCTTCCTAGACCCTGTAGCTTCTGCAGCTTTCTCTACAAGTTGATCCCTCTCAGCCATAAGCCTTGGGGCGATAGCCTGTATCTTAGCGACAGTCTGCTGTCCAATACCCACCATGTTATGGGCATAGTTAAACTCACCTAGGCCTGCTTGGGGTGAAGTACCGAAAGCGGTAACACCTAACATCAGGATAAGATCCCCTCGCCTTTTGTCAATAACAACAGGAACACTAGACATGTTATCCTTAGCTTCCGCAAGTGCTTTAGACTTGGGGCTAGGTACAACACCAGTTGCAGTCTTTAGTAGACTATTCTCGTACTGGTATGCACCATCCGTTGGCTTAGTCTGTAGGAAGTCAGCCTTAAAATTAGGTATACTAACTCTATCTTTAGAGAGGATAAGCCTCCCTTCTTCTGATAACTCGTAAGACTTAGCCTTACCTTCAGCCCAGTTTCCGGGAATCTCAACTACCATGTTAGGTGCGATCTTCGCGTATAGGTCCATCAATACATGATTTACAGCCTCAAAAGCTGCAGGGGTCATACCCTTATAGTCCTCCAAGTATGAATCAGTTGGCTCACCGTTACGGTATGCTCTGTCTCTCCTTACAGTTTGGTACAGCTTACGGCCTAGAGCCTGTGGGCTGTTATCTGGGCGCTCGTTAGCTGGGTTTGACATGTCGAGTAAAGCCTCGCTGTCAGACTGTGCTTCTGGGCTAGGTTGATTGAACAAGTGGTCTTCGATAGTAGCGGCTATATTAGGTATAGCTCTTGGATCTATTATCGTAGGTTGTACATTGGCTAACTCTGTATAGTTAGAAACCTTACCTGCTTCATTCAGCTTAACTGCTGTTGCTTCAAATTTAGGATTCTTAATTCCAATACCGAGACCTTTCTCATGTGTAATGATGTTGGTTCTGTTAGCTTGTAGCGGAAGGTCCTTATGCATACGCACAAAGCCTTCTGGTTTAGCTGCAAGTTCCTGTGCCCCAGAAGCCTCAAGACTCTCGGAGTACTCCCTAGTGTTAGGCTGGAAGTCACCCCCGAAGTTTGCTGTAGACGCTACTGGTGTAGTTACAGGTGAGAAGTACTCACTAAAAGAAGCCATCTTTCTGAACCGATCAGCGGCAGGTTGACCCACCCTCTCTGCTAGGTTAGATAGATCTTCTGCAACACCTGCGGCCTCTAAGGGGCTAGGAACTCTTTCGAGTTCCCTTTGCTCCAACTGTGCTTGCTCCTCCGGTGATACAGCTTGTGCTTCCTGCACTGGTTCCTCTAGTATAGGCCCACCGATGGGTTCAGGTTCTACTTCATTATCCCAACCCGAGTAGTCCTCCTCTGTAACGTTAAGGGACTCGACAGGTGTTTCAAAATCAGGGGCAGCTATCACCCCACTATCTTCTTGCTCAAACGCATTAGCTTCTACAGCTTGCGCCATCATCTGCTCTTGTAGGTCAGACAACTGTTGAGCCGATTGGCCTTGTATTTTAGCTCTAGCCATTTTTTAATCTCCTGTCCATAAGTTTGTTAATCTATGTTTTAGCGGTGAGAGTGGGGTAAGTGCTAGAGCTGATTTGGAAGCCTTACTCCCATCGTCATCTGCTAACCCTTGACCTAACTTATAAGTGTTCTTAAGTAATCCGAATGCAGGTGCTTCACCTGAACCAGTCTCCCACATATTCATAACTATACCTTTATCCCGACCTTCGTACAAAGGGAAGACCTGACTAATCAATCTCTCAGGTGTACCTAGTAATCCAGAGGAGTAGAGTGCTCTCAAATACTTCTTATCATCAGACAAGTAGGGAGATCCTTCCCCAAACTTGACCATATCTTTAATGTACTGAGCAGCGTAACCTAACGTAAGCATCGACATAAGAGCCGCAAAGGTTGAGTACTTCATCCCCGGAGTTCCCTTAGCAACCGTCTTCCAAATCCTTGGTAGGTGGTTAGCTGTGAACTGAGAGGTAAAGCCTTGGAACTGCATAAACATAGCGAAGTGTGGATCACTATATGCTAGTGGTCTAGTCATCGCAGAGGGCATAGGTACAGCAGCGTTAATAAAGTTATACAAACCGTTATCAAACTGACGAGCCCACTGAGCTATAACTTCTTCGTCATTAGGGTTAGCTTTGATCTTCTTAGATAGACCTAACATAAGATCAACCGGCATACCGAACTCTTCAAGCATCTGACGGGCTTCCATAGACTCATTGGTTGCAGCCTTACCTTCGTTAGCGTGGATCTTATCCAAGTTATCGGTTAGGAAGTCATTGAAGAAAGAAGCTCTTACTGTTCGTGTAGCATTGGTAACACCTGATAGTCCGATAACCTTAAAGAATGTATCCATTATCTGGTTCTGGTTAGAGTCACCGGTATCAGATACACCGACAAGAGTAGCCTGACCCGTCTTCTGGTTAGACATACCGACTCGCCCAAGGAGTCCCTTAGGGTCCTCAATGCCAATCTGTCGTGGGTCCTGACCTATACGTGACTTACGGGCTTCTATAACTGTATCAAGATTACTCTTGACATCAGTACCGAAAGGTGCAGCAATAGTCTTACCCATATCCTGTATGTATGCCCCAATCTCCTTACCTAGTATAATACCAAGAGACCCTATATTTTCGTTAAGGGCTTTCATCGGTACGTTCATAGGCGCTAATCCAAACTCGACTAGAGACATAGGTGCAGACAACGGTAGCATTGTTACTACACCGAACAAGGTTAGGTTCTTTTGAATACCCTTAGCCATGTCACTTTCGATACGCTTATAGTTACCTGAGTCGGCATTTATAAGGTCCCTTAGGTTCATAGCTAGATCTTCTACTATCCGATCAGCATCTGGATCACCATTAGCAACAAGCTCTGCATGGACTTTATTTAACATATTACCTAGTAGTTTATTATTCTTACCAATAAACTTCAGAGATCCCATATAACGGGAAGCACTCTTCATTCCATTTTCTAGGTTATCAAATATGTTGTTACTCAAGAAGGCATTGAATGCTTCCGAGTCAGAGATATCTAAACTTCTCTTCTTGTGTCCTGCAGGGCTCAAGCCACCTTTAGTTAAGTCAAAGGCACCATCGAGATCTGTAGCGTTAGGGTTATCTATAATAGTTTCTGTTACAGAAGTAGCGTCATCTAGGCTTAGTTTCTTGTGCCTCATTAGAAGTCTAATGAACTCATCCTTGTTAGCCCTGATATACTCTTTCTCGAAACTCTTAGATCTAAATACGTGATCCTGAAGCTTACCGATTCTCTCTTCACCAGCCAGAGATTGTCTAGCAGTGATGTTGTTGTACATAACATTGTCAACTGCGTACAGCTCTGAAATAGTAGTTTTAAGGGCCTTAGCGTCACCTCTGAATCGAACAGGGATGTTATCCCAATCGATAGCAGCTATAACTTGTTCACCAGTCATATGCTCTGCGTTATTGTTAGTACGGCTAGTCAATGGTTTGATCACAGACTTGTGGAAGTCGTATATAACGTTAGAGACTTCAGTCCTTTTCTTACCATACATAGTGCTTTTAGTGTCGAACCTATCAAGCGTAGCGTTGATCTCTGAGATTGAGTTCTCGAATAGAGTATAAGATGCAACCTTATCAGAGTGGAAGTCTACACCACCATGAACTTGGTTCTTACGACCACCAAACATATCATAAATAGCACGAGCAGTCTTACTCTTTCCGAGTAGGTCTACAGTTAATCGAGTATCCAATGAAGTACGTAGCGCAGACATAGGGTCCTTAGCAAAATCTCCTACCCAGTTTAATCCACCCTTAGCTTCCTTACGTTCCTGAGCTCGATCAGCTTGAGACTCAAAGCTCATATCAACAGATTCACCCCCTGACGTAGAAGGTCTAGGTCTGGTACGTCCAGTGTTAGCATTTGCATCTTTGTGCTCAGCTTCCATAACCTCATCGAGGTCTCGGACTCTACCATACTTATCGTTCTCTTCTGCTTTCCATGAGGTAGCTTCGTTATCAAATCTCTTATCATAATCCTGCATAGCTACGTTAGCATCTTTCCATGAACCAGCTTCCCATACAGATCCGGGAACTGAAAGAGTACCACCCATCAAACCACCAGCAATACCAGCGTTAGCGAGTCTATCTTCTATCTCAGTCCAATCCCAAGTCTTCGAGGATCCCAGTACCGCAGCAGTGTATGCTGTTAGTTCCTGACCCATCTCAGTGCTACCTTCTACAGCTGCACTTGATACAAAGTTCTTAGCGGCTGCTTTAAGAAGATTAGTTTTAGTAATCTGCTTGGCTATCAACCCATCAACATCCTTAGCGTATTCCACCAGACCTCTCTTAGTTAGCCTAGTTATAGCTAGATCAGCCTGTGCTTCGGTAAGCTTACCAGTCCTCATAGCGTCACCTGCTTGGTCCCCTAGGGTCTCAACGAGCTTCCTAAAGCCAGCAGTGTTAGGTTGCACTTCTAGTATCTTCTGAGCGACTTGCTTCTTAGCAGTGCCATCAAGTAGGCTAGCAGGGCTTACAACACCCTTAAGTCCCACCCTCTCCAGAACTGCGCTTAAAGCTCCACCAAATAGTGCAACACCGTAGTTCTTATCTTGTATATCCCCTTCCATTTCGTCAAGGATCATACCAGCATGCATTGCCACTACACCTCCACCAGCGGCTACAGTACCAACAGCTAAGCTACCACCGAATACAAAAGGGGCTGCTAAGAAAGCTGCTGCTGAGACACCCATGAATGGTGCAGACATTACCATAGTGTTACCTAGGTACTCACCTATCTCAGGGAGACTAGTCCAATCAACATCCTTGTAGTCCATGAGGACCTTAGGTAGCTCTGTTATTGTCTTCTTTCTAAAATCTATACGACCCTGCCATGCATCTCGTGCATCATCAAAGCCAGCTACGTCAAGAGCCATAGACCCAACCTGACCAAAGGCATTCTGGACAGACGTTAGTCCAACCCCGAAAGACTGCGATAGTGGTATCTTAGCTTCATTACCTAATGTAGCATTCTTATTTCTTATACGTACACCAGAATAGAAGTCCTCCAACCCAGCATAGTGTGCTTCGTCGAGGGCAATAGCTTTAGGTACGAACTGCCCACTATGTTCAGCGGTCTCAGCTCTACGTACCATATCTCCAGCTAGTTCCAAGTCAGACTTAGGGGTCTTAGGGTCCCGAAGTTCCCTGTCAGTAATCCCTTCCATATAGAGGTCATACTGTTCTTCAGACATCTGGTAATCAGACTTACCTATGAATCCCGGAGTTGCAATACCTGATGATATTAATGTGTCGGACAGTAGGATACCTTCTGCATTCATCAGGTCTCCCATCTTACGGCCATAGGCATCTTCTTCAGAAGAGATCACTGGGTTGTTGAACCCACCCTTCTTGATTACCATAGCTACTGCATCTGTGAACTCTTCTCCACCTTGATCACCTCTTTGGAACCCACCTTTTCGGGTTATCTTGGTAGTCTCTGGTGCATCGAACCCTCCGAAACGTACACGCTCTCCGGTTCTTTTGTTGATCATTGTATCGCCATCAACCAACTTATACTCTGAGTCCCCGATGTCCAAGGGTGATTTAGAAGCAGCCCCAGATACTGCCTCTGGCTTTACAGGTTCTTCTTCTGTAGCCACCTCTGTTCCTACTATACCAGATACTGCTTCTGGCTTTATAGGTTCTTCTTCTTCTGTAGCCACTTCTGTTCCTACTATACCTGATCCCTGCTCCCTCACAGCATCAGATACTGCTTCTGGCTTTACAGGTTCTTCTTCCTCTTCTGTAGCCACTTCTGTTCCTACTATACCTGATCCCTGCTCTCTCACAGCATCCGATAATCTCTTCATTCGTTTGTGTACACCAGTGCCTGACCCTAAAGAGTCCCGATAGTCCTTATTATTAAGGAACTCATCGGCAGCTAGGTCGTACTCACCTGCGTTAAGGAGCCTTAGGAAGTTAGGTGATCCACCTAGGTCTCCACGGTACTCACCCTGAACTAATTCAGCCTGCAGGCTTTCTGGTAGTGAATCGAAAGAAGTAACTCTACTCCTAGCTCTCTCAACGTGATGTTGAAAGGCCGCTTCAAATCCTTTATCAATCCACTCACCAGTTTGACCAACACCTTGCGTAATAATACCCTTAGTGTCAGTGTATGGGGTAGCAACGTACCCCTCTTCCTCCACTACTCTTTGCTCTGAAAAGGTAAGAGGTCTACCTAGATTTTCAGATACCTTAGCGATTGCATCAGAGCCGTAGTAAACATCTTTCGCTACTACCGGCTCTTCAGCTGCTTCAAAGGTCATATCGGATTCAGTTCCATCTAAGGCTTCTACCTGTTCATCTGTAACTTTATTTTCAATGTCGTTCATCCGACTGTTCTCCTATTGTTTATATTAAAGTAATCGTTGCCGATCAACCATTGCCTTAAGTTCAGGCGGTGATAAACTTTGTAACCAAGCTAGTTCTGGAGACATCATTTCTGATTCACCTAAACCTTTTGACTCTTCTGACGCTGCTTCCCATCTTGCTTTGAAACCAGAGCCTACAGCTTCACTTGTAGTCTCGTAGCCCTTCAAGGCTAGGATCCATACGTCAGCTGGCTTATCTCCTTTGTCACCTGTTGCAATCCTTTTGATCTGACTTTCAGTAGTAGTGTAAGCATTCATACCAGAGTCTAGGTCAGTACCGTGTACTTTAAACACATTGTCCCTAAGAGACCCACTAGCTTTCATCTTCTTTTCCATTATCTCTCTGTTGTAGAAACCTACGAAGTCCTTACTACCGTTAGCAGTCCCAGAGGCAAGCTCATCAACCCACTTAGCAGCAGCTCTGTTATAAACAGTCCTACCAGCTGGGGTGTTGAGGTCAGCATCAGGGTATCTAGCTTGGATAGCTACGAGTGCTTCTTCCATTACATGAGGTTGAGTTCCTGCATTGATACGAGCCAGCCTTTGGCTTTTCTCTGTAGGATCCATCTTATCATTGGAATCGTACTCAGCTAGCTTGTCATTTTTAAGCTGGACTAAAGTAGCGGCACCAGACTCTCTGTACTTTTCGAGGGCCTCAGCCCTAGTTTCTCCACGACCTGCGCTATACCTACCACCCTGCATTTGCATGAGTGTTTCGGCATTAACACTGGGTACGGGTGCACCATTTTTATCAATAATGCTACGAGGGTCGTTGGGGTTGAAAGTTTGCCCATCCTTAGACCAAGTGCCTTTGATATTAGTCTTTGTCAGAGAGTCATAAATCTCAGTACCGTTCTTATAGTCAAAAGATTTAGCATCTCTAGCCTTAGCTAGTCGAGCTGCTTCATCCTTACCGAATGCTCTTGCGTTAGCTGCATCAGCCTTAGCTTTAGCTGCTTCCTCTTTCCATTCGTTCTCTAGAACTTGTACGGCAAAGGTTGCACCGTCATATCCCATAGCCCTTGAAGCTGCATAAGCAAACAAAGCTCTTCGCAGTGCAGGGTCATTGAACCCATCAGATACTGTATCTTTGATACCACCCCATATTTTCTGTATGAAGTTAGGGTCCTCTGGATCACCTTTAGCTATCTCTTCCTCGATTATCGCAGCATTGTCAGCTCCAATCTCAACAGCAGAAGCATCAGCTTCCTCAGCAGTTACTGGGACTACTACCTCTTCCTCCACCACTACAGGTTCTGCGGGTGCTAGTTCTACTTGAGGTACAGATCCTTGATCAACCTGAGGTACACTTTGTGCTAATTCCTCAGCTTTCCTTTCATCTGGAGTTTTAGTTAAGTCCACATCAAAAGGCTCAAAGAACGGAGCGTTAAGCTCCTCTAATTTCTCTTCTACAACTAATGCTCCCTGCATGTTGCTTGCGGTTTTACCATGCTTCTTGCCATCATAAGTTGGACGTGGTACGAGGTTACCTGCACCTACTTGCCTAGGTATGTACTCTTCCCTTGTGTTCTCACCAGAAAGGGCTTGACCTATATTTGCAGCTACTCCTGAAGTCTTACTGTAATCAGCGATACTCTGAGGTGCATAGATGTCCTTAGGGACCTCTGGGAACATACCCTCTAGGTATCCTGCAGGCTGAGGCATACTGTTAACAGCCGGTACAGCTTGAGCGCTATTCAGGGGCTTAGCCGGTGTTGGTACAACCCCTCCAGCTACAGGGGGAACACCATTAGCAGGAACATATCGACCTTTCTCTTCGTCATCAACCTCAGTTATGAGGCCCCTAACTAAGTCAGCCATTGTTTGTAGTTCGTTAGCCATCTGTGTTTCTCCTTATTTGAAAGAGCGTCTGTGGTTACGACCCTTCATTCGTTCTTGTTTATTAATCATTGCTTGAGCATACAGGTTATCCTGTTGTGCACCAGCTTGACTTTGGGAATTGTTTGCGTAGCTTCCTCCAGCTTGTGGTGGCGGTGGCCCTTTCTTTGGCATCATAAGTGGTAGCATTGCAGGTGCCATAGATTTAGCGAAACCAGTCACGCCCCCACTAGCAGGTACAGCAGCAGCAGTAGCGGCCGGTATAGTAGCAGCAGCCGGTACAACAGCAGCAGCCGGTACAGCAGCAGCCGGTGCGGCAGCAGCCAAAGGTGCAGTAGTAGCAGCGCCTGCGCCTCCCATAGCCCCTATAGCAGGACCTAGTAGTCCAGCTCCGAGGCCCATAAGGGCTCCTTTCTTTCGATCTTTCTTGTTAGCTAGAGCTCCTACTGCAGCTCCACCTAATGCCATAGCTAGTAATGGTAATGCCATGATTATTTACCTCCTTGTTTAGCGGTAGTAATACTTCCGAAGTCAATACCGCCAAGCATACTTGAGGCATCTCTAAGTGATTGACGAGAAGCGTCTTGTCCGAACTCCCATCTCTCTCTATCTGCATCGATATCAGCTTGACTATAGCCTTCATAGCCTGCACCAACGTCTTGTAGGTTAGCTCCAGCAGCACCAGTAGCGTCCTGAAGATTCCCTAGCTGGGCTAACATGTTCATTTGGTTCTGTTGGTTTTGACCCATGATACCCTGAAGAGCCTGTGAACGTGCGTTCATGACATCAGTGTTGAAGTCTCTAGTTGCACTAGCTTCTTGTATCATTGCACGATCACCACCAAAGGCTCCAGCCTTGACCGCATTCGACGACATCCCCTGAAGGGTTTGCTCTTTGAACTGTCGGGCCATAGGATCTGTAATAGCGTCTAGGTACTCACTAGTACGTGGGTCATTCATCGGATCGTATGCCATAGCATCTTGGAATCTAGCTGAGGCTGTGTCTGACAAAGCACCCATGCCTTGTGAGGCTTGGCCTTGCTGCCATAGACCTTCGTTAGTATACCCTGACATCCCAGCTGTGGTGTCACCACCGTAGAACTGCTGGGGCCCTAGGGCTTCCATCTGGTCAGCATAACCCATTTGTTTTCTTAGCAACGCTTCTTGTGCAGCTGAAGGTGCTGTAGTAGTTGTACTCGTAGATCCACCACCCTTGCACTGAAGCATGAAGTCACCAACGATACATCCTATTTCGGAATCATATTGATTCTCTATGTTAGATCTTTTACCTTTAAGCATTTATAGCTCCTTTATTTGTCTGTTGGTTTCTTGAGAGACTTACCTAATATGGTATATCTATCAGAGTATCCGTGTTCTTTAAGGGCCTTAAGCCAACCCCTCCGTCCGAAGATCTGCATATCGTCACAGTCATTTGCAATTGCCCAATCTTCGATCTCTTTAACTTCGCCTAGTGCGTTCATTACACCACTAGCCTTCTCGCCACCGAGGTAGCAGATCTCACAGGTCCTCTTACCGCTTGGGTAATCTATGACTTGGGTTACAACAGTAGCTACGAACTCAGTTTCCAGAGTCCCTAACCATATCTGTTTGTTACCAGCTATGAGATCTTCTATAACGTTGGTTAATATCCTTTCTCCGTGACCAAACTCTAAGGCCGACTCTATGTGAGCTAAAGCGACATTTGGTATTTTATTGAAATGCTCTTGTGTCCACATGCAAAGCATAGAGTCCTCCTTATTTAAGTTTAATTACGTAAGCCTTACAGACTAGCTGAGGCTGTTATTTGTGTTTCTACATCAAAGTCAAGTAGGTTTACAGAACCCAGACCCATAGTGTATTCTGTTGAGCCTGATCCGGTATCACCGTCAACAAAGGCTACATCTAAGGACCCAAAGACTACATACGGTTCACCAGCTGCCGGAACTCCATCGATCCAGATGCCATCTATTATCCATGTCTTGATAACCGTACCAGCCCTCTTGAGTGTGATAGTGATAGGGAAAGGGGTTGTAGCTGAGTAGTCATTCTGTGATGCGTTCTTAGATAAAGAATAACTCAATGTGCAGTTAACTGTCCCGTTAGCAACCCTTGTAACTGTTGCGCTAGGCTCTGTTGCACCTGTAGCTGTACAAACAACTATTGGACCCTGAGTTCCCGGAGCTCCCTTAACTTTAAGGAATCCGTTAACAACCTCTAGGTATTGACCATCGAACTGGATACGATCTGCACTCATAGTTCCTGCGTCAATAGAGTCAGCGGTTAGCTTAACCCCTGTACCAAGACTGACAACACCACCAGAGTACGTGAATGCATCTAAGCCAGCCTGCCCAGCACCAGCAGCAGGATCAATAATCTTGAATACATCTGCAAGGATCTTGAATGTACCTGTAGTTCCATCGTTGTTCTGAGAGAATCCAGTTATATAGTCATTAACATCTAGTGTTACACCGTATCTTGCTTCCAATGCAGGTATGGCTGTGTCTTGGACAAGAACCCAGTTAGATAGGTTCCAACGATAGAGCTTATTACCATCATTTGTGTCTACCCATAAGTCACCAGAGCCTTCAGCTGTAGGGGGTTCATTTTGGTAGAATGTGGCTACCTTACCGTCAGCTGTAGATTGTGCGCCAGCTGCATCTAAGATAGCTTGAGCTATATCTGAGTCAGCTGATAGTTCCCAAGCAGACCCACTCCAGCGATAGATAGTATTACCATCATTTGTGTCGAACCACAAGTCACCTACGCCTGAAGCAGCAGGGGCTGTAGACGTAAAGAAAGTCTCTATCTTACCGTCAGCAGCAGCCTGAGCTGCAGCGGCATCAGCGATAGCGCTAGAAATACCAATGTCCCTTACATCAACCCAAGTAGAACCATTCCACCTATATAACTTATTACCATCATCTATATCAATCCAAAAGTCACCTATGCCTTCAGCTGTAGGAGCTGTAGCTGTGTAAAATGAAGTAACCTTACCGTCAGCTGTAGCTTGTGCAGTGGATGCATCTAAGATAGCTAAAGCTATATCTGAGTCAGCTGAAAGGGTCCAAACACCAGATTGATACGTGTAGATAGTATTACCATCATCAGTATCAAACCAAATGTCACCTTCACCTGCAACTGTAGGGGCTGTAGTTTGATAGAATGAATCGATCTTACCGTCAGCTGTAGCTTGTGAGGCTGCTGCGGCAGCTATTGCACCATCTACATCTATCTGTAGTAGAGAGTCAGCAGCTGCAGAAACCGTAGCTTCGATTACTATCTGAGCAGTGTTACCATCAGCGGTAGCTGTTACAGCCGTTATATCTGAAGCTAAAGCACCAATAGCTGTAGCCCTAGCGGTTGACTCGGCTTGGACAGCTGCACTTATATCAGCAGGAACTAGTGATTGAAACGCCCAGAAGAGTGTGTCAGTCGGTAGGTTACCTAAGGATATAGAAGTACAACGATATAGTATAGTTGAGTAAATAGCTTCCTCACCTACTTGGTATGTCCTAGTGTTATCGTATGTGTCAGCAACTGTAACACCAAATCTAGCAGCTGTGAGTTCGAACCTCTCAGCATAAGAAGCGTCGTTAGTCACTATCAAGCTGTTATTGGTTATGATATCAGCAGCGTTTACAGCAATTGCATCAGCATCAGTAGTGTCGTTCTCTAATGTAGATACCCTACCAGATATTGCAGTAGATGTCTGAGCTAGAGCCAGATCAGCTGAAGCCCTTGCAGTTGACTCAGCGAGCACCGCAGCTGTAACATTAGCATCAACAGTGTCCACCCTGTCCCAGTAAAGTGTGTTAGGTGGTACCTGATTACTGTGAGTTACCTTACATCTATATACGAAGCCGCCATAGACAACATCATCTCCAGTCCCTACAGTGTTACCGTTAACGACAGCAGTGGAGCCTGTGTAGGTTACGTTAGCATCCCAGTTGTCTGAAACTGCAGCACCGAATAAGGCACGTTGGGTATCTGAGATTAAAGTTATTGACTCGTCAGCAGTAGTCCTAGCTAAGGCCTCTTGTACAATGTTAGATGCGTTATCATCAACTGTGGCTGACAGTGTGGTTATGGTAGCAGCAGTAGCGCTGTCGGCATTAGATAGGGCTATTAGCTCAACATTTACAGCAGCAACGTTTTCATCGAATTCAGTGTTTAGGTTAGTTAAAAGCTGAGCAAGAGCTTCGTCATCAGTTATCCTAACCAAAGCTTCCTGAGTTATAGCTGCTGAGTTTCCATCTATATCTAACCTAAGGTCAATTGTAGTATCTCTGAGTTGATAGACCTCAGCTGCCTTAATGTCTACCTTGTTGATCTCTCTTGTGATAGACTTAGCATCATATTTTGTTGGTAACATTATCTAAATCCTCTTATTCTACCTTTAATAACAATGTTAGAAATCTCCCAAGAGTCCGTAGGGTCACTGGAAGTCAACCTCAAGTAAAGGTATCGACCAGAGGTCCTTACATTCTTCTCGCTAAAGCTATCGTCAATATAGAAGGAATCGCTAGTGTTGAATGTTGGCTCATCATTGATACCCTCGGACCAACCCAGCTCTATCTTAGGGCTTCCTAATCCGATCTTCCCTACACGTATACTTGTGATCTCCTTAATTGAATAAGGGTCCTCAAGGTCGTGGGCTTTAGTCATAGCTACTGTAGTGTGAGCAGAGTTACCTCCGTCCTCATAGTACAGATCACCAATAGAGTCAGCTGTCATTGCATGACTGAATACTCCAGCTTCTAAGAAGGCTGAAACGTTCTGTGTTCTTTTACTAAATGTGTTATTAGAGTAGTTGTACGTGATCTCAATATTAGGTTGATTAGAACCGAACGGAATTGACCAGACAACTTCTGTGTTCTTTTTATTATGATAAGCACATACCTGAGCATACTCGCCTTCTGAAATGCTCTCAGAGATAAGCTTGTTAATACCCTCAGTATCTCCTAGCCGCTCAACAGTGTTCCCGTCTGTCATGAATAGCCCTCTACGAGAAAGCCCGTAGTTAAGTCTATCAACAGATACAACTGAGTTAGCAGATACAGCACCAACACCAGAAGTCATAGCGGTCTCATATCCAAAGTAGTAAGGTGAACCAAGGTAGTTTAGCAGGAACATCTCGCTTTCAGTGTAGATAGCGGTCCCTTCACCTAGGGGTACGATACATCGCAGGGGCCCTGAGGCTTCACGTAACGTTAAGCTACCAGCGGAGTTATCAGCTGCGGCAACCCAAGTGTCTGGGTCATCTGCGGAGCACCAAGCCACATCATGTGGATGTTCAGTGCCTTCTTTATCATAGTTTATGGCTAGTAGGTGTGGTCCAGATTTGTGAACTGCACTCACCCTAGTAAATGGGCAATCTGGCATAGTTCCTGCCAGTATTAGTCCAGTACCAGTACCTGAAGTGGTAGCTTGGGTCAAGGTGGTAGGTGCTGAGAAAGAAGAACCGTAATTTGTAATCTTAAATCGGGTAACTATACCTGCAGTAACCTCTGTAGCTTCGCCTGCGAAGTCTATACCAGATCCACCAGTAAAGGTGAAGGTATCTCCGAGTACGTGACCTGTACCGCCATCAGTTATTGAGGCACCAGATAGTTTGTTTACGATAAGCTCATTAAAAGTCTCATTCCCCTTCTTGATTACTAGAGGTCCGATGCTGTTAGCACCTAGCACCCAAGTACCGAAGTTAGAGAAGGACCAAGATGTAGCTTGGACAACACTTTCATCCCATGTAGAGAGATTAGCGTCCCAAGTGGAGCTTCCAGAGTCCCAAGAGCTGAATCCAGCTACTGCAACTAAGTTAAAACCTGCTCCCACAACCACAGGGGCTACGGAAGGCTCACTTTGTTTCCATCTGTACACATCAGTCAAAGACCCTGCGTATAGAACCTTAGTGTCATATTCTTCGGTTGCTACAAGGCCTCTGATTGGTGTCGAGGTAACGTCAGATAACAACGTTTTTCCCGGCTTTCGTCTAATAGATGTCTCTGTAAATTGGAGACCATCAACTTCTGCCCAGAAGGGTATGCTTTTATCAAATTTATTAGTCTGCCATCCCGATGTAATCAAAGGGGTTAGGTCTGCAGGGAAGAATGCCCTAGGGCTCCTTGGTGAAGTTGACATGTTTATCTCCTATTATGCTGTACGCTTCCACATATAGACTACAATGTAAGGCTGTAAGTTGTTGTGTGCTGCACCACCTCCAGTAGAGCTGCTTGCAACGCTAGAGAAGCTAGATGCTCCATCTGCAGATCCTGAGGATCCAGATCCAGAGGCATTCTCAACAGTGGTATTGTGCGTGTGAGCTGGCATTTCGTCAGTAGTTAAGGTATGAGTCTTAGCTCCACCTGTCTCTTCCGCTAAATCAAAGTCGGTGTCAGCTGCGTCAAGACCTACGAGAACCTTACCGGCCCCGAAGGATACCCAAGTGCCACCAAAGAAGGTGTTAGGGTTTGTTGATACAGTAGAAGTATATATGGAGCCTATGGGGTAAGCCTTTAGGAGTCCTTGTAGCTGTACGTCAACATCAAGATCGATGTTAGCTGATCCATCAAACTGAGCTGTACCAGCTACGTCACCTGACAAAGCGATTGTACGCTCTGCTGCTAAGGTACCACTTACAACTACAAATGGGTTTAATAAGATCCATGATGCAGAAGCTACGTTCCATACGATATCTAGGTAGTGCTGTGTTCCAGCGATCTCCCCAGCTGCTAAAGCTGTGCCATCTAAGTTAACTAGAGGGCTAACGCCTGTTGCGTCTACATCAAGAGTTACAGCGGTAGTGTTAGCCCCTGTAGGCACTACTGTGATGCGGACACCTTCAGCTCTGACCACGTTATTAGCGAAGTCAGCTGTTAATGCGTCGACAGTTCCACCTGCCGTTACAGCATCTAAGTTTGAGCGGAGTAAACCGTTGATCTCGTTCTTAGCTGCTAAGAAATTACTACGGACAGACGCAGTTGTTGGTGAGCCTGCCACTGGCTTTGTACTATCAATTCCGCTAGCCATTTAGATTCTCCTGTTTATTAATTAGTTAGGGTTACCCCTTCGATACTGATTCCCTTTCTACACCTTTAGCTTTCTCCCAAGACCTCATAGCCCCGAAGCCTAGCATTCCTGTGAGTAGGGGCATAAGTTCACCCATCTCAATGGCTGGTAGCTCTGGCGGTAAATCTATGAAGATCACTGTTAGGAACTTCAGTATTGGGTAGAGTACATAAGCATATGTTAGGGCAAAGCCACAGACCCACATGATGTAGGGTCTAGCACCTGCAACGAACATGCTGCTGTGCTGTGCCTGTGCCTTGTTGACCTCTAGTTGACCCTTAGCAAGCTCCTGCGCATGTCTCTCTACCATAGTAGCTAGCTCAAATGCTATTGCATTCTTCTTATCTTTATCTGGTATGAACTTATCCAGCAGGGATACCACTGGGCCAATTAGTTTGTCTAACATTTTTATTCTCCGTTATTTACTATTTACTTTCTTAGATAAGTACCACTCGTATATCCTAATGCTAGTCCATACTATAGTAAGTAGGGCAGCTGCTGGTGGTAACCAAGCGCCTATAGTTAGTAGTGTGGTTGAAGCTGCTGCTACGTCTGCGGCTTGTTTTGCTCCTTCAGTCATGATGTGATTTCCTTATGTTACCCGTACCTCCTTGCGTGACTTACTCGCTATGGGTGTAGTGGTTAGTTGATGGCCCTCGGTTTCCCAAGGGCCCTTAGTTTGTATCTACTTCTTATTTAATGGAACAGTAGTCACTGCCCTCAGTACAACAATACATCCGGCTATAACAGAGCCTATGACCGCTTGACCTGCTTGGCTTACTGGGAGGAACCCTATGTATCCTTGCAAGAGGGAGAGTACAGCTAGTGCAATACTAAACTGTACGGTCTTTGATTTTAATGCTTGTAAGATAGTC
>Ga0115562_1000279_pt1 | contig 39068 bp, 50 predicted proteins | sample COGITO_mtgs_1105_6_FD_87200 | JGI IMG/M metagenome (GOLD analysis project Ga0115562, IMG submission 87200) | Pelagic marine microbial communities from North Sea - COGITO_mtgs_110516 | ecosystem: Environmental > Aquatic > Marine > Epipelagic | place: Germany:Helgoland, sampling site Kabeltonne...
ACCACAAGGGAAAGTTAATCTACCGAGGGGGTCAGAATCTTACCCCTTCACTCGCAATCCGGGTATTATCGCAGCGGAGCCAACATATGTCGTTCATTGTTGAATGTCATTGAGAACTGACCCGGTATTGTCACCGAGATTTGACCCGCTCTTAGTTATGTATCGGCGGCTATGCTTTGGTCAATGTGGTTGCCTCCTTTGTGGTTTTCTTCGCGGCCTCTGAACTGGCTTTGAAGCGATAGCTGTCGTTTCCAGTCTCGAGGATATGACAGCGGTGGGTGAGCCGATCGAGCAGCGCTGTTGTCATCTTTGCGTCGCCGAAGACCTGCGCCCATTCACTGAAGCTGAGATTGGTCGTGATGACGACGCTGGTGCGCTCATAGAGCTTGCTAAGAAGGTGGAATAGCAACGCACCGCCTGACGGGCTGAACGGCAGGTAACCGAGCTCGTCAAGGATGACCAAGTCGATCTTCGTGAGCATCTCAGCCATTTTCCCGGCCTTCCCAAGGGCCTTTTCCTGCTCCAATGCGTTGACCAGTTCGACGGTCGAGTAAAAGCGCACCTTGCGTCTGTGATGCTCAATGGCCTGCACACCGATAGCTGTGGCAACATGGCTTTTGCCGGTGCCAGGCCCGCCAATGAGAACGACGTTTTCCGCATTCTCTATGAACTCGCCGCGATGGAGCTGTCGGACCGTGGCCTCATTGATGTCGCTCGACGCAAAGTCAAAGCCCGTCAGGTCCTTGTATGATGGGAAGCGCGCAACCTTCGTGTGGTAGGCAATCGAACGCACTTCCCGTTCGGCCATTTCCGCCTTGAGCAGTTGGGACAACATAGGTGTGGCCGCCTCAAATGCTGGAACACCTTGTGTAACCAGATCGTCAACCGCGTGCGCCATGCCATGCAGCTTGAGACTGCGCAGCATGATGATAATGGAAGCTCCTGCAGGATCATGACGCATTGCGGTTCTCCCTTGCCTGTCTGAGATCGTCGTAGCGATCCACATTTGCCTGTGGTGCCGTTTCCAAGGCGAGAGCATCTGGTGGATCAATCTTTGGATGATCTGTCTGCTTAGGGTCGATTAGCTGATGAAGCAGGTTCAGGATATGCGTCTTGGTCGGCACACCCGCTTCCAACGCCAGTTCGACGGCTCGCAAAACAGCGCTCTCGTCATGGTGTAAAACCAAAGACAAGATATCAACCATCTCGCGATCACCGCCTTCTTTGCGCAACATGTGATCCTGTAGTCGACGGAAGATATCCGGCATCTCTGTAAACGGCGCACCATTGCGGAGTGCTCCCGGTTTGCGTTGGATGACCGCCAGATAATGGCGCCAATCATAGATGACCCTGCCAGGCTTGCGGTGGGATCGATCAATGATCCGTTCATGTGTGCAGACGGTTTGACCTTCAGCGACAATGACCAGCCGCTCTGGATAGACACGAAGGCTGATAGGGCGGTTCGCAAAGCTGGCAGGCACGCTGTAGCGGTTGCGTTCAAACGTTATCAAACACGTTGGGGACACACGCTTGCTGTGTTCAACAAACCCATCAAAGGCTGGCGGCAAAACCATCAACATGGGCTTCTCAGCCTTCCAAGCATCGGCAACTGAACTCGGGAGTTCTCGATGCGCTATCTCTGACCAAAGGGCGATACAGCGATCTTCAAGCCACTGGTTCAGCTCTTCTAGGTTCTTGAAGACAGGCATGATCTGCCACAACCGGTTGCGCGCATCACGAACGTTCTTCTCAACTTGGCCCTTCTCCCAGCCTGCCGCTGGATTGCAGAACTCAGGCTCAAAAACATAGTGGCTGGCCATGGATTGGAAGCGTGCATTGATGTCGCGCTGCTTGCCCCGCCCAACACGATCCACGGCCGTCTTCATATTGTCATAGATCCCACGCCCCGGAACGCCGCCAAACACGCGGAAGGCATGCCAGTGTGCATCGAACAGCATCTCGTGCGTTTGAAGTGGATAGGCTCGGACAATAAAGGCGCGGCTGTGTGAGAGCTTGGTGTGCGCAACCTGCAGTTTGACGCGTTCGCCACCAATCGTGGCCCAGTCTTCGCTCCAGTCAAACTGGAATGCTTCGCCAGGTTGGAAGACCAAAGGCACAAACGTGCCGCGTCCTGTGGTTTGCTCTGCACGATGCCGATCAGCCCGCCACGCGCGCGCAAAGGCTGCAACACGCTCGTAGGACCCATCATAGCCGAGCTTGACCAAGTCCTCATGCATCAGCTTGACGTTGCGCCGCTCTTTGCGAGACTTACGCGTCTGTGCCAAAAGCCATGCTGACAAACGATCCGCGTAAGGATCCAACTTGCTAGGGCGCGACGGCGTTTTGAACCTCGGTTCTACAGCATCTTCACGCAGATACTTTTTGATGGTGTTGCGAGACAAGCCCGTACGTCGCGCAATCTCTCGTATTGGCATTTTGTCACGCAATGCCCAGCGTCTTATGACACTCAAAAATCCCATGTCGATCACTCCAAATCCCCCTGAACAAAAACGTCAGGGCTATGTGTTCACATGGGTCAATTCTCAGTGACAATTTATGGGGCTACCGGGTCAGTTCTCAGTGACATTCAACAACCATACTGGTTTCAGCGCCCCTGATCGTTGGTATAGCTTGGCAGATTTGATTGGTATGCTTGGGTTTGGGCATCGCCATCCAGCCCAGCGAGGCCGAGGTGTTCTGGGGCGAGTTCCTACGCGCTCTGGCCGACCGGGGCCTGCGTGGGGTTAAGCTGATCATCGCGGATGAACACAAAGGACTGAAGGCCGCGGCCGCCAAAGTGCTGGGGGCTACGATCCAGCGTTGCAGGGTTCACTTCATGCGCAATGCCTTAGCCTGCGTCGGTAAAAAGGACCGCCCAATTGTCACAGCAGCACTCAGAACCGCCTTCGACCAGGACACGCTGGCAGAATCCAAGGATCACTGGGCGAAACTGATTGAGGCCTTCCAGCCGCGTCACACCAAGCTCGCCGAACTAATGCTACGCGCCGAAGACGACGTGCTGTCCTACAAGACGTTCCCAAAAGCACACTGGCGGCAAATACACTCTACCAATCCCTTGGAAAGGCTGAACAAGGAGATCAAGCGCCGGACCAATGTCGTCGGTATTTTCCCCAACGAGCAAGCCATCAGACGTCTTGTAGGAGCGTTGATGCTGGAACAGAACGACGAATGGGCGGTCTCACGGCGTTACATGACGCTGGAAACTGTTGCCGCCATCTGCGAGGATACCACCATAGACTCGGCAAAGATCGCCGCCCTGTAAACCGGCTCAACTCCCAGCCGGAGAACAAGTTACACCACGTCTTGGGACACTACCATTACTACGGCACATTCAATCAGCAGTGCCATGAAGCAATGACTCAAGAGTGCTGGCTGCGGCGTCGCCTTTAAGGCTGTGTTTCCAAAGGTTTCCGGTCACACTTTGGTGGAGCTGCACCGTTTCCTCTGCCGCAGTGATTGTCGCCACACCGATCCTGACGTTGGCTGACGATCCCAATCTAAACGGGCTAATCGCGACCTGCGCGTTTGTGCCCTTGCGTAGAATTTGAAAGCTAGTGCCGGGCATTGAATCTTGGACGACGCCGATTTGCATGCCGATGGGTTGGTCCCGAAGAAGAGAAATTACGTTTCGGACTTCGTGTGCTGCGGCCGCTTTGCGCTTTGCTGTTTGCCCAACAGACAAATTTGAATTGCCTGAGAAGCCAACCGCCAGAAACTGTTCCAGTTCCGAGGCCGAGATCAAGCCGATGATATTGGGCTTGCGCGCCCTGAACGCCTGCTTGCGGTGTTTGAGAATATTGACCAGTTGCGAAACCGAGCTTTCCAAGTCCTCTCTGTTTGCGGCCGTTTCCGGTACACTTTCAAGTAAAACCTTAGGCAGCAATTCATCGTATGCATCGGTTGTCAAAAGGTAGGGGACAGGGCCAAAAAGGACTGTGATTTGATCGGCCTCAGCCTCAATTTGGCGCAAGCGTTCAAAGAACGTCACGGCGGAGGAAATATTTTCCGAGCCGACACCAAACAGCGAGGCCAACGAAATGTTGAGAAAATCTGCCAATTTACCCAGTGCATCGACGCGAATGGGTTGGCCAGATTCATACCGATACAAAGACGCGACAGAAATGCCCGTCTCCTTGGCAACTTCTTCTGGTGTTAGCCCCGCCCCAAGCCGATAAGACTTCAGGCGGTTCCCGATCTCGGAAATCATTTGGTATTGTGATGTCATATTTGCGCCTCATCTCAGATTTGCCAAAGTATAGCTAACGCATAAAATTTAACACGCAAAGGGCAAAATTGAGGCAATTATCAAATTTGATAATTTTCTTGACTCTGAAACCATACTGAGATTTTCATCGCCCACCAACAGTGGAGAAAACAATGAGAACCAATTTCAAATTCGCCCGCCGTGCATTTTCGGCGCTCGCAGTCAGCGCCATCGCGTTGGCATCATCAGCCGCATCTGCGCAGGACTTTGTTGCGCGTATCGGTCACTTGGAATCCCCGCAACAAAGCCGCCATGTGCATCTTGAGCTGGTTGCTCAATTGGTCAAGGAACGCACCAATGGCGCGGTTGAATTTCAACTGTTCCCGCAAGCACAGCTGGGCAATCAACGCGTCATGACGGAAGGCGTTCAGCTGGGCACACTCGAGGCGACTGTAGCCCCGGCGGCGTTCCTCGGTGGCTTTAACGCCGCCGTTTCCGTCTTGGACATCCCCTACCTGATGCCCGCCGATACAGCTGAAGCCCAAGCTCTGCGCGAAGGCCCGTTCGGTGACGCGCTGCTCGACACGTTCAGCAGCAAAGGCGTGGTTGGCGTTGCTTGGTGGCCGAATGGCATGAAAAACTTCACATCTAACGAGCCGTTGGATGATATTGCCGCATTCGCGGACCAAAAATTTCGCGTCATGGATTCCGCAATCCTGATTGAACAGTTCAACGCATTGGGCGCCTCCGCAATCGCATTACCCTTCGGCGAGCTGTACACATCCCTACAAACCGGAGTCGTGGACGGGCAGGAAAACCCGCTCGACACGATCCAACGCATGAAGTTCTTTGAAGTGCAGGATTACCTAGTGATCTCTGAGCACGGCGCGATGGAAGACGTTGTCTTGTTCAACCCGACATGGTGGGCCAGCCTGCCACAGGAATATCAGGTCATCATCAACGATGCATTTGACGAAGTTGTTCCTGCGCTGATCGAACACAAAGCTGCTGCCGTTCAAGAGGCCCTCGGCGTGATCTCTGAAAGCGACATCAACATTCGTGTGGCCTCCCCAGAAGAGCGCGCTGCGTTCCGTGATGTCATGTATGACAGCGCTGTTGCAGCCTACATTGGCCGTGCGGGTGATGACGGTCGGGCGCTGATCGACGTTTACACAGCAAACCAGTAACGTTTTGCGAACGGTGGGCCTGCGCAGTGTGGGCCCACTTTGCGTTAGCGGCCCTGAGAATAACTGACCGCAATGGGGATTGCGACATGAGGCATATATCTTGAAGCTAATGTCATACATTCGACTCGCAGAGCGGGCGTTCTTAGTGACGCTGTTTTTGGCGATGGTCGTGCTGTTCTTCGGGAACGTCGTGGCACGCGAAATAGGCGGCACCTTCGCCAGCAAATTTGCGTGGATCGAAGAAGCCGTGCGCTTTATGAATGTGTTCCTCGTGTTTATCGCCCTTGGGCTGGCCCTGGAAAAGGGACGCCATGTTGGCATCGACACTCTTCGCAACCGACTTCCGGCGGGGATCCGGAATGTCCTCTTGAAAATCATCGACGGGACGGGGTTCTTCTTTTCCATCTATCTCGCATGGCTCGGCACCGGTCTTGTGAAATTTGTCCTGATGACAGGCCAACGCAGTCCGACATTAGATATTCCCATTGGTTGGGTCTATTCCGCCCCCGTCATCGGGTTCGGCCTTCTGGCCCTGCGCTTTGCGCTTAGCTTTTTCGGTGTGATTGACCGCTTCAACACGCACGAAACACCAACAGAGGCGGGGCATTAATGCTGTTACTCATCATCGCTCTTGCCGTCGTCCTACTTGTCCTCGGATTTGAGATGTTTCTTGTGCTGGGCGTCCCGGCTCTCGTAACCAAAGAAGTCTTTTACGGAAACATCCCCGACGCCGCGGTTGTACAAAAGATTTTTGGTGGCATTGATCACACAACGCTTTTGGCCATTCCGTTCTTCATCTTCGCCGCCCACCTTATGGGATCAGGTCAGATCGCCAAAAATCTGACATCGTTTGTGCGCTCCTTGCTCGGGCACGCGCGTGGCGGGATGGGGCACACTGTTATTGGCGGCTCCATGATGTTCGGGTCCGTCTCCGGGTCAGCCCCCGCAACTGTCGCCGCGATGGGCAAAATGGTGTATCCGGAAATGCGTAAGAACGGGTTTTCCGAACACTTCAGCCTTGGCCTGTTGGTCGCAAGCGCTGAAACGGCTATTCTTATTCCGCCCTCAATCACGTTCATCATCTATGGCTGGATGACCGGCACATCGATTGCCAAACTGTTCGCAGGGGGTCTTGCCGTTGGTCTGTTCCTAGGGCTTGCCTTCGCCGTTATGGTCTGGATCGAAGCAAGGCGCCAAAGCATCGCACCGGATACAAAAACCACATGGGGCGAGCGGGGCGCGGCATTGCTTGAGGCAAAATGGGCCCTTGGCATGCCGGTCATCATCTTGGGCGGCATTTATTCCGGCACCATCACCCCAACCGAGGCCGCCGCCGTCAGCGTAGTCTACGCGATCTTCGTCGAGATGGTGATTTACCGCAATTTTGGCTTCAAAGATCTTGTGAAGATCACAGAACAGAGCGCGATCTCGACCTGTGTGATCTTCATTCTGCTGGCACTTGGAGGCCTGATTTCGTTCTACGTCACGCTAGCGCAGGTGCCGACACAGATAACCGATTTCCTGATGGCGATTGATGCGGGACCTGTCCAGTTCCTGCTGGCCGTTAATGTCTGTTTCTTGATTGCAGGCATGTTCATCGATCCGAACTCCGCCTTGCTGATCCTTGTGCCTCCGTTGTTTCCGGTGGCCGTCGCGATGGGGATCGACCCGGTGCATTTCGGCATGATCGTGACGCTGAATATCGGCCTCGGGATGATCACACCGCCGTTTGGGCTGGATATCTTTGTGGCCTCGTCAACGCTCAACAAACCCGTCCTCAACATCATTAAAGGGGTCTGGCCCTTCGTAATCGTCAACATCCTTGTCTTGATGGTCGTGACGTATGTGCCCCAGATCTCGCTTTTCATTCCCCAGCTGATCTTCGGTTAAGAAAGGGACGTCATGACACTCTCAAAACTGCTTAAAGCCTCAGATGCTTCTGTGGCGATCGGAGGAATTCACGAAACTGACATCCGCGTCAAAAGCAATACGCCCGTAAATGGCGAATACCGTTTGCTGATTTTGGACGCACCGCAGACGATCCTAAACTGCCAGCCCGGTCAGTTTTTCCACCTGCTTTGCCCCGTCACATCGGCTCATCAACCGTATCTGCGCCGCCCGATGAGCATCTATGGATATTCCTCCGAAAAGGGCGAACTTCAGTTTCTATATAAGGTCGCTGGCGAAGGCACGCGAGCGCTGGCGGAGTTAACGGCGGGCGAAACGCTGAACGTGCTTGGCCCGCTGGGTGTTGGTTTTACCATCCAACCGGAGTGGCAAAACCTGTTGCTTTTGGCGCGCGGCGTTGGCTTGGCGACTTTGGCCCCCTTGGCCCAAGAGGCAAAGCGCTTGGGCCGTAAACTGACGGCAATCTGTTCGGCGCGTTCTGAGGACGTGCTGATGTCGATTGATTACTTTGAGAGCATGGGCGCGGACGTCATCACCCTAACCGACGCCGAAGGCACATCTGACATGGAAAACATGCAGCGCTTGATCGAGGCAAAAATCGCGGACGGCGCAGTGGATGCAATGTACACCTGCGGGTCCAATCGCATGTTGAAACTGCTGCAAAAGATCGGTGCCGAACACAACATTCCCGGAGAAATCGCCCTTGAGCAGCAAATGGCCTGCGGTTTGGGCATGTGCCAATGCTGTGTCCGATCATTCAATCGCCAAGGCACAGTCATCCAAGAACGCGTCTGCCGCGAAGGCCCCGTCTTTGGCATCCAAGAGGCAATGGCATGGTAAATCTCACTACAAAAATCGGCAACCTGACACTGGCCAACCCGATCATGCCGGCCTCTGGCACGTTTTCCGTAGACCTGTCTGGCGTTTTCGATCTCAACCAACTTGGTGCGCACGTTACCAAGACAATCACCGAGGAAAAACGTGGCGGTAACCCGACGCCCCGCGTCTGCGAAGTGCGTGGATCAATGCTGAATTCAATCGGCATCCCGTCCAAAGGGATTGATCATTTCATCGACAACGTAATCCCGTTTTACAATCAGTACGACGTGCCTTTGATCGTCAGCATCTCAGCGCACACGGTGGATGATTTCGCGCGCATCTGCGAACGGGTGTCCGTGCCGGGCGTTGATGCGATCGAGGTGAACATTTCATGCCCCAATATTGAGCAAGACGGCAAAGCCTTCGCGATGCGCCCGTCCACCACCCATTCAGTCATGACAAAATTGCGCTGCGCGTCCGACCTGCCGCTGTGGGCGAAACTCAGCCCCAACACAGGCGAAACGATTGAGGTCGCCGTGGCGGCCGAAGAGGCCGGTGCGGATGCGCTGGTCGTGTCCAACACCTTGCTGTCGATGGCCATTGATATTCACAGCCGCAAGCCGAAATTGGGCAACCTGATGGGTGGGCTCTCGGGGCCGTCGTTGAAGCCCATTGCGCTGCGCATGGCGTATCAATGCGCGAAGTCCGTCGACATTCCCGTCATCGGCTGCGGTGGTATTTCCACGGTGGAGGACATCGTTGAATACCTGATCGCCGGAGCAACTGCGATCCAAGTGGGCACCGCGACCTTCATTAATCCCAACGCGATGGTGACGTTGCTTGCGGAATTGGAGGCGTTTTTGAAGGCGCAGAACATTCAAGACATTTCCGAACTTGTCGGGTCCGTCCGCGATGAAGACGCCGCTGATTCCGTTGTATTCATGGAAACGGCACCGTGACAGGCGGTCCCGGAATTGCCGTTGACCCGACCGAGCTGACTCTCGCAAACGAGTGGTTCGGCGCAATTGCGGACATGAGCCCGGATGTCGAAGGCGTCAGCAGGCCCGCATTTTCAGCCAAAGAAACCGAAGTCCTTGATTACCTTGCCGACCAAGCCCGAGCCGCTGGCCTTGCCGTGTCCTTTGACGCAGGCCAAAACGCCACCTTTTCACTGGTTGAGGATGCAGATGCTGCCCAATACGTCCTCGTCGGATCCCACGTAGACAGCGTCCCGATGGGGGGCAATTTCGACGGGTTGGCAGGAGTTCTTGCCGGACTATTGTGCCTGTTGCGCGCCAAGACGTCCGGCACGCGGTTCGCCCGCCCAGTCAAAGTGATCGCGATGCGCGGCGAAGAAAGTGCATGGTTTGGTCCGTGCTACATCGCGTCCAAGGCGCTGTTGGGAGTTCTTTCACCTGCTGAATTGGCCGCATTGCACAGGGGTGATGGCAAACCGTTGGCCGATCATATGGCGGGTGTCGGCATTGCGATGGATCCGGTCCATGCCAATACTCCGTTGCTCGACAAAGACAACGTGCTGGAATATATTGAGCTCCACATCGAACAAGGCCCGCTGCTGATTGGCAAAGACATGCCCGCCGCCGTTGTTTCCGCGATCAGGGGCAACTTTCGCCACAAGAAAGTCCGCTGCATCGGCGAGGCTGGGCATTCTGGCGCTGTGCCGCGTGCCTTTCGCAAAGACCCGGTTCTGGCGATGGCGGACTTGCTAAGCCGCCTTGATGAAAGCTGGCTGGCTATTTTGCAAAAGGGCGATGATCTTGTGTTAACCTCAGGCGTGGTCTCCACCGACCCCACGAAGCATGCCATGTCGCGTATCCCAGACGAGGTTGCGTTTAGTTTGGACGTGCGCAGCCAAAGTCAGGACGTGCTCAACGCGATGCGTGATCTGATCAACGGTGAAATGAAGGACATTGCCATGGAACGCCAAGTGGATTTCAAGCTGGACGATATCATCGCAACTGCGCCCGCATTGATGGATGCCAGCGTCGTTAGCAGCCTTGAAAACGCCATGGCGCGCATCGGGCTAGAGCCGACAACAATGGCCTCCGGTGGCGGTCATGACGCCGCAGTTTTTGCCAATGCGGGCGTCCCTACAGCGATGGTTTTCGTCAGGAATCAAAACGGATCACACAACCCGCAAGAGGCGATGGAAACCGAAGATTTCCTCGTCGGCGCGTCGATCATTTACGAACATCTTGTTGCGGTGCCGCAATGACCCGAATCCACCACGTTACCGGCCTGCATCGGGCATTCGATCTTGACAGAATAGGCCCAAAAATGTGTCTAATTACAGCATCAATACTGCATATGCGAATTTTAGAAAGCAGGCTTAATGTCGAGTGATTTTCCAAACCGACAGGTCATCGCTGAGACGACAGCTAAGATGTTGATTGAAATTGACGCCGTGCATTTCAGTGTCGACAGGCCATTCACCTTCACATCTGGAATTGCCAGCCCAGTCTATATTGACTGCCGCAAAATCATTTCCCATCCACGTATCCGCGAAATGATCACCAGCTTTTCAGTTTCGACACTGCAGCGAGAGGTGGGTTTTGAACAATTCGATGCCGTCGCAGGTGGCGAAACCGCTGGCATCCCGTTTGCTGCTTGGATCGCCGCGGAACTTGGCCTGCCGATGCAATACGTCCGCAAAAAGCCCAAAGGGTTTGGACGCGATGCGCAAATCGAGGGCACTGTCAAAGATAATCAGCGCGTTCTGCTCGTAGAGGATCTGACCACAGACGGCGGGAGCAAAATCAACTTTTGTAATGCACTGCGCAAAGCTGGCGCGAAAGCTGATCACACAATTGTTGTCTTCTATTATGACATTTTTCAGCAAACCCGTGAAAAACTGACGGCCGATGGCATCACACTTCATTCGCTTGCGACGTGGTGGGATGTATTGACGGTGTGCAAAGCTGAAAATCACTTCGATATCCATACGCTCGGACAAGTCGAAGCCTTCTTGAACGCACCACTTGAATGGTCCGGCAAGAACGGCGGAGCCACGTCCATTTCAATCTGAGGAACCTTAAAATGATGTTTGATCAAATCCGCGACATGCTTGATAGAAAAGGCAAAAGTGGTATCGCATACGCAAAAGTTGTCACTCTCGCTGAGACGGCAATAAAAGAGGATGGCGACCGCGCAGCAGGCTATCTCGTGCTGAAAGTCATCGCTGAACGTTTCATCGAAAGCACAGGGCGTTTGCCTCTCACCGTCACGCAGGTAGAAAATGCCTTTGACAATTTTGTGTCCCACCTCAGCGCTCTAGAACATGCTTATTTAACGCAAGACCCCTCATTGGTTTCCAAAGCCCTTAACAACGTCTCTGTTGCCAGCCTGGAACCGTTTGATGTGTCTGCCTAATTGTCAAATTGGCGTAAAAGATGTCGGGGGAGTGTTTTGGGGCTGTATTGATGATCGCTCGCCCATTAAAATTACAGCTACGCTGGATTGACCAACTGGTCCGGACACTACTGTTTTCGGCATCTACTTTCGCGCAATGAACCCGACCAGGCAAAAAATATGACGTCCGAGCGGCACAACGAGATAGAAGATTAATGAAGTGATTACTGATAGGTCAGACGTAAGATTGCAGTTTAACAGAAATTTGAAAACACGCTATGCGGCGCTTAACCAAACCTGCCATTTGTCGGACGCGCAGCATCGGTCACTATGGGCTCACTGCCGACCTTCGCTACGACGGGCACGAACGGCTGCTCTCAACAACAAGGCTTCGAGTGTCATGTCGCCCCCTCCCGCAAACGACCCGACCTTGCCGCAACAGCATGGTAAGCGCGGCTTTAGTCCCACCTATGCGGCGTGGTTCCATGGCAGCAGCTGATTGATGTGCTTTTGTTTGTGTCCGTTGACGGCCACTTCCGACATGCCGTTTATCCCTCATGCTCGACCCAGACCGCAAACTCCCCACTTTCATCGCGGATCCTTCGCGCGATCCGCGCGGCAGCCTCGGCGGCGTCGATCGCTTCTAATATCCCCGCCTGCTGCGCATCAAACGCCATGGCCTCAGCCAGGCTCTCGGTCCTGTGGTTCAACCCTGTGGTACTGTCATGCCAAACGAACGCATCAAAGCCGGTGAGGTCATCTTGTTCGGGACGCACAACCTCCCAGGTTTCAGCTCCACCCTCGCCAAACCGCACCCCGTTGATCACGCGCGCCGCGGCATGGTCGGCCTTGAGCTCGGCGTAACGGCGCCGATCATAATCCTGTGCCGCTTCCAAGCTCTCATGGGTCTGCCCATCAGCGGTACGGAACAGGTTCTCTTCAATGTGGTCCCCAAAGTACATGATCGCCTCGGGGCGGTTGCGCAGATCAAATGCCCATTTCAGCCAACCTTCGACGGTATCATGGTCTGGGCCACCGTTTTCAGCGGCGGCGTAGAACGCAGGCAGGGTTTGGAGCAGGTTATAGCCCGCAAGGTAGTCGTGGATTTCATAGGCGTTGGCGCGAAAGTATTGCTCCAGGAACGCATAGGCACCATCGCAGACGCCCATATCTTTGAAGAACTGCAGCGATGTTTTCATCCGATGGCTCCATATGCGCGGTCTGATCCGCCCAGCCAGGTGATCGGATGCCCGTTTGTTTTGATTGCTTTGCCACCCGCGGCACCGGGATTGCCTCCCACAGTATAGCTGCTGTTGATATCGCCCGTCAGATGGCTGCTGCCTGCACCGCCCGCCGCGCCCCAGCCACCACCGCCGCCGCCACGCGGATATACTGCGGCTATTTCACCGGTCTGCGTATTGGCGACGGTGTGGTAGATATCATAGGTGTCGCCGCGCCCTGCTTGGCCGGGGCCGCCGCCGGGTGCTGCAAAGGTCGTGTCAAAGTTTGACCCATAGGGGGGCGACGGTCGCCTGTCAGGATATCCTGCAATGGCACTAACCGTAGCGCGTGATGCGTTGACGATCAGCTCGCCGACGCCACCGGGTCCACCGGGCATCATCCGCCCGCCTCCTTGCCCCGATATCCCACCAATTTTAAAGGGACCTGAACTGCCACTACCCATCGCCTGATCTCCCTATATGCCGCCACCGGCGTAGTTCACGGCGCCACTTGCGCCACCTGCACCGCCGTGCGCGGCGGTGGTCTGGCCCGCAAAATTGTTTGCGTCCGTAGCGATTGCGCCAACTTGGCCACTCGCGCCGCCAGCGCCAAAGCTGCCCAAGGTTGTCCCATTTGTATCGCCTCTATTGGCTCGCCCGCCACGTCCGCCTCCCGCGCCACCGCCGCCCGGGGCATAAAGTGGGGTCGCAAAAATGATGATGCCGGGCGTGCCGGTCTGTCCGCCGCCCCCGCCGCCGCCGCCGCCAATATAGCCGTTGGTATTATCGACACTGATTGGCCCTGTCAGGCCAAACGCAGGCCCGCCGGGCGCGGGTGCGATATAGGTGCTGCGGTTGGCCTGAAGATAGCCGCCGTCGCCACCTTTCCCCATGATAATGCCGCGGTTGACCAGCGTTAGCCCACCAGGGAACGCCCCGCCCATGTCGAGTGCAGGAACGGCCGTATTGTCAGACCAGATGTAGATGCCCACGGCCACTGTGACCTCGACCTTGCTTGTGCCGTCCCAGCCTTGTCCTTGCAAATATATGTGCAAGTTCAGCTCCAGCTGATGGCTGGTGATGGTGTGGGTGAACTGGGCTGACTTGCCTCTCAGACTGCCAAGCCCAATGGCCCCGTTTGCTACCCCGGCAAGGCTGCGCACCTCAGGCTCACCAAGCGCGACAGCGGCGGTAGATGCCCGGCCAAGCTCAGTATTCACCTGGTTCAGCGCGATCGGCCCTGTGGTGGGAAGCGCCATCGCTACAAGCTCCCAAAGGCTGTGACATTACCAAGCACCGTGAGGTTGCCCGATCCATCGAGCGTCATGACGTCAGTGCCGTTGTAGCGCAAGGTCAGGTTTGCTCCTGTAGCCTGGGCGGTAAAGGCGCCCCAGCGGGCGCCCACCTCGACGATCTCCTCGCTGCCATCAGCGCGTTTAAGAAAGAGTTTGCCGTCACGCGTGTTGATCGCCAATTCGCCCAGATCAAGCTGAGCGGTGGTCGGCGCCTTGGTTGCAACCGCGGAACGCTTCATGCGGATTGTGCTGGCCATCTGACCTTCTCCTGATTTGCCTCATGTGAGGGGACGGACGGATCACTGCGGATCCGCAATTGCTGGATAGAGATCCAATCAGAACGTGCCACCATCAAGCGCCACGCCGGTGATGCTCCCACCGGTGATTGTGACGGCATTCGCCGCCTGCGTCGCAAGTGACCCAAGCCCGAGGTTGGATCGCGCCGTCGCCTTGTTGGGCAGATCCGCAAGGTTTGAGGCTGCAGCCAGCTTGCCTGCAAGCGCATTGGTCACGGTGGTGGCAAAGTTCGGATCATCGCCCAAAGCCGCCGCCAGCTCGTTGAGCGTATCGAGCGCGCCAGGGGCCGCATCAATCAGCGCGCCGATCGCGCCAGACACAAATCCCGTGGTCGCCAGTTGGGTGGTGTTTGTCCCGGATGCGGCCGTTGGGGCTGTCGGTGTGCCGTTAAGAGCGGGGGAAGCCAATCCGGCCTTGCCATCAATGGCCGCCTGCAGCCCCGTTACCTGTGCGATCGTATGGCTGTGCGTGGCTGGCGAATAGGTGGAAGGCTTGCCCGTCACACCTGCCCAAGGCACGCTGTCGGCCATGTCTGCGGCATCCACCTTGCCGTCATTATCCGCGTCATAGGCAGATTTTAACATGTCACCGGCACCAAATCCCGCGAGCGCTGTCTGCACAAAGGCGGTGGTTGCGATCTGGGTTGTATTGGCGCCACCGGCCGCCGTGGGTGCTGTGGGCGAGCCGGTAAAGTTCGGCGAGCTCACCGGGGCTTTCGAATTGAGCGCGGTTTGCAGACCCGTCACATCTGCGAGCCCATGGGCATGGCTGCCCGGTGCCTTCCCATCCAGCGCGCCCTGCAACCCGCTTATATCCGAGACGGCGTGCCCATGGCTGGATGCCGCTTTGCCGGCAAGCCCCGCGTCAAACTGGGATTTACGCACAAGATCTGTTGCACCCGAAGCATTTTGTGCGGATTTGGGCACGATAGAGAAGGTCTTGGCGCCACCCACAGACTGGGTGCTGCCCAGATCAACGAAGGCGCCGGTCCCTGCAAGTGGCACGATGGCCGTGGCATTGCCCGCTCCGTCATCGCCTTTACCGACATACAGCGTGTTCTCCACCTCGTTATGAGCGACCTCGCCAGATTTGAGAGCGGCGGGTGCGCCGGCATTACCGGTCAGGCGGCGTTTGAACTGGATTGTATTGGCCATCAGAAAAAGCCTCCGTTGATGGGTGCGTCGTTTGGAAGGATGGTGATGCCAGGATTACCTTGATCACCTTTATCGCCGTCTGGACCGGCTTTGCCCTGTGGCCCGGGCTGGCCGGCCAGATGCAGGCGCAGCGGTCCCATAGCGGCGCGGACGCGGATTGGCGCTGTGATCGTGATCGGACCGGTCTGGAGGGCTGCGGCACTCATGGTGCAAGCCCCCGTGTGACCGGCAATATGACAGGGATCTCAAGCAAGAAGCCGAGATGCAGATCAGGATCGAGATCAGTGCGCACAAGATCGAGCACAATGCGCCCCGGCAAGAGGGCTGCTGTCTGCGCGGGACGCAGCAATAACTCTAAGACCGTGTCGCTGACCCTCACGATTCCGCCATCGGCGCTGGTGATCGTGGCCAGCACCGCGCCATCGCTCGGCCTTATCCGGATCTGACCGGCATAGGCCGCACCTTGGGCAAAGACTGGAGCTTCCGCCTCGATCTGGAGCCGCCAGGCATAGCCGATGAGCACAGCCGGGCCTTCGCTCAAAGTCGTGATGGTCATATTGCGCTCCAGAAGCCGCCATTGCGCGGGATTGCGATTTACGGGCCTCACGGCTAGGACTTGCCGGAATTGCCGGGAGAATTTTTATGGGCCAATCTGATCAAGATCTCGACCACCTCAACGCAGTGCTGCAAGCGTTACCCATGCAGACCATGCCCATGACGCTGAGCGAGCTTGATGGCTATGTGACCGGCATTCTGGCCTGTCCGGACATGATCCCGCCGTCCGAGTGGCTGCCCCATGTTTGGGGCGAGACTGGTGATGCGGAGTTCGCGGATCAGGCAACAGCCGAAGAGACGATCGGCGCGGTTATGGGGCATTACAACTCCGTGGCCGAGGCGATGACCCAATGGCTCTGTATCGCGCCTATCTACGAGATTGACCCCAACAGCGACGAGACCCTGTGGGAGCCCTGGGTGGACGGGTTCACCCGTGCAATGGGCCTGCGATCAGATGCATGGAACCAGCTTATCGAGCGGGCCGATGAAGAAACGCAGGCGACGATGATTTTCATGTTGGTGCTGCAGGACATCTGTACGGGAAAAAGCAAGTTTACCGAAGAAGAGATCGATAAGATCGACCTTGAGGCCCCCGATCTGATCCCAAATTGCGTGGCGACGATCCTACATCAGTCACGACCAGAACTGGCGCGCCCAGAGGCTGCCAACCAGCCTGGGTCGCCCTATAAGGCGGGGTCGCGCCCCGGCAGGAACGACCCCTGCACTTGCGGTTCGGGCCGCAAATACAAACAGTGTTGCGGCCGCAACTGAAAGCCACAGGTAAATTTCATGGCCGCCACCCACAAACCTCGGCCCCGGTTTCATTATGGCCCAGGATCTGGCGGGCTGTGCCATCGGTGAGCTGATCACGCGTTGATGGACGGATGGGTGCGGCCCAGTCGCAGTCAGTCCGCAAGCGGCCCTCAGTCGCGCATCCAGCGAGCAAGACGACGCTGAAGATCAGCGCGCTCCATGTTTTGAACGTCATGGCGGATTTCCTTGGAAGATTGCAAAGACCGAATGCGGGCATCGGCGCGGCGGATGGCAAAGCGGGCCTCGCCAGCTTGGCGCCCCTGGCGGACGGCGGTCCAAAGCGCGACGAGAACGGCCAAGACGATAGCTGCGCAAAATGCGGCCCGCCTGCCGAGCCCCGTGAGAAGCGCACGTGCAAGGGTGATCATGGCGTGCGCCCGGTTTTGTGATCCTCAATGCGCGCGGCCCGTGCTTTGAGCGCGTAAAGGATCACCCCCACAAACACGGCCACCCCTATCCAAGGCAGTGCCGCGGGCAGCCAGGCCTCAAAGCCTGTCAGCACAAAGACCCGGCTTGCGACATCCCGGGCCTGCTCTGCCTCAGCCAAGGCTGGTGCGATTTGGGTCCCCAAAGACCCTGCAGCGCCAATAACACCCAGCCCGATCTGGGCATTGGCTGCAGAGACAATCCGGCTCTCGGAGGGCCGGCCCGCAGCACGCTCTGGTGCGACCGCGCGTGGCGCGGCCGCAGCCAGTGCCTCTTCCAGCGCCACATCAATGATTGGCACCAGCGGCAGGTCGTTGTCATCGCGAAAGGCAAGGATTGCAGCCCTGGTGCGCGGGCCGATCTGGCCATCGGCTACACCCACCTCTTGATAACCCAAGGACCGCAGTCGGGTTTGGACATCACGCACCGTGGGCGTGGCCGATGCCGCCATACTCCCCGCCCGGCGTACGCCGAGGAGCTTTGACACCCGATAGCGCTTTATATTGACTGCGTCCCCTTGGTTGCCGCCAAGCCCCCAGACCCACGCGCCCTCAATCCGGTCGATGAAGAACACATGCCCCTGCCAGCTGGAGGTCCCGCGTGGGATGACAGCGATATCGCCCGGTTGTGCGTCTGCCATCTCCACCGGCACGCCCCAATCGAGATAAGACCGCGCCGTGAGCTTACGCGTCGAGCGCAGCCCTGCGCGCTCCAAACAATGCCCCACGAAGGCCGCGCACCAGGCCACAGAGTCGTGCTCCACCCAGTCGTGGCCGACAGAGGCATACATCTCCATGACGGCAGGGTTGTCCTCGGGGCCGGGGCCCTCGGTGGTGCCGATCAGCCCGCGGGCAATCTCAAAAGGTGTCATGATGCTCTCCCATGTAAATGCAAAAAGCCGCCCCTTAAGGACGGCTATGGTGGTCGTTTAAATAAAAGCGTGGCCCTGCGAGGTGGGGTGGCGGGGTGCTGTGTGCCTAAAGAGACCCGCGCAAACGCGCGCCGGCTTGCACAATCCAGTCATCCGCCGCGGCCGATTGGGAAGGGCCAATGCCAACTACGCCGAAGAGTTGAACTTCAAATATACCTAAGCCTGTCTGCAGGTCGGGCCAAAAGCCACCCTGTGATAAAACGGCTGAGCGAAGGGCTTCGACAGGCTCGGACGCCATAGATATCCTGGCAAGGATTTGCGCGATACCGGCCATTGGGAACACCTCCTTTCATCCGTTTGTTGTTGCGCAGGTGGCCATGCTCCAGCCGATTAACAAGAGTAGTCTGCATATCTGTGACGGCTTATTTCTTGCGACAAAGCCAGGCGGTCATCAGCGCCTCAGCCCCTCGCGGTCCCAGATAGGCCAGCGTGGCCACAAGCCCCGTGCTCACCGGCTGACCAAGCGCCAAATAACTCGCCACCGCCTCGCCAATAATGGCCATGCCGATGGCGACAGGGATTTCCCACAATAGCTCCTTGCCAAAAAAGCGCCGCCGGCCCAGCTTGACCTCGCCCGAGTGATACATCAGCCGCCCCGTAAAGGCGCCAATCAGCGTCGTCATCGCGCCGCCAAACAGGCTGTTTAACGTTTCTAAAAAGCCCTGCTCGGTCATGGGTGTCTCCTTGTGTTGCCTACTGCAGGCACAAACCCACTTGCGTGGTATTTAATTAGGTCTATATAAAGACCTGTTTTTAGATCTATTTTGGAAGGCTGTTATGCAGCGTGTCGAAGCCAATGTCGCCGTCAGCGTCTCTGACCTCAAAAAAAACCCATCGCAGGTCATGGCGCAGGCGGACGGTGAGCCCGTTGCTGTGCTCAACCACAACCGTGTCATGGCCTACATGGTGCCCGCCGCGCGCTATGAAGCCATGATGGAACATCTCGACGATTTGGAACTCGCCGAGATGATCAAGCGGCGCGCGGGTGAGACACCGGTTCGGGTCAGCCTGGATGCGCTATGAGCTGCAGTTTTTGCCATCCGCACTCAAGGAATGGCAAAAACTTGGATCCACGCTTCAGGCACAGTTCAAAAAGAAGTTGATCGCGCGCCTCGCCCAACCCCAGGTGCCTGCTGACGCGCTGCATGGCATGCAAGACCACTATAAGATCAAGCTGCGCAGTGCCGGCTACCGATTGGTCTACCGCGTGGAAGAGACTTCCATCACAGTCACGGTCGTGGCAGTTGGTAAACGCGAGCGCAGCGCAGTCTATAAAGCGGCGCAAAAACGCGCAGATCCTTAATATTCCTGGCCTTAATATTCCCCACCATCGAGCAGCGCCTCAAAGGCACTATCGGCGATATTGCGCAGGCGTAGGGTCGGCGGCGTCGTGCTGGTGTCGAGCCAAAGCATGCCCGGCGCTGTCGCCGGCGGCTCGACGCCACTGCTGCTGGTCGAACGCAGTGCCGCCACCACCTGGTTGATCTGGGCGCGCACGGCTGCGCCATTGTCATTGATGATCACAAAGCTTGGGGTCTGTGCCACTGATGGATTTCCCGTTTCTTTAAAAATTGTAAGCGACCCTGCGCGTTTGAGGCGCAGCCGAACGGCCGCGAAGGGACGCCCCGCTTAAACGGGTTGTCCTTAAGCCACCTCATCCGCTATCAACCGCAACTCCGAGACGATCGGCGTAAAGGCCGGATCATTCGTGCGCAGCCAGGCCCGCGCCTCAACCGCACGCGCCTCAATCTCGCTGTTATCAATCCGTCCCCAGGGACCCCAGAGCGGGCTTGGGCTGGCGGGATCGTCATCGGTTTCTCTGACCTCGAGGACCACATCGATATCTGCGCCCTCCGCGCCGTCAAAGTCCGCCCAGGCATCAAGCGGCGTCATGCGATCGTCGATGTAATCCGACAGTGCCGAGGCCCCGACCAAGATATCCGAGCGCAGCCGCACCAGCTTCAGCGCGCCAAAATCGAGATGCGCGCTGAACTGGTAAAGCCCCTCAAGCGCTAGCACTTGCGGCGTGCCCGAGGCGTCAGGACCACTTGTGAGTTTAAGAACGCCGCCGGCCGCTTCAAGATTGGTCTTTGGCCCGACAAAGACCGGCTCGGCTGCCAGCGTGTTGAGCTGCGCAAAGCCCAAGATCTGCACGCCCTTGGTCGTGACGGTGCTGACCGGACCAATCCGCCCCTCGCTGTCTTGCGCACGCAGCAGGTAGGTCCCGGGCTTAAGCGGCACCACGGCAATCGCCTCGCCGCCCGAGACACGGTCCATCAGCGTGGAGTTGGCCCAGGTGGCCGCCATCTCCTTGCTGTGGCGGATGATGATATTGCCGCCCACGCGCACATCGACGTCAACGGATCTTTGCCATTTCAGGACGGCAAGCCCACCCGCCGACTGGATCGTGAGCCCGGCGAGCGCTGCGGGCGGTGCTGTCAGACCCACAACCTCCAATGCGCCGTCCCGCCATATCGAGGAGACACCCAGCACCGAGATCGCCTTGACGCGGAACGCCCATTGCCCGGGCCGGATATCGCGCAACTCCATCACCGTGCCCGCGGTGCGGCCCTGATCCAACCATTCATCTCCATCCCGGCGCGCCTCGAACTGATAGGTATCCACAAAGCCCGATGCGGCCGGCTCCCAAGAGATGCGGGCCAGTACTTTGACCGCCGAGCCATCGCGCGTGACGTAAAGCTCTTCGCTGGCCTGTGGCGCCCCCGGTGGGGCAATGTCAAAAGCCGAAGGCAGTGTTGTGCGCGGCGCCGCTTGATAGATCTGCTCCTCCGAGGCATCCCAGTCATAAATGAGCGGCGAGGTCTCGCGCAGCAGCAGTTCGGGTGCCAGGCGCGGGCCTGCGCCCATCTGCGTCAGATCAAGCCGCACAGCGTCAACCTCAAAGGGCTTGCCCGCCGGCAGCGCCGTCCCGCCAAACCCCCAGCGGTCATATTGGACATATGCGCTCTCACCAGCCGCGATACGCCAGGCCTTGAGCTTGCCAGCCACCTTTAGGCTCATCTGCCGGCGCGCGCGCTCCAGCTCAATCTTTGCCAAGCGTTGCGCCATGGCGGCAGAGATCGTGAAGGGCAGCGAGATATCGCGCCAGACCCGCTCGCCATTATCCTCCAACCGGTAGGCCTCACTGGCATAGGCCGGGAAGTCATCGGGCTGCCAGCTGTTCTCTGGGCTGACAAATTGGCCGCGCACCGCATTGAAGTTTGACGCCCGGCTTTGCCGTGTGGTCAGCACCATCCCGCCTTCACGCAGATCATCTGCCGTGAGCGTCGTCTCAGGGACCCGGTAGGCCCCCGCACGGATACGCCATTGGCCCGCCTGCCAGATGCAGCCGCCCGCCATGGCCGTCAGCATCGCCTCGATAATGGTCTTGGGTGTTTGTGAGAGCGAGACCACCCCGTTGCAAGTATAGCGCGCCTCGGTGCCCCCTGACGCCAGCGGCACAGCCTCATCGCAGATATTGGCCGCCTCAATCAGGCTGTCGGTCTCTATCCCATCAGCGGCTGCGATCGCAGCACCAATACCATAGGTCGGATGGGCCATGTAATCAGCAATGCAAAGCGCTGCGTTATCGCTATAAATCTGCTGTCCTGTCCTTGGATCAAGGATGTCATTCTTGCCCTCCAGATCCACCGTGATGTTGGGGATCCCGCCTGGAAAGGCGTCCTGGTCATAGGTCAGCCGCAGATAGATCGCGCCACATCCTGCAAGACGGTGCGCATTGCTCCAATGCTCAGGTGCGGCGGTAATCAGGCCCGCAAAGGCTGTCTGATCCTGAGCCCCAAGGCGCTTTTCCACTGCGACTTTACCGGCCCAACGGCCCTGAGCCGCACCCGCCGCAGAGACTGCCTCCTCGCCTTCAAAGTAAATTGCCCCGATGGATTTGACGCTGTGGGCCGCCAGTACCACGACCAGATGCAGGTCTTTGTCCTGTTGCCCGGTTGCATGCAGAAAGACGATCACGCCGCCCTTGCGGACCCGGCCGTAAACCATCTCGCGCGGCATCACCGGCTCGCGCACCGTCACGGTGCGGGCCTTCATTTCCATCTGGCCAAGACTGGGCGCTGGCATCATTGCCTGTGCGGCCGCCGAGAGCAGCATCGAGGCCCCAAAAGAGGCTGCAAAGCCAACCAGACCCGTGGCTGCAAAAGCCGCAGCCACACCGCCTGCAGCAATTGCCGCGCCCCCGAGGGCCACAGCACCAAGAACGACAGGTGGCATGGATTAGGTCCTCCACGCGAGACGACACGTTGCAAGTGGCAGGCGCACCAGACCCTCTGGTGCCACAAAGGCGGCCTTGCCGCCGGTCACGACGCCAAAAGCCTCAGGATCACCGCCCAGAACAAGATCGCCGCGTTGCGCGAGGCGTGGATCTGCAAGGGGGGCGCCCAGCAAGGCCCGGCCGCCCTCTTCAAGCGAGTGCCAGCCAAGCTTGCGCAGCACCCGACCGCAGCCAATCGGCGTGCTGTAGCGTCCCCGCCAAAGGCCCGCATGGTCAGCGCCGCCGGTCAGGTCGCGGTGCAGATCAAAGGCCCAGATGGCACAATCATGCTGGCCCCAGATGAAGGGACACGCGCGCGCCTGCGTAAGGGCTGTGGCGAGGATCTGCTCCCAATGGGGAACGCGGGGCTTGTCCATCATCCACGCCCCCAGGTAATCTCTTGATCCTGAATGGCTGTGACATGCGCAAAGCCGCGATCACCGGGATGCAGAACTTGCTGGCTTTCATGGGTGTAGCGCCAGTTGCGCGCTGTGCTCAGATCAATGAGCCGGCTTTCATAGCTGATCGTAATCCGGCAGCTTTGCCCATCCTGTGCGATCTCGGGCACATCAAGGCGACCGGTAAAGGCCTGCACGGGATCGGCGATGATCGCGCGCTCCTCGGACAGAAGTGCCAGCCAGATGCGACCTGCCTGACCTTGGCGGGCCTCATTAATGGCAAGGCTCACCAGATCAAGCGGTACGCCCGAGAGCGAGACCGTGGTTCCGGACGCTACGACGTCAGAGGTTTCTTCAAGGGCGCCAAGGCCGAGCAACACGCCAACGCCCGTCCAGGTCTTGCCGTCCCAGTCAATCGGGCCCACCCCAGTCCAGATGCGCACAGCCCCTGAGGGGAACTCACCCTCAAAGAAGATCGCAGGTTGCAGCTCTGACGCGTTCAGCGCCGTGGCCACAGCAGGTGTGATGTCTCGGCTCATATCGCCTCGCGTGCAGATAAGGTGAAGCGGTGACGGGCTGCCCGTTCAATTCGGGTTGGGACAGCCCCTGTTGGGCGCAGCAGCACGTGAGGTTGGTTCACCTCCAGGTGCGTATTGGCCGGCAAGCTTGTGCGGATGGCCGGGAAGATGGTCAGCGTTGCAAACCCGTTGATGTCGCCACTCGCATCAAAAGCGATTTGGTGCAGACGCGTGTCGCGCCCTGCGCCGATGGAGATAAAATCACCGGAGGCAACAGCGGGCAGGCCCGGTGGCCAGCCCTGCGTTTGCACGACATTGCCCCCGGCAATCGGTGTTGCCAGCGTGATGGGCTGGGTAAGGCTCTTGGGCGCAATTGCCGGATCGGCAAAGAGCAGCAAGCCCCGACCAGAGCCAAGGGCCGTGAGGGCTGCAGAGACCGAGCGTGCCAGAGGCCCCGATTGTGCGGCAAACGCAATGTCATATTCCCACCATTCCCCACCCCAGTCTTGCACCTCCATGGTGCCGGTAAAGGGCGACTGCGTTTGGCTTGTGGCCGTGGCCAGCCGGCGCTCCAGCCCCGCGACCCAAGTGCGGGGCAGCTCCACGATGAGGCTCATGCCAGCCGCCCCCGGCGCATGGCATTGCCAACAGCCGCCCCCGCAATCCGCTCGAACTCGGGCTGTGCCCCGCGCAAGACCGCAGCCAGCTGCTCGGCCACACCCATCTGCGCCCCGCGCGCATCGACATTGAGGTGGACAGCAACAGGCACGGCGCTGCGATCCCCGCGCGCGACTTGCGCGCGCGACAAAACCCGCTCGCCCCGCTGCAGGATCGTGGGGACCTCGTCTGGTCTGAGGCCTGCCCAGCCTCCGCCGTGCATCCGCGGCGCACCGGCAAAGGCTTGTGCTGGAACAGACCGGCTGTGCCCTGACAACCCCACCATGCCGCCGCTATGCGAGACAGCGGCTGCAACTGACCCACCACCGCCAAAAACACCCGAGAGCGCATTGGCAATTGGTCCGAGCACAGCACGACGGAACGCCAAAACGGCCAGGTCCGCCAGAATCGAGCGCACCAGCCCTTTGAAGTCGAGCTTGCCGGTATCGATAAAACTGCGAAAGGCGCTCTCGGCGCCAGAGAAGGCGCGGGTTAAGACCTCACCAAGGCCTTTGCCCCAGTTCAGGGCATCCGTAGCATAGGATTTCAACGCATCCGAGACGGCGCGCCAACCGGTGACAATCTTCTCGGCCGCCCCACCACTGGTACCGCCTCCGACTGCATCTCCGGCCTGTTCCATGGCCGCTGCCAGCCTGTCTGCAGAGGTCGTGGCGTCATCCAGTGCGGCGGCGCCTTCTTCGCCCGTGCCCGCAACAGCATCGCGCAGCGCGGCCCAAGATGTGAGCGGTGCTGTCGCGCTGTTCGCAAGATCGATGGCGGCTTGACGGTAGGTATTGGCTGTCGCTAGGGCCTCGGCGGCGATCCCATCGAGCCCAAGGTCAGGGGCAGTGAGAGGATTGTCCTCAAAGGCCCGCCGGAACGCATCCGCGGCGGCCGTTCCGGCATCGGCCGAGGCACCCGCAAAGGGGTTCTCGATATCGCCGAGGCTGATCTCGCCGATACTCCCGAAGGCGGTCTCGATCCCGACAGCAGCCAGCGCGTCGCGAATGCGCCCCGTAAAAGCATCAATCCGGGCGATCGCGCCGTTCAGCATGACCTCGATCCCGTCGAGCATGCGGTTGGCGGCCGAGAACACAAGATCACCAATCACATCCGGTAGCCGCGACCAGATCTCGCGGACGGCCAGAAGCGCACCTTCAAACGTATTGGCCGTCGCATTGCCAAAGCCCACGACGCTCTCGATCGCACCGGCCATGCCAGAGGCAGAATCGGCTTTGAGATCATAGAACATCGCTGTGGCGCGCGCGCCTGCAGCCGAGGCCCCCATCTTGATCCGGTCCCAGACCTCGACGGCCACATCCTTCAACAGGCCCATGGCTGCGCCAAAGCCGCCCGCACCAGAAGCCAGCCGTGTAAACCAATAGACCAGCTCCCCCGCACCAACGATGAGCGCACCGATACCGGTGCGGATGAGCGCGCCCTTGAGCACCACCAACATCGTGGCCAGCCCGCGTACAGACAGGGCTGCCACCGTCATTGCCGCCACCCAGCGGCCAGCCAGGAACGTGGCAAAGGTGCCAGCATAGATGACCAGCCGATCAAGATTGGCCAGCAAGGTATCAAAAGCCCGACTGATCGGGCTGGTCGAGGAGGCCAGTGCCACAAAGGCATTGGCCACAGCCTCAAGTGACGGCGCCAGCGCCACGGCAATTTTGTTGCGCACGCCGGTGAACACTTGGCCAATGCTGACCAGCGCCAGTTCAGAGCGGCGCATCGCCGCGATCGCATCAGCGTCGAGCACGGCGCCCAAGGCTTGCGCCTGCGCCCCAAGCCGGGTCATCTCAGCGCCACCATTTTGCAGCAATGGGATCAGCCGGGTTGTATCCGAGGCCATGGCCTCAAGATAAAAGGTCATCTCCTGTTGGCTGACGCCCGCACGCTCGAGGCTATCCACATAAAGCTGCAGCGCCTCAGGACCGGAGAGCCGCGCGAACTGATCCGCGGTGACGCCGACGCGCGGTGCGATGTTTTCAAAGAAGTCCGCCATCGGACCTCCGCCCGTTTGCAGGAAATCCCCCACACGGTCGTTCACGTCCTTGAGGATATCGGCGAGCTTTTCCTGTTCGACCCCCACCGTGGCCGAGGCCGCCGACCAGCGCTGGAACACCTCCGGCGCGGCATTGGCCACTTGGGACAGCTGGTCGATCTCGTTAGCGGCAGCAACGGTTGACCGCGTCATCGAGACGACTGCCACAGCAAGAGCAGCCGCAGCAGCGGTAGCCGCTATGCGGGCCCGGCGCGCAAAAGCCGCCATGCGCGCATTGGCTTGTTCCAGTTCGCGGCTCAGACGTCCCATACCCCGGGCACCTGCCGCGCCAACACCTTCCAGTTCGGCGCGCACTTGGCGCCCCCCCGTTGCAGAGAGGCGGACAGAGACGCGCTTTTCAGCCATGGTGGTGTTCAATCTCTTCGTTGGTCTTGCGCACCATCACCGCCTCAATTGGTGGCAAGAGTTCCGCAATAATGAGTGGCGATAGCCCCAGGGCCGCCCCAAGTTGTAGGGCCGCGCCCATGTCCCAGCCGATGACGGCACCGCCGCTCATGCCACCGGCAACGCGAACTTGCCCGCCAAGGCGCTGAACCAGATCCCATATCTGCCAGCCCTCGTAGGTTTTTGGTGCATTCTGCTGCCTTGGGCATTGTGCGCAGATGGAAGGACACGCCGCGCAATACTCACCGCCCCCGCCGAACTCCCAATCGGCGAGAGCGGTCAGACGTTTTTTTCCGCATCCAAGATGAGCGCGCCTGCGATGTATCTGGTCTGGAAGGCCTCAAAGATCGGCCAGATTTCCAAGAGCGCGTCGATACCGTCCGGCGTGACAGACAGTGGTTTGCCCTCCGCGTCGCCCACACCCTCCCAATCGTGCACGACGATGCGGGCAACCGCCTTGGCCACGATGCGCGCGAGATCGTCGTTGGAGGGGCCAGTCTCGCTTTGCGTAACATCATCATCAGCGGTGGTGGTCCAAGCATCTATGACTTTGATATCCGCCGTCGCGGCCAAGATTGACGGGTCGCTTCGGGCCGCAAGCATCACGGCCGTTGTCAGAGGCTCGACAAACAGACGCACGCCGTGGCCGAGATCAAGCCAGCGTGGCTGGGACAAAATGTCTAAACGCAACATATACGGTTCTCCTATGTTAATGGTTGAAGCTCTGGCCAAATCGGCATCAGCAATCCAAACTGGACAAATGTTGAAACGAGTTTGACCCCACGGCGAGGCACACCCCAATGACAGACAAAAAGCTCATGGAAACTTCCATTGCCCTGGAAATCACGCGATTTCAGCGCGACAGCTTAGAAAGTCAGATCGAACAACTCTCGGCGCAACTTCATTCAGCAACGCAAAGAGCTGAACGCGCAGAAGCACGTTTGCACGACACCACAGTCATGCTCTCAAATCTAAGTATGCAGGCAACTGCCATGGTCAAAAGGTCATCAGTTTCCGAAGTCTTCATTGAGGGCCGGGGCGTTTTAAGGCTGTCAAATCCTGTAGAGCGCCTTCCGACGAGTTAACTACGCGTCCTCAATAAGTTTCTCGATCGTTGGTGAGGGTAACAGTGCACATGCGGCCGACCACAACGTCGCTGGCGGCCTGCCAGTCAAAAGTCGCCTGCACACCCTGCGGGCCGGAGATCTCAATGCGCGGACGCGGCAGGTAAACGGCATGGGCGGTCAGGGTCAGATGTTCGCCACTGGCGAGCGTGTAAGAGAACTCCAGCGTGCAAGGCTCGCCGTTGAGCGCTTGGTTCACCAAGCTCTGATCGGCGAAGCGTATGACGACATTGCCGGTAAGCGCTGCGATAGAAGGGTCAGCGCCATCGATCTTGCCATCGGCCCGGATCGTCTCGATGCGGTCGAGATTGTTGGCGTAATTGATGTCGGCGGAGACGACGTTGCCGATATTGCCGCCATTGCGCGTGATCGCGCCGTTAAAATGGCCAAAGCGCTTCAGAGCAATATCGGCAGGTGTGCCAGCAGCTGTGCTCGTGGCAATCGTCTCGCCCTGCGCCACAATGCTGGCCGTGGCCGTCAAAAGTCCCGAGCGTGCCATTTGCCAATTAAGACTATCCACCATGCAGCCCGCATACATGGCATAACGTGGTACTTCCGGCATGCCGGTCTCGATCGAGAAGCTTGGGAGCGACCAGTTTCCAGAGTGGAACGCATGGGTATAGGGGGCATCAGCGCCAGTCGTGACCGGTTCGCCAAAACACGCCTTTAGCCAGAAGCCAAAGGCCTCCACATCGATCGGCACAACAACATTGCCGTCCGCCGTCACAGCATCCTTGATTGGGGCCTGCGGATCGCGCCCGTAGCCCAAAAGTTCCGACGTCTGAAGCGGCTGCTCCGCGCCAAGCGTCGTGCTGGCGAAGGGCATCTTGGTAAAGCCGCTCGCAGGCGGCGTGCCATAGGTCGTCTCGAACGCAAACGCCATCTGCGCCCGCGCCCCTTGGGCTCGTGCCATTGGTATCCTCCTTGAATTGAATTGAGCTGGTCAGACCAGCGGCTCACGCGTGGCGTAGTGCAGGATGATCGGAATGATCCCGGCTTTCAGGGATGCTGCCCCCTCAACCGGAAGATCGACGGGTTCTGCTCCCTCTGGCTCCACCCAGTCGCATAACCCCCGCAATGTCCGGTCAGCAGCGATCACTGCGCCGATCTGAGCGCAGAGCGCGTCGAAGAGGGCGTCTCGTTCCATCGCCGATTGCACGATAACCTCCAACTCTGCGCGGTGCTGGAAGTGATAGGTTAGCGGCGACAACGTTACGGCTGGCTCGCCAGGGTTGCCATCGCGCAGGATCATCAGACCAGCGGGCGGGATGCGTTCTGGCAGAACCTCGCCGCGCAACACCGGCGCATGCGGGATCGTGCGCAACAGGTCCGCCAGAGCGGTGAGGATGGTTTCGCGAGGGGTGGGCATGGATATCCGTACCAGATTTGACTTTCGTGAAAGACACGAATGTGCTAGAGGTAATACCTATAAATACTTACGAGGACTTACCTATGAATGCTGTGCGCCCTATCGCCGTGAAGCTCGATCAAGAAACCCGTGACCGCCTCAAGCAGCTTGCGGTTGCGAGGGATCGATCGACGCATTGGATGTTGCGCGAAGCGGTCTCTCAGTTTCTTTCCCGTGAAGAGGCGCGTGAAGCCTTTCGCCAAGCTGGCCTCGCGGCCTGGCAGGAATATCAGACAACGGGCCAACATGTGAGGCATGAGGAAGCCGATGCGTGGCTTGCCAAGCTCGAGGCAGGTGAAGAGGCCGATATTCCTCAATGCCACAACTGATCTGGGCTCCCGCAGCGCTGCGGGATGTGGAGCGGCTTTATAAGTTTGTGGCCGAAAAGAATCCTGACGCAGCACGCCGCGCTGCCAAATCTATCCGTGAGGGGATGCAGATTCTGCGCGACCAGCCGGGAGCAGGGCGCCCCATGGAGGATATGGACCCAGAGTTTCGGGAATGGTTCATCACCTTCGGCGGCAGCGGCTATGTTGCCCTGTACCGATTGGAAGCCGACACTGCTGTGGTTCTCGCAGTGCGACATCAACGTGAGGCCGGGTACTGAGCAGGCTGTCATCCCAGCTTTCCATCTACCCAACGCGCCACGATCAGCCCCGGAACCGCCGCCTTCGCCCGCTCAGCATCGCGCACCAGATCAAGCCGCTTGGCGAGTTTCACCTGCGGCACCAGCAGAAAGATCGGCACCGTACTCCTCCCGCGGCCGGTCTTTGACCGAGAGGCGACGCCCAAGCCGCGGCTGTTCAACCGCCCATCTGCAACGAGCAAGCTTGGGCCGTTGCGCCGGTAGATAAACCGCAGACGCAACCCGCGCCTTCGTTCCCAGTCTCCGGGCGTGAGCGTCTTGCCGCGGGTGCCTTTGCCTGCAGCTGACGTGGGTATGGCAAGCCAGAACCCATCCTTTGACCGGATCAACGGCCCTGTGTCATGCGCCCCGATGATTTGAGGTGCCTTCGACCAGACGAGTGCTGCTGCTTCAAGGCTTTCGCCTGCTGCAGGGTAGGTCTTGGACCGGATCGTATTGCTCAGCCGCTGCCCAAGGCGGGCGCGCGTAATTTGAGCCCGCCAGTCTGATTTCAGGCCGTTGCCTGCCGCACGCATGGCGGTGGTCACAGCCTTTTCGCCGGCGAGGATTTCGGCGCGCATCGCGGTGACGATATCGCCGGTAACAGAAAGGTCGAGCTTCATGCAGGCGTTGCCTCTATCGTCCAAACCAAGCGATCCCGATCACGCAAGGGCTCCCCTTGGATCAGGAATGTTTCTTCTCCCAACAGGATCTGCTCGTCAGGGCGGGGTGCGGGCAATTCCGATACGCGCACGTCGAACCGGAACGTATCTGAGACAAGGCGCGCCGCCCCGAACGCAGTCACATCATCATTGCGGCGCAAGATAATTCGGATGCGTGTGAACTGCCCTTCGCTATCACGGTACCAGGCCTCATGTGCAAGGTTCAGATCAGCGAATAGCAGATCAAGGGCTGCAAGGAATGCCGTCATCTGCGTTCAGCCTCAGTTGCCCGAGTGCAGGCGGATAGCCATGCGGGGCCGCTTGTTCACGGGCAGGATCGAACTTTCTGTCATCAGATCGATCCAGCGGCCCTTTGCATCGATCATCTGGCGAGCGTAAAGCGGCAGGCCGATGGTATTGGCAGTTTCCAGCAAGTTAGCCGGGCCGCCATAGGTGGTGAAGGTGTCGAAGGTGCCAAGCGGAAACGCGATCCCTTCGCCTGCCGGGATCAACCGCTCGGATGTCCCGTTCGAGAGTGTGACGGAGCCGTTGTATTCCTCGAACAGCATGCCCGCGAAGGGAAAGGCCCGGCGCATATCCTCACGCAGGGGCTGGCCACCCGTGGCGGAGAAGAACTTATAGGCCTCTTCGGTCTTGGGGTGGCTGATCAGCTTGTCGAAGTATTCCGAACTGACCAGCGCATGGGCTGTGGTCATGGTCTCGCCCAGCAGATTGTCTTCCATGGCGCGCAGAACACTGCGGACCTTGCCCTGGATATTGGTGCCCGCTGTGCCAAAGGTGAAGTCGATGGAGATCTGCTCCAGCCCGAACTCAGTGAAGTAATTGTAAAGCGTGGTGCCGGCACCATCCTTTACGATACCGCGCAGCGCATTCATCTCCATGTATTCGCGGGTCTGGGCGTGCTTGCGGCGCATCAGCGTCAGCTTGCGGTTCATCACCTCAACCAGCGGATCGGCGGCCTCCGACAGCCCCAGTGCTGGCATACCCTGAATGTCGGCGGGCAGGATCACATCGTCATGGGGGATCCAGGGCAGGGCAAAGCTGCGCATGGAGCGCTGTTCACGGTTTCCAACAGTGGCAGGCGCGCCGAGTGGCACCGAGGGCAGCAGGCTCAACACGCCTTCGCGCTGCTCGATCACAATTGAGCGCTGTGTGACACCTTCAAAGCGGAACAGGCCGATCTGACCCAGGCGGGTGTAGAGGTTGGGCAGGATATTGATCGCTTGCGTCATCTCTGCGAGCGAATAGCCGCCCGCGTCAAAGGGATTACGGGTGATGGTCATGGGGAACTCCGGGGGAAAGAGGGGTGGGAAGGTGAGGCGATCGCTGAAGGGGGCGCCTAGATAGATCAGGCGGTATCGCGCGCAATGATACCCAGTGCGGTCAACTGGGCGTGTTTGGCAGTCGTCTTGGCGGCATCATCGACGGTGGCATCAAAGACGAGGGCCGCCTTGGAGACGATGGCGGGGCCGCGGGTGATCGCAATGCCAGTGGCGTCGGCGCCTGCTGCATCAATTGCATAAAGTAAAACGGCGGCCGCGGTCTGCGCACCATCCGTGCCACCCGAAGTGGCAAGCTTGTATTTACCGCTGGCCGTGATGCGGCCAAGAACAGCACCTACAGGATAGGCCGCACCGGCGAGCAGCGTCACACTCTCGCGGGTAAAGTTGGGATTGAGCTCGTATTTGAGAACATCGCCCATGCTGGGCGGCTGTGTCAGGACGGTCATGTCAGAGATCCTTGTGATCAGGGGACAAAAAGAAATCCCCCGCCGGAGAGGAGCGGCAGGGGATCAGGTGGCAGGGCGTCAAGAGCGCGTGTGGAGATCAGCCTTTGGTCCCTGCTGAGGCGGCGCGTTTTGCGGCCGCTACGATCGGGCTCTCTGCAGATTTAGGCAGCACGGTCGAAGGCGGGGCTGCCACGATATCGCGGGCGTCGGCTGCCGCAGCTGCGCGCTGCAACACGAGTGAGCGCAAGACCTCTGGCGTGGTTCCCTCGCGGAGCGCTTTAGCGGCATCAATAGCGATCCCCAGCCGTCCGGCCTGCGCGGCTATTTCGGCAACCTCCGCGGCTGCCTCGCGCAGCTGCGCCGAGATTTCGGCCAGATTGCCAGGCTGTGCTGCCGCCGGGGCCGGTGCCACTGAGGCGGAGGGGGCGGGTGGCGTTGGTGCGATTGCCGGCGCGGAAATTGCAGCAGGCGCGCTGGCGGCTGCGGGGGCCGCATCATCGGCTGGTGCAGCAACTCCAGTATCGCCTCGATCATCCATCTGCAGATCATCGGCATCCTTGGGTAGCGTCGTTTCGGTGTCAGGCTCTTGGGCCATGGCTAAATCCTTTCGGGGGCTGGTTTGGGTAATGGTCTGGCGCGCTGATGCGTTAATTGAGCGTGCAGTCTTGGATAGTGAACGGTCGGATACGACCTGCCGGAACCCGGTCAACCCGCCTGCCAAATCAGTTACCTCATCAGCCAAACCTGCGGCGACGGCGTCAGCCCCGCGGTAGGTGGCCGCTTCGGTGGCAAGAGCCGCCTCTTGGCTCAGCCGTCCGGCGCGCCCGGCAGCGACTGTCTCAGCAAAGAGAAACCGCAGCACATCGATTTCGCCCTGGATGTCGGCACGAACCCCGTCAGGCAAAGGCGCGTAAGGATTGCCATCGACCTTGTGCGCACCGGAGTGGATCAGCGTGACACGCATGCCGTCTTGATCAAGCTGGCCACTCATATCGGCATGCATCACAACAACACCGATGCTGCCGACGGCGCCTGTGCGGGGCAACAAGATCCGGTCCGCCTGACTGGCCAGCGCATAGCCGGCCGAGAAGGCGTGTTCGGCCACAAAGGCCCAGACCGGTTTGGTCGCGCGGATAGCCCGAATGCGATCTGCCAGATCAAAAACACCAGCGACTTCGCCGCCAAAACTGTCAATTTCCAATGCGACGCCGCGCACCGCCGGATCATTGCCCGCCGTGTCGATCTGGGCTGCGATTCCCTCGTAGCTGGTCTGGCCAGAGGACTGGCCAATCCAACCCCCACGATGAATGAGCACGCCAGAGATCTCGATCACCGCAATCCCGTCCACGACAGGGTAGGGCGCGTCGCCATGCCGACTAAGGTTCTCGCCGAGCCCACCTGTCAGAATGCTGGCGCGCGCCGGAAGGGCGGCGGTGCCGGGTGCATCAACGCCGATGTCGAGATCCGCCAGCTCGACACGCCGCCCGAGGATGCGTGGCCCGAGCCCGGACAAAAACGCCATCGCCTTGGAGGGTTCAACCAGCAGCGGCGTGTTGAACGCACGTGCGGCTATGCGAGCGTGGAGCATGACATTTGTGCCTTGGCTTGGTTTTGCACTTCAGATCTCCGTATGGTAAGGAGGTTTGGTAATTTGTAAGGAATCGGCGGATGAAAGAATCAACAGTTACGGTCAAAGGTCAGACAACCCTGCCCAAGGACGTTCGGTCGGCTCTTGGCCTCGCAAGCGGTGATCGGGTGCGCTACGTCATCCTTGAGGGAGAGGTGCGGATACTGAAGGCCCGGCCTGTAAAGGAGCTGCAAGGCCTGCTTGCGCGGCCTGAAGGAGAGGCGGTTTCGCTTGATGCGATGGAAGAGGCAATTGCCGCAGGCGCCACGGAAAGCGCAGGCGGTACAACGTGATCGGCCTCGATACCAATGTTCTGGTGCGATTTCTGGTGCAGGACGATCCTGTGCAGTCGCGTATTGCAGCTGACGCTTTTGACCAGCTCACCCAAGCCGATCCGGGGTTCGTCAGCCGCGAGGTTCTGATTGAGCTCGTCTGGGTGCTTGAGCGGGCTTATGACTACAAGCGCTCGGAAATTGCCGCAGCACTCGATGGGCTGCTGTCCGCCGCGGAATTGGAGATCGAGGCTGCCGATGATGTCGGCCCCGCGTTGGAGTTCTATCGCGCGAATGGCTTCGGCTTTGCGGATTTGATGATTGTGGCGGCGTCCCGACGTTCCGGTGCTGCAGAGCTGCTGACGTTTGATCGAAAAGCTGCACAACTGCCCGGGGTGCGACTGCTGACGGCCTGAAGTCTAGTTATTCTCCTTATCGTCAGGGATGTCATTCATGTCATCATCGTCGGCATCGCTGGCCCCGTCCGTGCGCGCCGACGCATCTGCCGCGTTATCCACTGTGGCCTGCACGCCCTGCGCGGGCGACCCCGGACGACGGAAGTCGAGACCCAGAGCACGCTCGCGCGCCCTTTCGGCCGCAATCTCGCGATCAACCTGCTCGGCGTCATAGCCGCGCTCGGCAATGGCCTGGCTGCGTGATTTCAGGCCCGCTTCGATCTGGGCGATCTCGGCATTGGCGTCTTTGAGCGGATCGACCCAGTCCCATTTGGTGGGCAGCCAGTCGGCGGCCAGCAGCCGCGACCGGTCGGCCTCGAAGCCGGGCAGGTTCAGTGCGCCCGACAGCACCGCTGCATCCATCCAGCGCGCATAGACGGGCCGGCACAGCTGGTAGGCCATGACAGAATGTTGCCAGGCCGAGACACGGCGGCGGAACTCGATCAGGGCAAGCCGCGAGTTCGAGAAGTTGCCCTTCACCATGTCATTGGCGAGATACGGATAGGGAATGCCCAACGCGGCCGAGATCTGCAGCAATGTGCGATACTGGAACGGCTCGTATGTCGCGCCGCTGTCGGCAGGTTGGCCGACCGTGACGTCCTCGCCTGGATCAAGCCGCACAACCTGACCAGGGCTGATCTCAACCCCGCCAGGACCTTCATCCTCCTCTGCTGGTGCCAGCGGGTTTTCGGGGGCGGGCGAGGTTACGAACATCGCGTACATTGCCGCGACCTTTTTGCGATCGAGTTCGGCGTCGTCGTATTGGTCGAGCAGAAACAGCTTCACGATGGCGGGGGCGAGTTTTGACACGCCGCGCAGCTGGCCACCCTCGACCGGGTCAATCACATGGATCACTTCCGATGCGGGCATGCGTACCAGTTCGCCAGACAGCCCGGGATCGGTGCTGTCGCCGGGGTGTCGGCGCAGGAAATGATAGGCCACGCGCCGTCCAATCCGGTCAAACTCGATGCCCTGGCGGATCGCATTGCCGTTGACCGCAACGCCCGTCTGCTCAAGTGGCAACATCTCGGCTGGCAGCATCTGCAATTGCAGGGGCACGGTCAGCCCGTCACCCGGGCGCCGCATCCGGATCCGGAAGAAGACTTCGCCTGCGATAAACACCTCGCGCGCGGCCCGTCGCTGCAGCCCGTAGAAATCCGTCAGCCCCTCGGCATCTGCCTCGTCGGTCCAGGCCAGCCAAAGCCGCTGCAGCTCTTCCTTGCGCACAGCGTCGCCAATCTTCGAGATTGGCTTGATGCCGTCGCCCACAGTATTGGCAGCCCAGCTCTCCACGGCGTTCACCGCATAGCCATTGTTGCGCACCAGCCAGCGGGCACGGGCCGTAATATCCGGACCTGACGCTGCAATCAGCGCATTCACATGGGCGCGTGTTGCGCGGAACCCGCGCAGGCGCCGGTGATGCTGGCCCGCATCAAAGCCGCCGACAAATGCCCCGAGCCGCTGCCGCCAGTTCATCATAGATCCTTCACAGTATAGGGTCGCAAGATGCGCCCTGCGCCGCGCTTGGCTTTCGCGATCCGGCGCTCGATATCACTGATCGCAGCCGCCAGTTCGGCATCGGTGCCATAGGTCACGGTCTTACCGTCATAGCTGACAGACCGCGTGCCGCTATAACGCGCGACCAGCAGCGCACTGTGGCGGGATTTGAGGTCATCGAGGGTCATCGGGTTTTGCTCATTCCATGTATTTGGGCGTGCTGATCTTCCAGCCGCGCCGCCGCGGCGCGGTGATGCGCCCGGCTTGCGGCTCAGCCGGTTTGTCAGTCTCGGGCTTTGGCACGGTCGCAACCGTCTCGACCCCCGCCTGTTTCTCCAACTGTCGCCACATCCGCTCGTCAAAGCGGTCGGCGCCAAGGATCCAGGCGGCTGCGCGGGCATAGACCCGCGTGTCGAGGGCCTCGTTGCGTTCGCGTAGCTTTTGCCATTCCTGGTGGGCGTAGCCGCGCTTGTTGCGGATCGTGACCAGTTGCTCGGCGACCAGCTGCTTGAGCCATTCGCTGTCTGCCCAGTCCGGCAGGTGGATCATGCCAGCTGGATCGGCGACGCCCAGTGCACGATCTTCGTCACTGGGCCGTTCGATCCGCAGATAGCGATAGGTCTCTGCCTTGAAGGTGGCGGTGGCCACGGTCCAGAGCCGCGCGCCGCGTTTGAGCTTGCGACCATTTACGGTGGCATCGACAAAGGTCGGCCCCGACACCGGCGTTGCCCGGTTGAACCCTTCCAAGCCCTTCACGGGTGCTACTTGTGCGATGCCTTGCTTGCGCGCCCATCCGTAAACTGCAGCGGTTTCATAGCCGGTATCGATGGCCAGTTTGGCCAGCGGCATCACCGCGCCATGCTCATGCACCCAAGTTTGCCCCAAGAGCGATGTCAGCTTGTCCCAGCACGCCGGATCGTCCGGGCCGCCCGGAATGACGATGTGATCGACGAGCCAGCTTTGCAGCCCGCGACCCCAAGCCCAGACATCGACCTCGATGCGATCTTTCTGCACGTCTGCACCGGCGGTCAGGAACAGCCCGCCTGCGGGGATCTGTGCGGGGAAGGCAATCCGCCGGTCGGCCAAACGCTGCCATTCCGGGGCTTCGCCGCTTTCAACCCATGTCTCACCCAGCAACGTGTTGCGCGCGGCGCGCAGCATCTCGTCGGAGCCTTGAGCTGCCAGCCAGTCCCGTGCGATCTGTTCCCAGCTTTTCCAGCCGATCGGCGAATAGAGCGCCGAGAGGTGGAACCCGATGGCATGTGGGTTGTCTGACACAGCCGTTGCCCGCCATTCACCACGCGCCAGCAGGTCGGTCTTGTGGTGCTCGGCGATGGGCTTGTCGCACCCTTCGCAGGTGTACATCGCTGTTTCCGGCTGTCCCTTTTCCCAGCGCAGGCGTTCGAACTGCAACCATTGCATATGGTCACAGTGCGGGCAGGGGACAAAGTAGCGCCGCTGGTCGCTGGCCTCAAACTCCCGCTCTATGCGGCTCAACCCGCGGATCGTTGGCGTCGAGACCATGAAGACCTTGCGCCGATGCGCGAAGGTCGTGGTGCGCGCCTCGGCCAGCGTGACCGGATCGCCTTCCTCATCGGCCGAGGCCGGATAGGCATCGACTTCATCCAGAAACACATAACGTGCCGGCATCGAGCGCAAACCCGTCGCGCTGTTCGCCCCCGTCAGCACCAGAATGCCGCCGGGGAATTCCTTGGACAGCATGGAATTTCCGGCATCCCGTGACCGGGCCGGTTGCACTTTCTCTTTGAGTGCCGGGCTATCCTCGATCAGCGGGTCGATCCGGCCGCGTGAGGTGCGCTTGGCCATCTCCAACGTGGGCAGCACGGCCAGCATGGGTCCTGGCGCGTGATGGATCACGAACCCGATCCAGTTATTCCCTGCCTCCGTTGCGCCGACTTGCGCCGCTTTCATAAAGCTGATGCGCTGTGCCGGATGGTTTGGCGACAGTGCATCCATGATTGCGCGCAGATACGGCGTGCGCGCTGTGCGGTACTGGCCGGGCTCAGCCGAGGCGCGCGACGATAGCTTGCGGTGCGCATCCGCCCATTGCGACACGGTCAGGTCCGGGTCCGGCCGCATGCCGCTGCGCCACACACGCAGGATGTTCTCGGCGCCGTCAAAGCCAAGGTCGAGATCTGCTGTCAGGTTGTCGTCGGTCAGGTCGTGTGCGTTGCCTTCATCATTCAAGCGAGACCCTGAGGTCGGCCAGGGCGGTGAGTTGCTCTCTGACATGGGTTTCCAGCACCCTTTGCAGGATCGCAGTCTCGATTGTCACCGCATCACCGGATGCCCTTTCCATTTCTGCGGATAGTCGTGCAGCCATCAGGGCGGACACACGCGTGGGCCAGGTGACCCAAACATCGCGTTCCTGCCGCGCCAGGCGAAACACCAGGGTCTCGGCGCGCGCACGATCCACCAGCACGCCCTTCTTGCGCTGGATCGACAGCTGACGTTCCTGCGCCTGATAGACCGTCAGCGCGGTGCGGGCCTTCAAATAGGAGGTGCTGTCTCCGAGGCCAGAGGTGGTGCCAGCGCTCAGCCCCGCGCCATCACCACCAGCGCCGACACCTCCAACACCACCCCGCGAGCGTAGCTGCTGATCCGGATCGGTCATTGCACCGCGGCGTGCATCAGACGCCGGTGCATTGATCGACCCATCGGCAAATAGCACCAAGCGGCCAGTCTTGCGGGCCTTCTGCACCGCCCCGCGCGAGAGGCCAGAGCGGGTGGCATAGGCACGCTCGGATAGTCCTTCCATGGCGCTTGGCATGTCCTCAACATATTGGAAATAAACGAGAAAGATGATCTATTTGAGTTGATTATACTGCCCGTCAGAGCGACTCTCAGTGCAAGAAAACAAGCCTGAACGGAGACATACCCATGACCCTCGCAGAACGCTACAACGCCCAAGCCCAACGCCTGCTGCCGCATATGGCCGAGAGCCTGGTGGTTGATCCCGTCATCACCTGCGCGGGCGAGATCGATGACATCGTGTTTCGCTGCAGCGAATACCTCGGCGGGATGGCGATCGCCATTCTCGCCCTCATCGAACAGCAGGCTTGAGGAGCAAACCATGACCATGGCCACCACAACCATCCGCATCGACTACGCAGGGCTGCCCGAC
>Ga0115562_1000284_pt1 | contig 38953 bp, 26 predicted proteins | sample COGITO_mtgs_1105_6_FD_87200 | JGI IMG/M metagenome (GOLD analysis project Ga0115562, IMG submission 87200) | Pelagic marine microbial communities from North Sea - COGITO_mtgs_110516 | ecosystem: Environmental > Aquatic > Marine > Epipelagic | place: Germany:Helgoland, sampling site Kabeltonne...
CAAAATGACTATCGAATCCACACCAATCGGGCGCGCTGAACTTGTTGAAACCCGCAAGCAAAGCAGGCTTCTTTATTGGATGGTTGCGATCTTCAGCTTCTTTGTGAACCTGTTGATGCTGACCGGGCCACTTTACATGCTCAATGTCTATGATCGCGTGCTTAGCTCGCGGTCGTTTGAGACTTTGCTGGCGCTGTCGGTGCTGGTGGCGTTTCTTTACGCGATGATGGGAATATTGGATTTCGTGCGCGGCCGGGTGATGGGCCGCGTTGGTGCACGGTTTCAGGCCAGCCTGGACAGGCGGGTTTTTGGGGCAGTGCTGAAGGCCACAACGCTTAACCGCGCACCGCGAGAGGCAGCGACTGGTTTGCGCGATCTGGAGGCAATCCAGCGTCTGATCACGTCACCCGCGCTCATGGCGCTTTTTGATCTGCCGTGGGTGCCACTGTTCTTTCTTGGGATCTTCATCTTCCATCCGTTGATGGGCATTCTTGCGGTTGGCGGTGCGGTCATTTTGCTTGTTGTTGCTTTGCTCAACCAGTTTGTGACGCGCAATCCGCTTGAAGCCGCGAACGCTGCCAGCTTCACTTCTGAGCAACTCGGCACCCAAATCCGTGCTGAGAGCGAGATGGTGCATTCACTCGGTATGCGCGATGCCGCGTTTAGCAGGTGGCAAATCGCGCGCGGCAAGTCGTTGGACGCCGCCATCGATGCCGCCGATGCCTCTGGCAGCTTTACAGCAATCACCAAATCCTTTCGCCTGTTCCTGCAATCGGCGATGCTTGGTCTTGGTGCGTATCTGGTCTTGATGAACCAGCTGTCCCCCGGTGCAATGATCGCTGGTTCCATCTTATTGGGTCGCGCGCTTGCGCCAATTGAACTGATGGTCGGTCAGTGGGCCGTGTTCGAGCGCGGTCGCGAAGGCTGGCGCAATCTGGCGGTTCTTCTGGGCCAGATCCCTGTTGACGAGCCACGCATCAAGCTTCCCAGACCCAGAGCGCGCCTTGTGGCAGAGCAGGTCACCGTCGTGCCGCCGGGTGAACAACAGGCTGCCTTGCGTATGATCAGCTTTGCCGTCTACCCGGGTCAGGCGGTCGGGGTGATCGGGACATCGGGTGCAGGCAAATCCACGCTGGCGCGGGTTCTCACCGGAGTCTGGCAGCCGGCTGCTGGAAAAATCCGGCTCGATGGTGCGGCACTTGATCAATATGATCCTGACGTATTGGGGCAGCACGTTGGTTATCTGCCGCAGCGGGTGCAGCTTTTTGATGGCACGATCAAAGAGAACATCGCGCGCATGTCGATGACACCCGATGATGCAAAGGTAGTGGCAGCCGCCCAAACTGCCGCAGCCCATGAGATGATCCTGAAACTGCCCGATGGCTATGACACACGCGTGTCCGCCACCAGCGGACGGCTGTCTGGCGGGCAAATCCAACGGATCGGACTGGCCCGCGCGCTTTATGGCGAGCCCGTTATTGTGGTGCTGGATGAGCCGAACTCAAACCTCGACAACGAAGGCTCGCTTGCGCTGAACCAAGCCATTAAGTCGCTTAAGGAAGGCGGTAAGATCGTCTTCATCATGGCGCACCGGCCATCAGCCATTCAAGAATGTGACTTGTTGCTTGTGATCGAAAACGGGGCGCGCCGCGCCTTTGGACCCAAGGATGATGTCCTGGCCGAAATGGTCACAAACCATGGTGAGATTAAGCGCAGCACCGGTAAAGCAGGCGGTGTGTCATGATCGACAAAACAGCAAAACGCTGGTCTGCGGGCAAGCACCTCACCATCGGCGGCGTCGCGTTGCTGATCCTTGTGGGCGGCTTTGGGACATGGTCGGTCGTAGCGCAAATCTCGGGTGCCGTGATCACATCAGGCCAGATTGAAGTGGATCGCAACAGGCAGATCGTTCAACACCCCGACGGTGGCGTGGTTGTTGAAATTATCGTTGATGAAGGTGACACGGTCAAAGCAGGTGATCTGCTGCTGCGGCTTGATCCCACGACCTTGCAATCGGAACTGGCCGTCGTTGAAGGGCAGCTTTTTGAAATCCTCGCCCGTCGCGCCCGCCTTGAGGCCGAGCGTGATGATGCGTCAGGTCTGACGTTCTCTGAAACCTTGCTGGATGCACTGACACCCGAGGTGCAAAAGCTCATGGATGGGCAAAACCGCCTCTTTGATGCACGCCTTGAGTCCAACCGCAGCGCTGTCGAGCAGCTGACCCAACAGCGCGCCCAGATCGGCAGCCAACTGACAGGGATCGCAGCCCAGCAAGACGCGTTGACGACTCAGCGCAATCTGATTGCGCAGGAACTGACTGATCAACAAACCCTGCTGGACCGTGGCCTTGCCCAAGCCAGCCGTGTGCTGGCGCTGCAACGCGAAGAAGCCAACCTGCTTGGCGCCGTTGGTGAGCTGACGGCACAAGCCGCGCAAGCCGCCGAACGCCGCACAGAGCTTGAACTCCAGATACTTGGTCTGTCATCCACCCGCCGCGAAGAAGCGATCACCCAACTGCGGGATCTGCAATTCAACGAGTTGGAACTGACCGAACGCCGCCGCACATTGCGCCGCCAGCTTGACCGGCTTGATATCCGCGCGCCCGTGTCTGGTATTGTCTATGGGCTACAGGTTTTTGCTCAGCAATCGGTCATCGGGGCCGCGGACCCAGTGTTGTACTTGATCCCACAAGACCGCCCGCTTGTCATTGCGACCCAAGTTGAGGTGGTCGATGTCGACCAGATCTTCGTCGGCCAAGACGTCACTTTGCGCTTTTCCGCCTTCGACCAACGGCGCTCGCCAGAACTCACAGGCAGGGTCACTTTGATCTCGGCTGACTCATTCCAAAACGAAACATCTGGTCTGTCGTTTTACCGCGCAGAAGTACAATTGAATGGGGGTCAACTTGAACGCCTGCCCGCCGACATGACCCTCATCCCCGGCATGCCGGTCGAGGCCTTCGTGCGCACCCAAGACCGCAGCCCGATTGAATTCCTGATCAAACCCCTCGCTGACTATTTCACCAAGGCCTTCCGCGAGTCGTGACTGCAACTGCCAAAATCACATTAGGCAGCATCCGGACAGAACCGCGCAAGGATGGCAGGTTGGGCATGGGTTGGTGCCATGTGGCCGCAAACTCATCTTGCCGGTCCATGCTAACACTCAGCGCGTCAAACCCGATGATTTGACCCGTTAGCGGATACTGCGCCTTATAGACGGCTTCCTTTGCGCTGAATATGCGTTTGCAATGCATCCCCTGGGCCGCTTGCGGCATGTGCTTCAGCAATGCCTGCTCGGCGCTTGTGCAGACGATAGCAATCAAGTCTGCGTCCAACGGCGTAGCGTGTTCAATGTCGATCCCTATGCTCTGGTGGGTTTGGCTGATGGCAGCAATACAGAGTGTGTCGCAGTGGGCGATCGAGCCCGCCAACCCCTTGGGCCAGATCGGGGCGCGTTGATGCCCCATCGGGATCGCCGCAACAGGCAAACCCAGCGCAGTCATGGCCTGCCGCGCAGCACGGCGGCCTGCGGCAAATTCGTGCTGTCGTTTGGGGATTGCGCGCACAATGTCAGCCCGTTCCTCGGGCCACAGGCCATCGGTGACATCGCGCGGGTCACTCACGCCGATCCCGACAGCAGGGCCCAGCATGTCGCGCAGGGCCGCCGCGACATTGTCCTTCATCAGCGGTTTTGCCGCCGCGCGCGCATCTCGCGCCGCCGTGCCATGGCATCACTGCGCTCATTACCCGTGAGCTGTGGATCAGGTGATGCAGAAGCAGGCTCTGCAGGGGTAGGTGCAGGCTTGGCTGCAAGGCCGCCACGGGATTTCTTTGTGACGATGGCCGCAAATGCTTCCAACGATGGCGCGCGGAAAATGTCGGTGATCGAAAGTTTGGCAACCCCCAGATCGTTGCGGATTTCACGGTGCGCCTGCACTGCCAGCAGGGAATGTCCGCCCAGATCAAAGAAACTGTCCGTTGGGCTGATCTCTGGCACGCCCAGAATACGCGACCAAATGGCGGCGATGGCGGTCGTTATTTCCACCTCTGATCCAAGGACGGCAGCAGAGGCATTGGAGACCGGGCTTGCGGTTGCGACGACCTTGGCGGCTCGGCCAATCTGCGGCGCGGGCAATGCGTTGCGATCGACCTTTTTGTTGGGCGTCAGCGGGAAAGCGTCCAAGGTCACGAAATGCCGTGGGACCATATAGTCTGGCAGGGCCTTGGCCATATGCGCGCGCAAGGCCGTTTGATCTATGGCGGCGTCGGTCAAAAGGTAACCCACAAGCTGCACCACACCGGGGGTGTCTTCGCGCGCGACGACAACGGACTGCTGAACACCTGCGAAACCATCGATAACTGCTTCGATTTCACCGAGTTCCACGCGGTAGCCGCGCAGCTTGACCTGAAAATCAGCACGGCCCAGAAAATCAAGGCGGCCATCTGGACGCCAACGCACCAGATCGCCGGTGTTAAACATCAGCCCCCTGCCGGGCGCATCTGGTTCGCCTTGCAGGAAGGGATCGGGGATGAACCGCTCGGCGGTGAGGTCGGGGCGTTCGAAATAACCACGGGTGACACCCACGCCACCAATATAAAGCGTCCCCAGCATCCCGATAGGCACCGGCTGCAACGCGTGATCAAGCACATAGACTTGTGTATTGGCGATGGGTGTCCCGATTGAAATAGCACCATGCCCTGTCGTGGCAGCCTGAGTGGTGGACCAGATTGTGGTCTCCGTCGGACCATACATATTTTCCACATGACCACCCGTCAGACCAAGCAGTTCATCGGCCAAGGCACCAGGTAACATCTCGCCGCCAACCATCAGGTGATCTATCTGACCTAGGGCTTCGCGCGCCTCGTCATTCATGACCAGCATTTGGGCCATTGAAGGTGTGCATTGCAAATGCGTCACTTTATGGCGGATGATCTGCGCTGCGATGGAATTATCATCATCGGCAGGTGCCACATCCAAATTTGACAATCTTAGGACCTCTGCCAGCGGTTTCAGCCCCTCCATGACGTGATCGACGTCGATGCCATAGTCGATGAGGCAGGCGATTTCCGTCACGCCAATCGCCTTGACTTCGGAGACCCGCGCAAGGGCATCCTCGATCGTGCCAAAAAGCCCGCTATCGTTGAAATAGCGATCGAAAGCGAAATCCAGGATGCCTTCGAGTTCGTCCTCATCAAGCGAGCCCAGATCAAGCTGCATGGGGGTCTCGACCCCTTTGGGTTTCTTGAAGGCTGGAAATGCCCAAGCATAGGATTTAATCAGACCGGCGGCAGAGCGCAGGTAATCTTTCATCGGTTCGCGGGCGACCGCGCGGGCGTTTTCGCGGGTATCGGCCAAATAGCTGTGCAGCATGAGCGTCACGGTGAAATCATCCGGGTCATGGCCTGCCTCGCGCAGGGCTGCGTGGTAGAGTTTGATTTTCTCGCCCACCTCATCCACGCTTTGCCCCAACAAATGGGTCAGCACGTTGCAGCCGTTTGCCCCGGCCTCTTGCCATGTCGCGGGGTTGCCAGCAGTCGTTACCCAAACATTCAGCTTTTTGGAAACTGGGCGCGGTTGGGTCAGCACGCTATGCATGTCACCGTTTTCGCGCGGAAAGGCTACTTCTTTGCCGGACCAGAGTTTACGCAGATCGCGGATTTGTTCAAACATCGCCGGTTTGTTCTTGGGCGGTGTGTTCTCTGGGCGCAGGATAAAGTCATCAGGCTGCCAGCCTGACGCGATTGCCAGCCCAGTGCGTCCGTTGGTCAGGTTGTCGATGACGGCCCATTCTTCGGCGATGCGCGCTGTATTGTGCAAGGGCGCCACGCATGAGCCAGCCCGCACAGCCAGATTATGGGTCACAGCCGCGACGGCCGCGCCGGTGACCGATGGGTTGGGGTATGGTCCACCAAAGGCGTGGAAATGCCGCTCTGGCGTCCAAACGGCGCAGAACCCGTGTTTGTCGCCAAATTGCGCGCCTTCCAGCAATGTCCGGTATTTATCGCGCCCCACGCCATCGTCATTGCCCCAGTAATAAAGGCTAAATTCCATGCCACCGCTGACGCGCCCCATGGGGGCATCACCGGCCACAAGCGCGCGGCTTTCATCGCCGCTGATCACCAGTTTGAAACCACGCGCCAGCGTCCAGAAAAGTTCCAGCACAGAGATATCAAACGACAGGCTGGTGACTGCCATCCAGACACCAGCGGGATCGTGGCTGATGCGTGCGTCCATCCCGGTAAAGAAGTTCGCAACATTGCGATGCTCTACCATGACGCCCTTGGGTCGTCCCGTCGATCCGGATGTATAGATCATATAGGCCATATGCGCGCTGGTGACCGCGCTCACGGGGTTGTCGGATGACGGTGCCGGTGGCATCGCATCGACCTTCAGGATCTGTGCTTTGGTCTCTGGCAGGGCCTGCGCTAGTTTTGTGTCGGTGACGATGAATTTGGTGCCGGAATCTGCGATATAGAGGGCTGTGCGATCGGCTGGATAAGCCGGGTCCATCGGCAGATAGGCCCCGCCAGCCTTGAGGATCGCAAGTGCTGCGATCAGCAACGCGCTGGAGCGGGGCAAGTGCAGCCCGACGATCATGTCCGGCCCGACACCCATGTCTTGCAGGATATGCGCCATTTCATTGGCGCGGGCATTCAGCTCTGAGTAGGTCAGGCTTTCACCTTCAAAAGATAGGGCTTCTGCGTCAGGTGTTTTGGCCACTTGCGCTTCGAAGGCGTGATGGATGCATTGGTCCGTTGGGTATTCAGCCTTGGTCGCGTTCCAGTCGAACAGTACTTTCTGGCGCTCTGCCGCTGGCAGCAAAGTGGGTGTTACGCCCACTGCGATTTGGGCTGCCATATGGTTGAGCCGTTCCGCCATCAAAGCTGTGGCCTCTGCGCTGATCTTGCCACTGTCCGCAAAAAGCGTGTTCCCTGCCAATGTCAGGGCCGTGCCCGCGATACGGCCACTGTCTGACAAGCCCAAAGCAGGTGCCGCAATATGGGATCGGCCAGGTATCCGGGCCATCAGGTCTGCAGAAAAGGGACCAAGCGCCTTTGCCGCGGCCAGATCATTTTCAATATCCGCAGCACGTACTGGCCCCCAAGGGCTCAGATAGCCCGCGTTGTCGTCAGTGAGATGAGCGGCCAGCGCGACATCCGCGCCATCGTTCAGCCCAACGGCGAGGGCCGCCAGGGCGCGCCGCAAATCAGCGGGATCGCCTGCAAGCTGCACTTGGGTGCATGCGCCAGACGGCGCATTCATCTCAATCAACGCCAAACTGGCTTGCGGCATCTGTTCCAGGCGCCTGCGCCATGTGGGCTCTGCTTTCAATGTGACCTGCAGTGCCGCCGACAACATCTGGCTTTCGCCCGCATCTGGCGACGCAAGCACATCTCCCACCGCTGCGATCTGATCTGGCGCAGCAGCGCCCCCCATTGCGTCGCGTAAGCCTCCCAAAGTCACCGGAGCCGTCGCTGTTGCGACCGTTATGCTGTCTGCATCGACCGCCAACACAGTACCCGCAGGACTGTCCGATGCCGCGTTCCCGGCCACGGCATGGGATGTCAGCCAAACCTTGCCCCCCGCCTCAAATTTCGGGCAGGTCAGCGGGTTCCAATAGGTGCCATGATCCAGCGCCCGCACCTGTGCTGTGACCTTTCGCGCAGTCATCGTGAAATCAAGCCTGCCCGCGGCGACAGGCCTGTCATTCTTGCCAAAATAGCTGCGCTGAGAAAGGTCTTGGGTGGTCAAGGCCGGTTCAGTTTGGCTAAGCTTGTCGATCAAGTTCGCAAAGCTTTCAATGGCGGCACCGTAGCATTTTGTGTTCAGCGTCAGCGTGGTTTCGTCTGGGGCGATATCGAAAAACTGCTGTGCGATCAGAGCGCCTTCGTCGACGCCCGCCGAAATCATGTGCCAACTGACGCCATATTCTACTTCGCCCTGCATCAATGCCCAGACAGGGGCATTCAATCCCGCATAACGCGGCAAGGGACCATCATGGAAATTCACGGCACCTTTTGCAGGCAGGGCCAGAACGGCATCGGGTATCATGTCGAGATTGGCGATGGACAATAACCAGTCGAAATCCTGCCCGGACAAGGCCGCATGCAAATCCGCGTCCGATGAATGCACCGCGACACCAGCCTCTTTGGCCCATTGCGCGATATCTGGGTTCCGCGTGACGATGGCGATGAGATCATTGCCGCCTTCGCGCAGCATTTCAGCGCATTGGATTGCGAGGGATTCATTGCCAATGATCACAGAGCTAAAATTTGACACGCTCAATCTCCAATTTGCGAGGTCTTAGACGAAAAGAGCGCCATAAGGTCATGGTGGGCAAGTGTGCGCAAGAATGCTGGTGACAGCCCACTATCTTTACCAGTCAGCATGCAACGAACCCAATTTAAACTGCCAAAGCTCACATGCAACAGCGTCGCGGCGGCCGCGTAAAGCTTACCATGATTTTTTGAGAAGTAATAGAATCTGGAATCGTACCAATATGTTGGTGTTCTTGCCCATGTTTTCATCCCAGTAGAAACTGACCCCAGATGCATGACCACGCTTTCGCGCAAGAAGACGACCTCATAGCCAACATTCCGGGCGCGGCGGCACAGGTCGGTCTCTTCGAAGTAAAGAAAAAACGTCTCATCGAACAAACCGATCTGATCCAACACATCCTGCCGCATCATCAAGCTTGCCCCTGCAAGCCAGTCGACAGGGCCTGTCTCATCAAGATTGTCGACAGGGACGCGGTAGTTGCGCAGCAACCGCGTGACAGGACCAAAGCGGATTGCGCCCTCAATCTCGCTGAAAATAGACGGAAAGCGGAAGGTCGTGGTATGCTGCACGCCGTCGTCACCATGGATGAAACTGCCTGCAAACCCGATCTTGGGATTAGCGATCAAATGATTGTAGAGGACTTTGATTGCATCGGGTTGCGGAAAGGCATCCGAATTCAGAATGTAGATGAAATCGGGACGGCCGCCATCTGACAGCCCGGCCCGGATACCGACATTATTGCCAGCACCATAGCCCCCGTTCACGGCCGATTGGATCACCCGCGTGCGATCCCAGCCTGCGGCAGCGACATGTGATTTAATGATCTCAAAGGAGCCATCCTGACTGTCGTTATCGACGATCACGATCTCTCCGGGCAGGCCGGCCATCGCGATGCGGGCAGCGGCAGCGGCCTCAATCGTCATTTCTGCCGTTTTGTAATTCAATACGATGGTCAGGACGATAGGGCTTGGCATGATGAATCTACTAACTGCAACTAAATTGGTTTCAGGAAAGATACTCATTCAGTGGCATCTTTGAAATCTATGGGAATGATCGCCTGACCCTCGGCTTGCGCCAAACGGCGCCTTATCCGCGAGGCGAGCACTCTGACGTTGGGTTCAAGCACCATGCTGTCGTGATCACCGGGCACTTCGAACACTGAAATCTGCGGGGCGAACTGGGTCCAATCATTGTCGGGATAAAGATAGTTACGATATTCGCTGATCAATCGGTTTCCAACTACCCATTTGGGCACCAAAGGAGGGCGGCACAGGGCCAGAGGCCCGTCCCATGGTTGGACCTGATAATTGCCGACACTTTCCAGGAAAGCGTCCTGAATGGCCGCATTATGGAACTGCGCACCTTCGTCGGCAACGGCTGTCTCTGCATTGCCCTTGTTCATCAGCTTGTTGATGCGTCGGTTGACCCAATCAAGGACAAACCGGAAGCCGCCATTCTTGAGATCCATCAACTTGATCCGGATATTATCGGCCCGGTCAATATGGGGGCGCACAGGCAGCGGTGTATCGAGCATCACCACATCCGCGATATCTTCGCCCGCTTCCCGCAGTTGCTGTGCAATTTCATATGCGGTGATCCCGCCACCAGAGAAACCACCAACGATGTAGGGGCCATTGGGCTGCACTTGCCTCATCTCGGCAATATAGTCGGCGGCCGCAGCCGCGATGGTGCGGTGCGGCGGTTCGTCCCCCAATAGCCCACGGGCCTGCAAACCGTAAAACGGCCTGTCGCTGCCGACCAGATGCGCCAGATGGCGGAGGTTCAAGACATTGCCAAACATGCCCGCGACGAGGAAGAACGGCGTTTTCGGACCGCCTTCACCCAGATGCATCGGCACCAAATGGGTAAAGCGGCGTGTCTGCGCTTTGGGTGCAGCGGTATTCTCTGCTGGCGTGCTGTCATCGGTCTCTGCGACACCACGCGCGGCAATCAAGGCCGCGCATTTACGGATCGTCGGGGCCTCAAACAGCACAGAGATCGGGAAATCGACCTGATAGGCTTTGCGGATTTGTGTAAATAGCCGCACCGCAATCAAGGAATGCCCGCCCAGATCAAAGAAGCTGTCTTCGACACCGATCTGATCGACGCCAAGCAGGTCTTGCCAGAACGCGGCAAGCCGTTCTTCGATGGGGTTTTCCGGCGCCGCATAATCGCTGTCGAGTTGGGGGCGCTCGAATTTCTGCCCATCACCAGCATCGTCTTTTGTGGTTTGTCCCGCCTGTGCGATCAACCCCTGCAGATCAAGCGATGACAGGATAATCTGGCGGTGATCGCCCCCCAATGCGCTCAGAAACAGATCAGACCCTTCATCAGCCCTGATCCCTTGTGACAGGTTGTGGCGCAGCCGTTCTTCTGCCGGAGACAGCGGGCGGGCTGTTTCGCCATTGTTGTTGGTGATCGCAGGAACGCCATCAGCCAAGGCCCCAAAGCCCGCCAATTCTTCCATTCGCCGGATCGAGAAGCCGCTGATTTCAACACAAACTGTCCCATTAGGTGCCGTCAGCGTGACGTCGAAATTGGCAATCTCACCGTCAGAGCGGTTTTCGCCATTGCTCCGCACCCAACTGATGATCTCTGACGGCAGCGCCCCGAAGACCTTGACGGACCGGTAAGACACCGGCACCCAAAGATGGTGCCCCTGATAGCCCTCGATCAGCTTCATCGCCCAGCCTGTGGCCAAATCCATCAACCCCGGATGCAGCAGATAACCCGCCTTCGCATCGCCCTTGGCCGCATCGGGCAAGCGCAGGCGCGCCAACCCTTCGCCATTGCCATAAGCGGTGGATTGCAGGACCCGCCAGCGCGGGCCAAAATTCAGATGCGCCTCTTGAGGTGAGGTGATCCTACCCAATTCGCCAGCCTCGCGCGGGGGCTCACAGCGGGCTGCGATGGCAGCAACATCGATGGGGGCAGGTGCTGCAAAGGGCACCAGTGACAGACTTGCTTGGGCGTTTTGTTCAAACACCCCATCAGCACCGCTTTCTACCAAGAAGTCATATCCGACATCACTACGCGGCAAGGTCACGCGAATATCGCGGGCCTCATTGTCTGACACGGCCAGCGGGCGCAGGAAAAACAGGTCTTTGATCTCAAAGGCGGATTTTTCACCCTGAGCGTGCAACGCCTGCGTGGCGAGTTCGATAAAACCGGTGCCGGAGACCAAGGCGTCGCCTACTTTGGTGCGGTGATCATCAAGGAACCAACATTCATCGGCGCGGTATGAGGCAGTGAAGAGCCGGTTGCCGGTTTGGTCAAAACTGGCATGATCCAGCATTGGAACATCTGTGATGGTCACTGGCGGCGGCGTTGCGACACCGGTACGGGCCTCCATGGCATCGGCGGCCATGCCGACATCGGCCCAGATCCCCCAGTTGATCGCAATCACCCAGGTCTTATCGCCCCTGCGCGATTTGGCATAGGCGTTCAGGTATTCATTGGCAGCGACATAATCCACCTGCCCGATGGGGGCGGTGGCAGTTGAGCTGGATGAAAACAACACCAGCCAATCCAATGTGCCATCAGGAAACACCTGATCAAGCACCTGCGTGCCATGGATTTTCGGCGCGAAGACATCCTCGATGCTGCTGGCGTGCTTGGCCATGATCGGGCCGTCATCGATGTGACCGGCCGCATGGATGACCCCGTTGATCGGACCGAGTGTTGCTTTGATATGGGCACGGGCGTCGCGGATGTCTTCGACATTAGACACATCGGCCGCGACCGGCAGGACAGTCCCGCCAAGGGCCTCCAACCTGCGCAGGGCTTCGATCCGGCGGACGACAGATGCGCTGGGGGCAGTATTGGCCAGCACATCGTCCCATGTTGCCCGATCAGGCAGGGCGCCACGCGAAATGAGCGCGATTTTGGCGCCATTGCGCTGGATCAGCGTTTCGGCCAGCGTCAGCCCGATGCCGCCAAAACCACCTGTGATCATATAGACCCCGCCATCGCGCAACAGCGGGCTGTCCTCTTTAAGGTCCGCGATCGCGGCTGGCTTGTAGGTCAGCTCATAGCGCTTGCCATCACGGACCAAAGCGGTGCCGTTGCGCGGCTCTGCCAAAGCATCCTCGATGATATGGGCGATCAGGCGGTCGGCATTGGCGACTTTCTTGGCGCTCTTGCCGGGGAGAAAGAGAATATCAAGGTCAAGTGTGGCCACCGTCAGGTTCGCAAATTCGCGGGGTATCACCCGGGCCGGGCCTGCCAGCGTCGCCTTTTCAGGGTGGGTCAGCGGTTCATCCTTGCGCTGCTCCATACCAGAGCTGAGGGCGCAGATGTGAATATCCGTCGCCAGATCCTCGCCGCCGATAGCTTGGGCGAGGAAAAACAGACTGTAGAACCCCTGTTCCTGAACGCGGTGGAAAAAGCTTGATCCGGGCCGGAAGCTTTCATCGCGGGTGATCATCCAGCCATGAATGATCCGATCCGGCAGGAGATCGCGGGTGTTAAGGTCCGAAATCAGCGCATCATAGCTTTCGCGCCCCCGTTCAGGGGCAATGATATAGCGCATCTCATCCACCCGGGCGAAAGTGTCGCCGGGGGTGACCGTCACGACCTTATGGCCTGCCGCGCGCAAGCGGTCCGCCGCCCCGTCGGCCAATCCTGCATCATCCGCGAAGACAAGCCATGTCTGCACATTAGCTTCGGAGAGATCGCCGGTAACATCGACATCGCAAGCGGCATAACGCGGCAACCAAGTAGGCCTGTAGCCCCAGTTTTCAGGGTTTTCCGACCGGATCAGCCATTGGTTTTCATCCTCGGTGACTGCTTTGCCGGGGGCGATGAAATAGGGTGAATGCTGGAAGGCATAGGTTGGCAGCGGCACACGGCAGCGGCGCGCGTCACCCCATATCTGACCCCAATCAAAACTGCCGCCCACAGCCCAGACACGGCCCAACATTGCCATGAAATATGCATCATCAGCCACGTTATCCGCTGGATGGCGCAGGCTGGAGATCACCTGATTTGCCGTCACTTTGCCATGTTGACCCGCGAGTGATGACAAGGCCTTACCGGGGCCAACCTCAATGAAGACGCGGGCGTCTTTGTCGGCCAGTGTTGTCAAGCAGTCGGCAAAATGGACCGTGCCGCGCAGATGGCTAACCCAATAGTCGGGGCTCATTGCCTCTGCGTCAGTGATATATGTGCCTGTCCGGTTTGACAGGAACGGGATTTGAGGTGCCTGCAGCGTGATCGACCGCAGATAATCGCCAAAGGCCTGCAAGATCGGCTCCAGCATCCGCGAGTGAGCCGCAATATCAATGGGGATCCGCTGGCAATCAATATCTCTGGCCTTCAACCGTGACTCTAGATCGTCCAAAGCGGCTTGCGGGCCGGTCGCCACACTCAGATTGGCCGCATTGACGGCACCAAGGTCAAGATCATCGCCCAAAAGCGGGGCAAGCCGGTCCGCTGACAACGCAATCGACAGCATCCCCCCGGCAGGGACTGTATCAAACAGGCTGCCCCGCAGATGAACCAGCCCGATGCAGTCTTCAAAAGACAACACACCTGCAACGCAGGCTGCGGTGTTCTCACCCATCGAATGCCCGACCAATGCCGCTGGCTGCACCCCCCAGGACATCCAAAGCTGCGCCAACGCAAACTCGGTGATCATAATCAGGGGCAATTGCACCGAGGGTTTTTTGAGAGCCGCGTCAGCCGCCACAAGCGCTTCTGCCTCTGGCAACCAAAGCGCTCGAATATCGTAATCCAACTTGGGTTGCAGGAATTCCAGACCGCGATCCATCCATTCGGCAAAGACGGGCTCGGTCTCATAAAGGTCGCGGGCCATACCTGCGTATTGCGCGCCACCACCGGGGAACATGAAGACAAAATCAGGATCAGGACCCACGACGGTATGGGTGAAGGCGCGCCGTGGATCGTTATCTTCAAGTTGCTGTGCGGCGTCTTCGTGGGTTTCGGCCACAATCACCCTGCGCCGTTCAAAAGCGCGCCGGCCTTGGTGCAAGGTCCATGCGATATCTGCCAAGCTTTGGTCCGGGTTGTCACGCAAATGGGCCGCCAGCCGTTGCGCATTGGCATCCATCGCACCTTTGGTTCGGCCCGATACGGTCAGAATTTGAAACGGCCACTCGGATGGGTCAGAGACCGCCGCCTTGGACGCTTCTTCAAGCACCACATGGGCGTTGGTTCCGCCGACACCCAGTGAATTCACCCCGGCACGCCGCGGGCCCTTGTGTGACGTCCACTCTGTCAGCCGATCATTGACCTTGAATGGAGAGGTTTCGAAATCAATGGCAGGATTGGGTTTTTCATAGCCCAGTGACGCCGGGATTTGCTTGTGATGCAGCGAGAGCGCCGTTTTTATCAGACCCGCAACACCGGCGGCTGTGTCCAAATGGCCGATATTCGTTTTCACCGATCCCAGTTTGCAAAAGCCGATATCATCTGTCGTTTCGCTGAAAGCTTCGGTCAAGGCCGCGACCTCGATCGGGTCGCCTAGATAAGTTCCCGTGCCGTGGCATTCGATATAATCAATCGTATCTGCGGGCGTGCCAGCCATGTCTTGCGCTTCGGCAATCGCTGCTGCCTGTCCGTCCACGGAGGGGGCCAGATACCCCGCCTTGGCCCCGCCGTCATTGTTGACCGCCGACCCTTTGATGACGGCCCAGATATGATCACCATCAGCAATCGCGTCGGCCAGCCGTCTTAGGACGACCACACCGGCACCAGAGCCAAACACGGTCCCTTGGGCGCGGTGGTCAAACGCGTGGCAATGCCCATCGGGAGACAGCACCTCACCTTCTTTGTAAAGATAACCGCGGTCTTGCGGTAACTCGATGGTAACGCCGCCAGCAAGGGCGGTATCACATTCGCCTGTCATCAGCGCCTGCACCGCATAATGGGTCGCGACAAGCGAGGTCGAACAGGCCGTTTGCAGATTCACTGAGGGACCTTTGAGGTCCAGAATATGACTGACCCGTGTGGTCAGGAAATCCTTATCGTTGCCGGTGTGCCGCAACAGGAACATGCCGACATTATCGACCAGATCAGGGTTCGAACAGATATTGAAATAGAAATAGCTGCCCATCCCGCACCCACCGAAAACGCCGATGGGACCTTTGGTATTCTCGGGCATGTGACCCGCATTTTCGAGCGCCTCCCACGACACTTCGAGAAAGCGGCGGTGCTGCGGGTCCATGATCGCGGCTTCTTTGGGGGACAGGCCGAAAAACTCGGTGTCGAATTGATCAAACCCCGAGAGTGGGGCTGCAGCAGGCACATATTCTGGCCTGTTCAAACGGTGCGGCGCCTCGCCTGCGGCCAGCAATTCTTCGCGACTATAGTGGCGGATGCTTTCGATCCCCGCCTTTAGGTTATGCCAATAGTCCTGAATCGTATCCGCACCTGGAAGATGCGCAGCCATGCCAACAATGGCTATATCGCTGTCTGCGACATCATCTTCTGGATCAAAGGGCATAAAACAACCGGTTAGCTAGATGTTAGTATTAAGTGCGATATCATTCGTTCCGGGCAGAAATATGTCAATGTCAGAAGGCTGATGTCTCTAAGGCCGATAGGCAAAGCTTCTTTGCAAACCGACAAAGACCGTAGATCGGGACCGGTCGGCAGTTCCGTCAAGGCGTACCAGGGAATACTCATATCCAGTGGTCAGCCCCCAGTCGCGGGTCATATCGTGATCATAGGTCAAATCAAAACTGAAAGAGCGTTGGTCGTCTGCCCCGGCGTCCAGTACATTTTCGTCAACCAGATCAAAACTGGCTGCAAGTTCTGATACCGCTGAGAGTTCGCGCACGTAAGAGATGTTCAGCCGTGAATTCACCACCTCTTCGTCGTCCCCGTTCACCGTTCCCTCCTGGCTCAGAATGATGTTCGCTGTGCCGTTACGGTCCAGATCATAGGCCAAAGTCAGACTTGCCAGCACCTGCGGATCAAACCCTTCGGTTTCACTGACGCCCAGCGAATATTCCAGACTTCCACGTTGCAGAGTCAGGTCCTGCCCGGCGATCAACTGGCGGCGGGTCCCCGTCAGCGCATCTTCTTGGATATACTCCACAAAGACTTCACCATTCGGACGATCCCGGGTCGCAGACAGCGCATAGTTCCAGCCCTCGGTGTCCAAAGGGGTCGCGCCGCGGCTTTCTTCTTCACTGTAAGAGATTTCACCCGCCAGGGTCGTAGCGGGGTCAATGAGATAGCTGGCGCCGGTCCCGATCGCGGTCGTGGTCCGGTCTGTTGCACCGGCCCCACTCTCGTCCTCCTCGCGCCACAGGCCAAAGACGTCGGCAGTCAACGTGCGTGTTAATTGAAAGCGCACACGCGCGTCCAAGGCCTGTGTGTCGGTATCATTCAATGTGGGGTCAAGCGTGTCGAAAAAATCGGTTGTCTCATAGACATAGTCAAATGTTCCAGTCACCCGCGTTGCGCGCCCGACAACCAGACCGCTGTTTAGGGTCAGAACTTCGCGCCCGCCAACGCCCGTGACAATATCATCATCTTCGAATGTGGCATCAAAGGCCAGATCATCGACATCATCGCGACGATAGCCGGCACCGAATGTCAGCTCGGAATTGCGGCTACTGCGCGTGTATTCCAATGTGGCCAGATTGTCCTCGAACCCCAGATCGCCATAGTCGTCCAACGGTACAGCGAGTCCCGTAGACAACCCAAACTCAAGACTTTGGCTTCGCGTTACACTGTTCAGGCCAAAATCGAGGGTGGTCAATGACCGAAGGCCCGAACCATCCGTTCCGCTAAATCCGTCTTCCTCAATGTATTCCAAGCGTTCAGTGAGGACAAATCCAACATTCAGTCCGCCCTCCTCTTGCGCCGCACCGCCACCGGTAGACCCCAGAAGGATCACGAGCGCCAGACTGACAGGCGCACAGGTCGGTCTTGTAGTGCTTGCTATCTGTTTCGCTGCCATGATGCCCCCACTTCCGGCTGCGCAAGTCTATTCAAATAGACCGCGTTCCGGGATCAGAATTACATCGCCATCATTCAAGACGATAGATAGGCTCAGTCCCGCACCCTGAGATAACGCTTTGTAGTCAATTGTACTAAGCGTTTGCTGGCCATTGTGATGGTTGGTGCGGCGTAATTGCACACGCTTGGTTGCTGCGAAACTTGTGAAACCACCAGCCTGCGAAAGCCCCTGAAGAAATGTCGTGCCCGGTTCGACCTCGCGCAGGCCAGGGGTGTTTACCTCACCCAAGAAATACACATTGATCGTCGCGGGATCCTCTTCTTCCTCCAGACGCAGCGCTGCAACGGAGACGAAGACTGTGGGTTCCGAAGCAAAGCTATCTCGAATGCTTGCAATGACGTTCCTGCGGATCTGATCCACCGTCCGCCCCGATGCGCGCAATGATCCGGCGAAAGGAAAGGCAAAGCGGCCGTCCGGTGTTACGAGTACGACACGGTTCAAACTTGAGTCCTCAAGCACCTCAATTTGCAATGAATCACCTGGCTGAACTCGGTATTCGCCTTGAGCGTGAGACATTGTGGCCGCAAACAGCAGGCCCCATAGTAAGATGAGAATGTTTTTCATGATAAACCCCAATTTGCTCATGTTAGTATTCACGAAATCGAATCATCTGCACAGCCCTTTTGGTATTCTTCTCAAGCAAACCCTGCCAATCAAAAAGAAATGTCTCCAATTTAGGCGATTCAATCTTGACCTGTGCCACTTTGAGCACGGCGATAGTGTCTCATTCATTTGCTTGCAAAGCCTCAATTTGAGCGATCTGGTTAGTCACTTTGGCGCGGAAGCCTGCGTCGCCCAAGAGCCCAACGATTTCGCGGGCCACACGCATTTTGCTTAGTGCCTCCGACGGTCGATCAAGCGCTGCGTAAACCTCGCCCAAGTGGAATTGCACGATGGGATCGTTTGGCAGGCCAGCAGCCGCAGGTTCCAGATAGGCAAGCGCCTCTTGCAAGTTACCGCGCCTGAATTGGATATAACCATAAGTTTCTTGAAATGCAGGCACGTCCGTGCCGTTCAGACGTCGGCTAATCGTTTCGGCGCGGTCCAGGCTTTCTGGATCATCGCTGTATGAAACCAAGAGACTCGCCAGATTGTTGGCGATGATCACGCTGCCCGAATTGCGCGCATATAGCATGTCGTAAATGGCAATCGCACCCGCGATATCACCGTGTTGTTCCAGATATGACGCCTTGGCCCACAAAAGATCAGGCGCATCAGGCACAACAGAAAGCCCCCTTTCAATTGTCGCCGCACCCGCGGCAAAGTCACCTTGCGCCGCTTTGATCCGCGCAAGTTGCAGGTACAGTTTAATCGCTTCTGGGTAGGCGGCAATCAACGTCATGAATTCCGCTTCAGCTGCCTCGAAATCACGGGCGCCAGCATAGCTGAGCGCCAAAGCATTACGCAGACGTGGATCATCCGGATTATCTTCAACAGCCTGCATAGCGGTGCGCAAAGCATCGTCAACACGGCCCATTTTCAAGCGTGCCTGAATGATCGTTAGTGTTGCTGAGGTCGCGTCTCCGTCATTGGCTGCTTGTTCTTCGAGGTATTGCAAAGCATCACCGACACCGATCCGGCGTGCGACCAACTCTGCGAACATTGCCTGGGCTGTCATCTGGGCCGGTTCTGTCTCGATCTTTGCAAGCGTTCTGGCCACTTGATCTGTGCGCGGCAGATCATTGAGCCGCAGATAGATCTGCCCCAGTGTTTGCAGTATTTCGACATTGCCCGGTGCCAGCCTGAGCGAGGATTTCAGAGCATTCTCAGCTTGCAAAAGCTTGTCCTGTTCGATGAGCGCGCGTGCATGCAGCAATGCGTACCGCGGTGCATTGTTCGAGACTTCTGCAGCACGTGCCAGGAAATTCTGATGCAAATCCTGATTCCCTGCCCGCTGGTAAGAATTTGCCATAAGCACCATGGCATTGGCATCATCAGGGTTGCTCTCCAAAACCAAACGCAGGTCGTTTATCGCGGCGGTCGTTTCGTCGTCTTGGATCAGCCAGTTCGCTTGCATCTTCAGCGCGGTGGAATGTCCAGGATCATCTTCCAGAACCTCTTTGATCATTTGGCGCGCGCCTGCTTCATTACCATCGGCCAAAAGCATCTGTGCCAAAGCAGCTTCGGCGTTGAGGACCTCAGCGGTTGTCATGGCGGGTGCATCAGCAGCCAACACGGCACTTAGTGCGGCGATGCCCTCATCGCGCTGTCCCATCTCAAATAGTAGTGTCGCGCGCAGCGTCCGCAGGATTTGGTTCTGCGCCTGCTCGCCTGCAAGCGCAGCTTCAGTCCGCTCCAAAGCCGCGTCATTGCCTTTGGTTTCACGCAGGAAGGTAATCAGGCCAAAGAATGCGCCGTTTTGGTTTTCGGGCGACGAGCTCGCCAGATGTTGTTCCAAAAACACTTCGGCGTCCTGCAACCGGTCACGTGAAATCAGAAAGCTCAGATAGGTCTCTGTTGCTGTCTGGTTATCTGGAAAATTCTCCAGCATGGCCCGCAGCGTTGTTTCGACTTCATCGTGGTCGTTCAGACGGCCCAGCAGGCTCAGTTTGGCAACATAAAGGTCGATATCTTTGGGGTCACGCGCAATACTATCATCCATAACGACAAGGGCCGCCCCGTAATCGCCCCTTGCGACGTAAGCATCAACGCGAATACGTTGCATAATCTGGTGATCTGGCAAGACGAGCGCTAAGGTCTCAGCCTGTAAAATCAGTGCGTCTCGCGTTCGGTTGTCTTTGTCCAGAACAGCGCGCCGGTACGCGGCAGCCAGCTCAACCGCTTTGGCGGTCGGCATGTCACTTCCAATTTCAATTAGCTTGGCGCTATGACGATCAAATTCTTCCCATTCTTCCCATTCAAACGCTATCTCGCTTAGCGCGATACGGCCTTCGACATCTTCTGGGGCTTGCTCTACAACGCGCAAGAAAGCGGTGTAGGCGCTGGGTAATTCATCCAGTGCAAAATTTGCGCAGGCCATCTGCCGATACGCTTCGAGGTTATTCTCATCATATTTCAGGGTATTGCGAAATTCCACAATAGCGCGGGGCAGATCGCCTTCCTCTACCAGCTTCAAACCGTTTTCCAAGTGTTCGGCGGCACGTTCTTGGGAGGACTTGAAGCAGCCCGTCAACGCGAAAGAAAGAACAACAAGAAAGACCGCTTTGGTCAGAAAGGACATCATTGAAAAAGACCACTCTTTGGACAAAATCATTCTAACACGAAATCTTGCTGATTCTAAGGCCGCAAAAGAATAGTATGCGCTGTAAGTTATGCACCCTCTACTCAGCCAGATTGGTCAGATAGAGCCCATAGTTATTCTTTGCGTATTTCGCGGCTTCTTTGATCAAATCATCGCGCGTAACCCACCCTTTTTGAAACGCCACTTCTTCGGGGCTGCCAATCTGTTGCCCTTGCCGTTCCTCAATGGTGCGGACAAAATTCCCCGCATCCAGAAGGCTCGCGTGGGTGCCGGTGTCAAGCCACGCATAACCGCGACCCATGGGCTGCACCCGCAGGTTACCGTCTGCCAGGTAGATTTCCAGCAGTGATGTTATTTCTAACTCCCCGCGCCCTGATGGTGTAACGGCACGTGCTTTTTCTGACGCTGTCCCATCCAGAAAATAGAGCCCCGTCACAGCGTGATTCGATGGCGGCACGACGGGTTTCTCGACAATGCCCCGCACAGAGCCATCGATGTCAAAATCCACGACGCCATAGCGTTGTGGGTCGGCCACTTGGTATCCGAACACGCATGCTCCAACTGTCTGGCGATCGGCCTCCGCCATTAGCTCTGGCAGGCCGTGACCAAAGAAAATATTGTCCCCCAACACGAGTGCAGAGGGAGCGCCATCCAGAAAATCTTCTGCTAGAATAAAGGCCTGTGCCAACCCGTCAGGTGACGGCTGCACAACATATGTGAATGAGATCCCAAATTGTGACCCATCTCCCAGCATGCGTTGGAACTGTTCCTGATCTTGCGGTGTGGTAATCATCGCGATCTCGCGGATGCCTGCAAGCATCAACACCGACAACGGATAATAGATCATTGGCTTATCGTAGATCGGCAATAGCTGTTTCGATACACCAAGGGTTATCGGATAAAGTCGTGTGCCTGACCCACCGGCCAGAATGATGCCTTTGCGCTGCGTCATGTTGGGTCCTTCGTTTTACGAGGTATTCAAGTCGGCCAAAACCTGGTCAAGTTCTATGCGCCAGTCACTTCGTGCAAGACCAAACATTATCTTCGTTTTCGTGCAATCCAGCCGTGAATTCTTGGGCCGTCTGGCTGGAGTTGTATACGCGCTCGTTGGGATATCCGTTACAGTACAACCAATTCCCACCTTTATAAAGACTTCGCGCGCGAAATCGGCCCAGCTTACATCGGGCGCACCAGAAAAATGAATAGTGCCTGACTGATCGGGGTCTTGGCTGAGTTTGGTTGCTATCTTCAAAGTCGCATCTGCAATCGAGCGCGCAGATGTCGGCCCGCCCATCTGGTCTGCGACAACGGTCAACGCATCACGTTCCCGCCCAAGCCGGAGCATGGTTTTCACAAAATTTTGCCCATGTGCAGAAAACACCCATGACGTGCGCAAAATAACATGTGGTCCACCAGCGGCTCGAACGCCAACTTCGCCCGCAAGTTTGGTAGCCCCGTAAACCCCCAAAGGGCCCGTGGCATCATCGGGCTGCCAGGGTCGCGTCCCGCTGCCGTCAAAAACATAGTCGGTCGAAAGATGCACAAACGGCACGCCCTTTTCGGCACAGGCCCGTGCCATTGCAGCAGGGGCCAAAGCATTCACGATATGCGCTGTTTCAGCCTCATCTTCAGCTTTATCAACAGCCGTATAGGCAGCCGCATTTATAACACTGGAGACATCACCAGCAGCAATAATGGCGGCACAGGCTTCCGGGTTCGTCAAATCCGCCTCCCCCCGGCCGATGCACGCGACTTCTTTATGAACGGCCAATTCTCGGGCGACTTGCCCGGTCTGACCAAACACAAGAATAGTCACGTTTCCACCCCAAGCCTTTCGCCGACGCCCGTCCGTGATTGCAGCGCACGCCACCAATCTTCGTTGTCCAGATACCATTGCACAGTTCTTTCAAGTCCCTGCTGCAATGTCACCGACGGGTGCCACCCAAGTTCGTTAGCCATGCGTGTGGGGTCAATCGCATATCGCAAATCATGGCCCGGACGGTCGGCCACGAAACTGATCTGATCCGCATACGGCGTGTTCTTGGGCCGCTTTGAATCCAAGATTGCGCAGATCATCTGCACCAGATCAATGTTACGGGCTTCGTTCTCGCCGCCGATGTTATAGCTGCGCCCGATGGTCCCTTTTTGCAGAACGGACAGTAGCGCGTCGGCATGGTCTTCGACATAGAGCCAGTCACGCACATTTTCGCCTTTGCCATACACCGGGATCGGTTCACCCGCGAGAGCGCGCAAGACAACAACGGGCACCAGCTTTTCTGGAAAGTGATAGGGGCCATAATTGTTTGAACAATTGGTCAGCACGATTGGCAAGCCATAGGTTTCCGCCCAAGCCCGCACCAAATGATCAGAGGCCGCTTTGGACGCTGAATAAGGGCTGCGCGGATCATAGAGCGTGTCTTCTGTGAATTGGCCCTCGGGGCCCAGCGATCCAAAAACTTCATCGGTCGAGATGTGGTGAAACCGGAAACTGTCTGGCTTGCCTCGAGCTTGCCAATAGCTGCGCGCAGCCTCAAGCAGGTGGTAAGTGCCAGTGATATTTGTCTCGATGAATGTGCCGGGCCCGTCAATTGACCGATCAACATGGCTTTCCGCGGCCAGATGCATCACCGCATCGGGTTGGTGGCTGGCAAAAATCCGGTCGAGTGCGGGCCGATCGCAAATATTGGCATGTTCAAATGCATAAGCAGGGCTTTGAGCAACCACTGCAACGTTATCAAGACAGGCCGCATATGTCAGCGCATCCAAATTAATGACACTGTGGCCTTGTGCAATTGCAAGCCGCACAACGGCTGAGCCAATGAATCCAGCACCACCTGTCACAAGTAGCTTCACAGCGACACCTGATATACGAACGGACTGTCGAAACTTTCCAATGTGGGTGCGGCGGCATCTTTTTCAGACAGCGCAGGTTTGGTGTCACCCAGCCCCCAATCAATACCAATAACCGGACAATCATAGCGGACAGCGCCATCACATTCCGGCGCATAGTAGTCCGAACATTTATAATTGATTTCGGTGTCTGGCACGCGGGTGACAAACCCGTGCAGAAACCCTGCTGGAACAAATAACTGTCGGCCATTCTCGTAGCTGAGTTCGACGCCGACCCATTCTCCATAGGATGGAGAGCCCTTTCGGATATCTACGACTACATCAAATAGAACGCCACGGCCACAACGCAACAACTTTGCCTGCGCGTGTGGCGGACTTTGATAGTGCAAGCCGCGCAGCGTCCCGGGTTGGACCGACATAGAATGATTGTCCTGCACCCAGTCCTGATCCATCCCGTCCTCGGCCATTTGGCGACTGTTCCAGCTTTCGCAAAAAAAACCGCGGCTGTCGGGAAAGCGTCTTGGCGTAATAACGACAACGCCTTCTAACTTTGTACGTTCAATTTGCACCAACTAAATCCTCACAACTCAAGCTATGTCGATTATGTTGGTAGCAAGGCTCAATGACGTAGTCACGTGGATTGTAGGAGCTGAGCCTATTCCGCCTTGTTGCAGTAACTGTCTTGGATCCATGGAAATGCATTGCGCAGAGAAAGCTTGAGTGACAACTTTGAGGATGCCCATCACCAAGCCCATTTCAATATGCGGAAGCGTTCGACCATTCTCAAGTCCGCTTCCTTAGACCTTTTGGCCGCCAGAACTCCTCAATCGACAAAATGACACGATCTTGTTGCTTGCTAGTCATGTTGTAGAAGAGCGGCAGCCTCAGAAGTCGTGCGCTTTCAGCGGTCGTAAATCGGTCCAAGCCGCAGAACCGGCCGAACCTCTTTCCCGCCATCGAAGAGTGCAGCGGCTCATAGTGGAAGGGTGCCACAATCCCCCGCGCCCTTAACCATGCGCTCATGGCGTCGCGTTCATCCAAATCGCGGAGTTTGATATTGAACATATGTGCGTTGTGCTCTGTCCCTTCTGGATACTCTTGTGTCTCAATCTGGCCAGCAGCGACCAAATGCAAGAGCGCGGTGCGGTAGTTGTCGTGGATTGCCATCCGCCGTGTTTGGATTCTTTCGCGCGCGTTTATCTGAACCCACAAAAAGGCGGCACTGATTTCGTTCATCAGATAGGAGCTACCCAGACCCACCCATGTGTATTTTTCGATCTGACCGCGTAGAAATTGGCTACGGTTGGTACCTTTTTCTCGAATTATCTCTGCCCTTTCGACCAACATGGGATCGTTTATGATGGTCAGGCCTCCCTCTCCGCAGGAGCTCAAGTTTTTGGTTTCGTGGAATGAGAAGGCGCAAACTGCTCCAAATGAACCGAGTCGCTTGCCGCGCCAAATGCCAGCACAGCTTGCGCGGCATCCTCGATCAGGGGGATTCCGTGTCTGTTCGCGGCGGCCATGGCCACATCCATGTCACAGGCGACACCAGCATAATGCACCAACACGATGGCTCGGGTCCGTTCGGTGATCGCGGTTTCAATCTTGGTCTCGTCAATATTCATCGTGTCCGGGCGGACATCAACAAAGACGATCTGTGCATCGCGCAGAACGAAGGCATTCGCAGTAGACACGAAGGTATAGGAGGGCATTATCACTTCACCGCCCGGGCGGATGTTCAGAAGCAGTGCAGCCATCTCCAACGAATGCGTTCCGGACGGCGTTAGCAGGGCGCAGACACATCCAAGTTCTTGCTCGAACCAATCACGGCACTTGCGCAAATTTGAACCGTCTCCGAACTCATCGTCTCCGTTCAACATCTGAGATAGGACCGCTCTCTCGTCCCCAGTGATTGGGAAACGGCTAAACGGTACGATATCCTGAGGCTTCGATTTACGGGGTTTGGGCGCGGTCATCATATCAACGAACGGATGTAGCGGCCGCTTGGACCAGATCCAGCGTCGCTTTGAGGTGATCCAATTTCAAGCGGAACCCTTTGACCGTCCCCTCAGCCACGACAAACGCCCAACGCAGATTAAGCGCTGAGCACAAATGCCGGAAGATTACATTGAACCGATCAGCAGGCTGGATACAGATTATCGTTCCCCCTTCAGCCATATTGAACAACCCGTGCACAAGGTGGCTGCCCTCAACCCCGATTACCACTTGAACGCCGTTTAGAGCACTGCAGATTTCATTTACCGTCTGGAACTCTGGATCGACTATCACAAATCCCTGAGCGACGCACCAAGACTCGATTTCGGCGGCGTTATCCAAATCGCGAACCTGACCTGTGACGCCGCGGCGAATGAAGGCACCGGGGCTGGGCTGAGATGCCGTCTGCGCAGCCTTGGTCTTCGCTGCCATCTCTTGCAGACGCCGCCGCTTGTCAGGGCCCAGTGAATAATCCCGAAACAGCCATAAATTATGGATGTAAATTTTCTGTTTCTCCAAAGACTCAAATCCAAAGCGAGACAAGTAATCAATGCAATGCGCGGTTCGCGGTACCTCCATTCCTGAAAAGAACGGTTCAGCAAAATTCTTTGCCATTGCATAGGTCGCTGCGTCGTCAAGTAGGAAATGAGCGAAGAAATCATTTCCCTGCCAAGTCGAGCACAGTGCAGCAACATCTATTTCCTCGCTGATGCGAAACGGTCTGGAGTGTGCTTGGCGCAGCGATAAATCCTTGAAGCCTGACCAGGTGCTAACCCGGTTGTGACTGATCACTGCATTCCGGATCAGATAAGCGCGTGTCTCGATGTTTCTCAAACGCGGAGCGACGACCTGACCTAGCTCGTCCGCAAGGCTAGTTGCCATGTCATGAGTTCCGGTGACTAGTTCACACTGGTCCGGCAAGTAGAACGCTTCTGGAAGCGGCATGACCTCAGCGGGTCCAACAGAAATGTCCCTGTCGGCAGCGTCCTCGAGTGTCCGATATCCTCGGACTTTCTGACGGGCCCAGCTTGCAATTGGCAAAAAAGATACACTCAATATCACATACTCAAATAATCCAATGACCTATGATACCTCATTTTTGCAAAATTTGCGATAGGGGTTCCACCATCTCTGTCGTCGGTCGGAGACTTTGCATTGAGACGCTCCAAACCAACAGGTTTCCTGGGCGCAACCAAACCAGTGCACCTCGAGTTAGCCTATTGCTATCCAGAACATACAATTAAGCTGGTGTCGTTGTGCCAGGATCAACCCTATTGGGCTAAACGTCCGGTCCAGATCGTGGATCTCATTGCATGTGGTTGGGTATTTCACACGTTGCACATCCAGCAATAACTTGGCTTCATTTCCTAGTAATATCAATGGTCTGCAAAATTTCCTCGGGATCGATCTGATAGCCATCTTGCCCACCTTGCCCGACAACAAAACCATATCGCATCCTGAGCCCATCGGCATAATCTTTCATCATATTGTTTAGCCGCCACGGTGGAAACAGCATGATGACCGCTGTACCAGGGGCCATGGCAAGCATGCCGTGGGTCATCCCGCTCCCCTAAACGCCAATCAAAACCTCCGCGTTGCGACTGCGCGCCACTATCTCATCAACACTCATCTGGCTTGGGTCGATGATCTCGAAGTTCCGCGCCACGAAATAGTCTTCGAGTTCCGCTTCGTTTTTTGGAGCGCGGTGGGTTCCCCAACCGCGCCGCCGGATGAAGATACCATGCCCGGGCAGGCTCCCAGGTAACTCTCGGACCCGAGCGCTCATTGTCTTGAGCCGTGCGCTTTTGTTGCTGTTCATTCCACGATCGTCAAAGATTCAGGCGTGGTTGACGTGTACATCCCGGACTGATGTGTAGTTCAGGCCAAAAAGATCCCAGTAACGGGCAACGTGTCCGGCCATCCCCTTGCAGACCTGGGTATCGATATAGCTTTCGCCAAAGTCCGGGGCCATCAAAGCGGATGCGCCGCCATCGACAACCATATGGCCGAAGTAGATCGTTGCAAAATAGGACAGTGGAAGCACTGCCGTTTCCAGTTCGTCAGTGACAGTGAATATCAGTTTTCGCTTCTGCCTCCCTCCCTGCTTATCCTGCATCCAGTTCGTATGAAGCCGCCCGCGAGAAAAAACGCAGCGATCGATCCGGTAGGCAACGGTAGGTCCTTCTGTCTTCAGCCCGCCCGCGATGCGCATCCTTTTGAGATCGAAAGATGTATCTTGCTCAACGGCTGTCACGCGATCGAGTTGCCCTTCAAGATGAAATGCCCGCTCAACATAGCTTTCTTCCTCAGGACAAACGATCACAGTCTCGCCGGCAGAATCTGCAACACTCCGGGAAAGGCCGAGATTCTTGAGAAGGAACTGTGTGAGGGGTTTTGCACTAATGCCACTGCCGAAGTTCACTTAAATTCTCCAACGATTCTAGCAATCAAGTAATCGCTTTGTGGAACCCAAGAAAGCTTTCGATACATACGCGAACCCCAATTTTCTCGCAACAGTGGATTCTGGCCCCGATTCATCGCGTGATGTTTTATCAATCAAGATCCGTTTCGGTCTGCAAAAAGCGCCGGGATCCAGCCCGATCAACAGTCACACAGTTGGTTATGAGTTGTCGGACGTATACGGGCAGAGCGCGTTATCTGAATGGTCAATGGTCAATGGTAATCAACTCAAGCGCAGGATGTGATGGTATTTTGCTGAGTGAATTCACCCAGAAGTGCAATTTCACCAAGGTTGGGATTAGCCGGGTGGCCTCTCTCCTTTGTAAGAGGTCGCGCTGGCTCACAAAAGGACATGTCGCCAAAATATCTTGGTACTGGCATCTTCGGTGGGAATAGCTGATAGTCACCGTGCTCAAAACGTTTTTTTGTACCATTGCGCCGCGTTAGCGCACCCCTTGGGAAGACCCCTTAATGATTTCAGATCTGCGCTTTTACTTCAAGCTATTGCCTCGACGTTTGCCTGTCATGATATTGCTCTTCCTGAGCGCCGCTATCGCCGGGCTGATCATTGCACAACGCCTACCAGCGATGTACTCGACGTCAGCGACTCTTTTGGTGGAGTCAGCGCAAATATCCGAGGGTCCAGGTCAGTCGGCGCCCCAGACCTCTGCCTCGGACCAATTGCGGGTTATTCAGCAACGGTTGCTGACCCGCGCGAACTTGATTGATATCGCCAATGAGGTTCAGGTCTTTCCAGATCAAGACGCGATGAACCCAGACGAAATCGTCCTAGGAATGCGAGAGGCGAGTGAAATTGAGCTGACGATTGGGCACGATCAGGCAAATTTGATGCGACTGAGTTTTACCTCCGACAACCCCGAGAAAGTCGCCGAAGTCGTTAACCGGTATGTTGATATCGCCCTTGAAATCAGCAGCAGTGCCTCAACCAGCCAAGCTGAAGATACGCTGGCTTTTTATGACCAAGAGGTGAAGCGTTACTCTGAGGAACTTGATATCCAAAGCGGTGTGATCGCAGCATTTAAGCGCGAGAACGCCGACGCATTGCCCGAAAACCTTGATTATAATCAAACGCGCCAATCCCTGTTGCAGGAACGCGTGTCGCGCGCAGAACGTGAACTTGATAGCCTGGCGACGCAGCGCACAAATATACTGCGCGTGTTCGAGGCAACAGGCAGCGTCACCGCGCCGGGCCCGCTGGTCCTTAGCAATGAAGAGCGGTTGTTGCGTGATCTGGAAAGTGAATTGAGCGTCGCTCGCAGCGTTTACTCCCCGTCAAATCCGCGCGTGCGCAACCTTGAATCTCAGGTCAATGCGCTTAGATCGCGCATGGCTGCCGCCGCGCTCGAGGCGCCCGACACGCCACCGACTCCACCGACCGCACAAAGGACAGCGCTGGAAATCAGTCTTGCCGAAATAGATAGCAGGGTCCAAACGCTACGACAGGAAGTCGCGGATGCGAATGAAGAACTGCTTATGCTGCGCGACAGTATTGCACGGATCCCTGCGAACGGTATTTTGTTAAGTGGGCTCGAGCGGGAGCAAGAAAACATCCAAAACATATATAACGCATCTGTCGGGCGTCTCGCCCAAGCCAGAAGCAGCCTGAACATCGTGGCAGCCGCCAAAGGCGAACGGATCACAATTTTGGAAGCCGCCTTTTTACCAGATGAACCATCAAGCCCGAACCGCACGGCAATCGCCCTACTTTCGATCGGGGTCGGGGTCGGGCTGGCTGGCGGGTTCTTTCTTTTGCTCGAAATGCTTAACCAAACGGTCCGCAGGCCGACCGACATTGTCAAACATCTTGGGATTACGCCGCTGGCAACCATCCCGCGGATTGAAACAATTGGACAAAAGCGTTGGCGCCGCGGGCTTCAAATTGCCGCTTCACTTGTTGTGATGGCGTCAGTGCCTTTGATACTGTGGGCAATTGATAGTTACTTTATGCCACTCGACCTTTTGTTTGAAAAAGTAATGAATCGGCTGACATAAACGCCGCCTGTTGGGACACCGCGAATACCATGGAAAAACTGCAAAAAGCCTTGCAAGAAGCAAGGGTATCAAGGAAGAACGCGCTTGGCCGGCGTCCCTTAGCTCAGGAAATGCCATCTGCCACGCCAGTGACATCCCAGAAAAAGCTATCGCAGGCAGCACGTAAGCGGCCCTCTGGCGCGCAAAATGTTTCTCCAACTCAGCAAGCTGCGCACTGGTCAGAGTTGATTCCATATGAACCAAACCCTGATCACCTGCAAAGGCATCGCATCCTGACACTCAATGCAGATCCTGCATCAAACCCTTTTGATGTATTACGTACAAAAGTGTTTTTGTTGATGAAGCAAAACGGTTGGAAGCGGTTGGCGATCACATCTCCAAACAAGTCTTGCGGCAAAACCACAACGGCCTGTAATCTGGCTATCGGCCTTTCACGGCAACGCGAAAACCATACCATGTTGTTCGATATGGACCTGCGCCGCCCCGCCATATCGGATATGCTTGGACGCAGACCGCAACACGGGATCAAAGCCATGCTGACGGGCGAAACTCCACCTGAAGATCAAATGCTCTGTCTGCGCGGCAATGTCGCCTTATCGTTGAACACCACAGCTGTCCCGGATGCAACGCAGCTTATGATGGCTGAACGTACCGGAAACACTTTGGACCTCATCCAACAGAATTTTGACCCTGACATCATGATCTTTGATTTGCCGCCCATGTTTGCGGTAGACGACACGCGCGCATTCCTCAAAAATGTCGATTGCGCGATGATTATTGCCCATGCTGAGCACACGAAAACCAGCCAACTTGACCAATGCGAACGCGAAGTGGCTGAACTAACCAATGTGCTTGGTGTGGTGCTTAACAATTGCCGTCATATCAGTCCGGAAGACGAATACTCCGATACCCACTACTAGGCTGCCTTTGACATCTGGCAATTGAGTCGTCACAAGCCGATGATTTGACCTGATCCGCGTCGGACATATATCACAGCGAAGGCAAAGTCTTTCATTCGATATCGGTTAATCCCATGTTCAAGCGCATTTCACTTATCATTTTTGCAACACTGGTGCCTGTTCTGGGCGGTCTTGCGATTTTTTCCCGACTTGCCACGCCTGACCTTCTTGGCGTTGAAGCCTTTGATGCTCTTTATGCTAATCCTGCTGTTGCCCCGTCTGGTGCTCAGAAGGTTCTGCACCTCGGTCACAGCCTGGTCGGCCACGATATGCCCGCGATGCTGACACAGCTATCGCCAAGCGGGCACAGCTATAACAGCCAGCTGGGTTGGGGCACATTCCTCAAGGAACATTGGGACGAAGACGCCCCTCGCAATGGTTTTGAAGACTCCAATGTTCATCCGCAATTCCGTGATGGACACGAAGCACTTTCTTCTGGTGAGTACGATGCGGTCGTGCTGACCGAAGCTGTCGAAATTAAAGATGCCATCAAATATATGGACAGCCCAAAGATGCTGCATAATCTGGCGGACAAAGCGCGCACGCATAATCCGAATGTCGCTATCTATTTTTTTGAAACTTGGCATCATTTGGATGACCCTGAGGGGTGGCTAGAAAGGCTCGACCGTGATCTGGCCATGTACTGGGAAGATGCTATCCTGCGCCCTGCCCTAAACTATGACAGTGACCCTAAGCCAATTTACATAATACCTGGCGGTCAAGTGATGGCCCGTTTCGCCCGCGCCGTGGAAGCGCGCGGTGGCGTCGGCCCAATCCAGACAAGACAGGATCTGTTCCTGGATCAGATCCACTTCAACGACTATGGCGCGTATCTTATCTCACTCACTCATTACGCGGTATTATATAGAACTTCACCTGTCGGCCTGCCCCATGCGCTGACAAAAGCAGACGGGACACCGGCTGCCAATCCCGGGGCGAAAGCCGCTCAACTGATGCAGGAAATCGTCTGGGAAGTTGTAACGGAGTACCCCAAGACCGGCGTGCAGGAGAACTGACCACGACGACTGCGCCCTAAACCACAGGGCACCTAGCCATCATAGCCATAGGGGTTGGTCGACTGCCAATTCCACGTCGACCGACACATATCGTTCACATCACGTTTGGCGCGCCATCCCAACAACTCATCAGCCTTCGCTACAGCTGCAAAGCTTCGCGCGACATCGCCTTCTCGCTTTTCGACAATCCTATGGGCAATCTTCTGGCCTGAAGCATCCTCAAATGCCTTGAGTAGTTCAAGAACCGTCGTGCCGTGACCCGTACCGATATTGATGGCCTCACACCCGATTTGATCACTTGCGAACCGAACAGCAGCAAGATGCGCGTCGGCAAGATCCTCAATATGGATGTAATCCCGTTCGCCTGTGCCATCTCGGGTGTCATAGTCATCACCGAAGATATTCAGATGTGTCAGGCGGCCAACGGCAACTTGTGAGATGTAGGGCACAAGATTGTTGGGGGTTGTGCGCGGGTCCTCTCCAATAAGACCAGATACATCGGCACCAACCGGATTAAAATAACGCAACAACACGGCGCTTGCTTGGGGCCAGGATTTGGTCCAGTCGCGGATGATGTCTTCGACGAACAACTTTGTGCGCCCATAGGGATTGGTCGGTCGCAGGGGATGCGCTTCGTCAAATGGCAAGTATTCCGCCTCACCGTAAACCGTCGCCGATGATGAAAACACGATCTGCCGGCAGTCATGGGCCTGCATGCATGCCAGCAACGTAATGCTGCCGGAAACATTCTGCGCATAATAATGTAGCGGCTTTTCGTTCGATTCTCCTACAGCCTTGAGGCCAGCAAAGTGGATCACAGCCTCGGGACGAAATTCCTCAAACAGCTGATCAAGGACATCGGCATCGCAAACATCGCCCTCGCGGATTTCAAAGCTTTTTTGCGTCAAGCGGCGCACGCGTTCGAGCGCCTCTGTTGAACTGTTTGAGAAGTTATCCAAGACAAGAACTTCGTCACCCTGCTGCAAGAGCTTCAGCAACGTGTGGCTGCCGATGTAGCCTGCACCACCCGTTATCAAGACGCGCATTTGATTTCCATTTTTGTCATTTGTGAAACTCTCCGACTTGTCCACTTTACTGTCGCAACTATGCGAATGATACGACCCTACCGCAATGTCACGTCTCCACAAATTCCCCATACCGGTTTGAAACCATCAGGCGGATTTCATCATGATATCACTGATCTCGGCGACCATGCGTGCGACTAGTGCAGCATCGCCCCGGCTCTCTACGTTTAAGCGGATCACGGGTTCGGTATTTGATGCGCGCAGATTAAACCGCCAATCTGGCAGCACGACGCTCACACCATCGGTTCGATCGACGGATAATGCGTCAGGCTCGAACTTTGCGACCACCCGTTTCATGGCGTCGCGCGGATCTGAAAGGCGGAAATTGATCTCTCCTGACGATGGGAAAGCCGCAGCGCTGGCGCTGACCAAAGCCGATAGCGACTGCCCCGTCCGCCCCATCAATTCGCACATCAACAGCCACGGGATCATCCCACTGTCGCAGTGGCAAAAATCGCGAAAATAATGATGGGCCGACATTTCGCCGCCGTAGACTGCCGCATGTTTGCGCAGTTCTTGTTTAAGAAAGACATGGCCGGTTCGCGATTGGATCACCTTTCCGCCGCGCGACTGGACAATATCCTGAATGCTCCAGACCACACGCGGATCATGCACAATACCTGCACCGGGCTCTTTCTCCAGAAAAGCGGCGGCAAGCAAGCCAACGACATATTCCCCGGGAATAAACGCCCCCTTCTCATCAAAGAAAAAGCAGCGGTCAAAGTCGCCGTCAAAAGCAACGGCCAAATCCGCACCCTGCGCCAGCACCACCTCCCTTGTCGCAGGCTGGTTTTCAGGCAAAAGCGGATTGGGAATGCCATTGGGAAATCTTGCATCGGGTTCTAGGAAAACGTCGATGAACTCCAGCGGCGCGCCCTGTTCCTTCGGCTGGGTTTTGAGCGCCTCATAGGCGGGTGCCGCGGCCCCGTTTCCACAGTTCACCACGATTTTCAGAGGCCGCAGAACTGCGGGGGCGATGAACGACATAACCTTGTCTGCATATGCCGTGCGTGCAGCAAAGCTGACGGGCGTCACCGCCCCTTTGGCGGCGGCATTTCGAAATGATGCGGCCTCTGCAAGCTGGCGAACCTCTGACAGTTCTGTGGTCGGATCAAGAGGCCGCGAGCCAGGACCAACCATCTTCATCCCATTATAATTAATCGGGTTATGAGATGCAGTCACCTCTATGCCGCCGTCTGCGCCAAAGTGCGATGCTGCAAAGTACATCTCTTCGGTACCGGCCAGTCCAATATCAAGAACGCTACACCCTGCGTCAGTGAGGCCCTGTGCCGTTGCAGCGGCCAACGACGGAGAACTAAGTCGCGCGTCCCGGCCCACAACCACCTTTGTGGCTTTCATTACTTCGGCAAAGGCCCGGCCAATACGGTACGCGATATCTTCATCAAACGTTTCACCAAGGATCCCACGAATGTCGTAGGCCTTAAAGCAATCCAGCGGCTGGGCCCGGCGCGATGTGCGCGCCGTTTGTCTGGCGCTGGCCATAATCGCGTCAAGATAGCCATCCATAGAACCGCAATCATGCCGCGTCCCGCGCAAAACAACGCTTTCGACACGCCCTACCTGCGCCAATTCGTTCAATGCATCCGCAAGCTGGATTTCACCTCCGTGTCCCGGCGTTACGCGGCGCAATATCTCAAATATCTCCGGGGTCAGAACATAGCGACCAATCGACGCCAAATTTGAAGACGCGGCATCCAATGCGGGCTTTTCGACAAGGCCGACGACCTCGCGCGGCGCAGCACCCGGTGTGACGACGCCGAACTTTTTAATCTCTGGACCATCGATTTCCATGACCGAAAGCTGCAGTTTTTCGGTACTTTCAAATGCTGCGATCAGATCAGCGGTGACACCTGTACCTTCGGCATGGATAAAGTCGTCAGCCAGTAGCACGACAAACGGATCTCCGCCCAATGCTCTTTCGGCACAGGCCACAGCATGTCCCAAACCAAGCTGCTCGGGTTGTCGCACAAAGAGGCATTCCACATGCTCCGGAATGATATTGCGGACCATTTCTGCCTCAGGGTCCTTGCCCTTGGACCGCAGCGCTGCTTCCAGTTCAAGGTTACTATCGAAATGATCTTCAATGGCGCGCTTATGTCGTCCTGTCACAAAAATCAGTGTATCGCAGCCGGCGGCGATCGCTTCCTCGACTGCGTACTGGAAATCGGCTTCCCCATAATGGGCATAAGCTCTTTCGGCATCGCCTTGGTTGCGGGCAGGAAGCGCGTGCCAAGCCCGGCGACGGGGAATACTGCTTTGCGAATCTTCTGCATAAAGAGGGTCCGATCAATCTATAACAAACTAACAACTTTGCGCACGCTGGTGCTGCGCACAAATAGCCACATCAAACCCGCCCGTATTCATCCTCGAAGCGTACGATGTCATCCTCACCCAGATAGCTGCCCGACTGCACCTCAATCAGTTCCAGTGGGATTTTGCCAGGATTCTCCAATGCGTGGATTTCACCCAACGGAATGTAGGTCGATTGGTTTTCTGTAAGCAGGATCGTCTCTTCGCCGCGTGTAACCTTGGCGATGCCACGGACCACAACCCAATGTTCGGCGCGGTGGTGGTGCTTTTGCACTGACAGTTTCGCGCCGGGTTTCACGGTGATCCGCTTGACCTGATAGCGGTCACCTACGTCGATACTATCGTAATGACCCCACGGCCGATAAACCACACGGTGATGGTCCAACTCGGGACGATCCTGCAAAGTCATCTGCGCAATCAGTTCTTTTATTTCATCAACGCGGTTCTTGGGTGCAACAAAGACCACATCTTTGGTTTCTACGACAACCATATCCTCAAGCCCGACTGCCGCTACCAATCGGCTGCCCGCATTGATGTAGTTCCCGGTGCAGTTCACACTTAGGACATCGCCAACTTCACAGTTGCCGTCGACATTCTTCTCAGAGGCATCCCATAGAGCTGACCAAGACCCGATGTCGCTCCAGCCCGCGTCGATCGGAACAACAACCGCGTGACTGGTTTGTTCCATGACCGCATAGTCGATCGAGACATCTGGACATGCCAGAAACGCGACCTCGTCAAAGCGGAGAAAGTGCAGGTCGCCTTGCTTGCCCGCATGTGCTTCACGGCACGCGGCCATGACATCGGGGCGGAAGGAGTCCAATTCTTCCAGATACCGGCTGGCGCGGAACAGGAAAATTCCGCTGTTCCAAAAATGCTTACCGGACGCGAGATATTCTTCAGCCGTGGCCGCATCCGGCTTTTCGACAAAGGCATCAACGACGCGTGCATCAGTGCAAACCGCCGCACCTGCGCGGATGTAGCCGTACCCTGTTTCGGGTCGAGTGGGAGCAATGCCGAAAGTCACAAGTTGATTGGACTGCGCCAAAGGCAAGGCTATCTCCACGGCCGCATCAAAGGCGGGCGTATCGCTGATCTTGTGATCGGCGGGCATCACCAGCAAGACTGGATCATCTCCGGTTGATGCTGCCTCAAGTGCTGCCAGCGCAATCGCGGGGGCGGTATTGCGTCCCGCCGGTTCCAACAGAATGAGCGCCTTATCTTGGCCTATCTGACGCATTTGCTCAGCAGCCAAGAACCGGGTTTCTTCATTACAGATGACAAAGGCGGCTTCGCTCGTCAGGCCTGCAATCCGCTCAACGGTCGCTTGCAACATTGTCAATGTGCCGTTGAGAGTAAGATATTGTTTGGCGTAATGCTTGCGCGACAGCGGCCAAAGCCGTGTGCCAGAGCCACCGGCAAGGATGACCGGTAGTAGGGCGGATTCTGCTTCAAATGATTTGTTAGACACGCGGGTTTGGCTCCTAAATTTCTCTTGTCGGCCGTATGGCAGTAATTAGTAGGCATCTCATGATACATTGCGAGCTATTATCATGCTCGCCGTCTGTCCAACAAAGGTACGGAATCACTGACTTCCCGCCAAGGATTATCAGCAACATACTTGCGCTCATAACGAGACAATCGCTAGAGGTAGCGTTCTACTGTTGCTTGACAGGACTTTATCGCGCTCAAAACTGGCTTTTACGGGTGTCAATCAGCCGGTTACCGTGGTTCACAGAATTGGTTTTTGTTGCTAAACTAGTTTTATCGAAGAATCATTGTGTCGATTGTTGGGCGTTTTCTTGACGCCACTTTGAAAAGAGTTTGTGCCGAAATTTCGCGGCCTGTGTAGTTAGAGAACGAGTGTTCAATTATATGTCCATTGATTATCAAAATATCCGCAAACGCTCCGAAACGCATGAAATTGTGTCATCGATGCCCAGTGTGGGGCTCTACCGTCTGGTGTTCAAACGAGCGTTCGACATTTGCATTGTATTGTTGGCATTGCCAATTATTGCACCTTTGATTGCTGTTCTAGCTATTCTGGTCGCCCGAGACGGTAGCCCTGGCTTCTACAGTCAGAAACGCGTGGGCCGCTATGGTGCGATTTATACTATTTGGAAACTGCGCACGATGGTTGCTGGTGCCGAGCAGTTGCTCGATGTGTATTTGTCTGAGAGTCCAGATGCCGCTGTAGAGTGGCAGTCGACCCAAAAACTCAAGCAAGACCCACGTGTGACACCAATTGGCCATGTCTTACGCAAGTGTTCGCTGGATGAACTTCCGCAGCTGTGGAATGTTCTGCTGGGTGAAATGAGTCTGGTTGGACCACGCCCGATGCTGCCAGAGCAACAAGAAATGTACCCTGGGCATTCTTATTATAGCGTGCGTCCCGGCATAACGGGTTCTTGGCAGGTGTCGGAACGCAATGAATCTACTTTTGCAGATCGTGCGCGCTACGATACTGACTACATCGCTGACATATCATTCATGAATGATCTGAAGCTGCTGAAGGCAACAGTGGGTGTCGTACTAGACGGTACCGGCCACTAAACCAGCCTCCGGCTTGCACAGTTAAAGCCCTGTCATGTGCAAATATGTCGTACCATCAGGCAGCCCCGCAATACGCTTTTTTGATATTCTTTTAGTCAGCATCGGGACAAAAACTGATCACAGGCGAACTTCTGCTTACAAGATCAGCATGATTCAACCGATGTTGTTAAGCATACGTTAACGAACAATCAACCGCAGAATCTTGATCAGGGTTATTTGTCCGAAGCTGGCGCAGCCATCTGCCAATAAGCGAGTTGAATTAGATGCTCTTGCGGTAAAATCCTTGTTATTAATGCTCTTTTTTGCGCGGGCAGGCGTCATCGGGCTTAGCTCTTCTCTTACCCTAGTCATAGAATCACACTTCTGGTCACGTCTGCCAGACGACGAGTCAATCAGTTCATGAGACTGGCCAAGCCCATCTTTGCAGACAGCAAGAAGAAGGGCGTGCGCAGTTAGATGCCAGATTTGGGTGCCGCAATGCGGTACCCCTTACCCGTAGTTTGACTTCGGTCTAGCTTAAAATAAATAAAGAGGCGAATTTTTGGGCGATCTTGCACAGAAAAAGTGCCGATAGTAGTACAAGAAGAACAACCTTAACGATATTTTAATCCCCTTTGTGCATCTTTAAACAGAAAGTATCCACAAATTGGCCATCATCTTTATGGAAACTTTGGAATGACAGTTGATCTCATCGCACAGCGTGATGCCCCAGTCTACAGGAGCCGTCAATGACGATAGCCTACATCGTCCCCGGAACTCTCTCTGGGTTTTTTGCTGCTCTTGTTGCGCTTGTCTCTGGTTCTGGGCTTTTGCTGGCATTCGTAGCCTATGTCATCGGGGGCATGCTTGGTATGACTGCTGTCATCCTCTGGATGCTCTCATCGCCACGCGTGACCAGATCCAAACACGCCGCAACAAAGCGCATCTGAACCGCTCTCTGGTCCCGCCGATACTAGACCTCTTTAACTATGGCGACGCTTGGAATGAGCCCTCATTCCTCTAACGCGCCCGGCATCAAATCCTCCCAAAACGCCATAATTGCCTCTGCATTCCGGACCCTGAACATCCTGGACGAACACAGCCGCGAATGCCTCGTGACCTGTCCCCCGAGGCTCCCTCATTCATAATGAGAGTTTGCGGGTTTGTTTTTCATATTCTTGATCGTCAGTTTGGGCAAGCACGTCGTGAGCGGAGGCCTCAAGTGCTCGGCGCGCTTC
>Ga0115562_1000290_pt1 | contig 38554 bp, 29 predicted proteins | sample COGITO_mtgs_1105_6_FD_87200 | JGI IMG/M metagenome (GOLD analysis project Ga0115562, IMG submission 87200) | Pelagic marine microbial communities from North Sea - COGITO_mtgs_110516 | ecosystem: Environmental > Aquatic > Marine > Epipelagic | place: Germany:Helgoland, sampling site Kabeltonne...
AGGCGCAACGCGCCGATGCCCCGAAGGGGTTAAAACAGCCCATAGGCTGTTTTTATCAACCCTCTCCTAGGCACCATAGATATCCAAAGCCTATTCGGCTGCAAAAGCAAACTATCTCTCTAAGTTCCAACCGGGACTTGAACCGATAAGAGGTTCACAAACTATGCCCACGGCAGAGTTTGGACGAGGCGCAACGCGCCGATGCCCCGCAGGGGTCAAAACAGCCCACAGGCTGTTTTTATCAACCCTCTCCTGGGCACCATATATAGAAAGGCCGTCACTTTTGAGACGGCCTTTTTCGTTTCTGAGCAATAAGCGATTGAATTTACGAGGCGTATTCGCCCTCTTGCCTCACAATCAACTCAACCAATGGCTCGTTAATGTAAAAATTATTACGCCCCACCTTATGCTTGCTGACAAAGCCTTTCTCAGTCAGCGCCTCAAGGTATTTAGTCGCAGTTATACGAGTGACACCCAATTGATCAACCACAAACTGCACTTTGGTATAGGGATGAAAAAAAAGGTTATTCAGTAACTCCTGACTATACATTTTAGGCAATTCTGTACGCATGCGTTGCTTGGTGAGCATTATCAGGTCACGCATCTGATGCACAAAGTCAATCGTCTCCTTAAACTCTCATCTGACCCCAATTTACTCATCTGACCCCAATTTACTCAATTTACTAAACTCTCATCTGACCCCAATTTACTCATCTGACCCCAATTTACTAAAACTCTCATCTGACCCCAATTTACTCAATTTACTAAAACTCTCATCTGACCCCAATTTACTCTCAATTTACTTCTGACCCCAATTTACTCATCTGACCCCAATTTACTCAATTTACTTCAGCCGTGGTTAAAACATCATCTATGGTAGCCGCCATGCCTTGCCACCCCAGTATCAAAAGCATTATCGAAATCACTGCGGCAAATAGTCTCGCTAAAACTCTACCCAAAGTGAACTTTTAGGCTGGCCCCTGTGTACAAAAACTATCCGATCGCTTTTCCTGACGGCTAAAAAACTTGGTGTTTTTATAGGGTAACTTCATAAAGCCCGACACCCCCAGACCATCAATCTGATCAAGATTGGTCAGTATCTCACTGAGACAGCGGCGAAACTCATGCTCCCTAGATTTATCCAGCAGGGTGAAATAGTTATGAATTTTTAAATCCTTTTCCACCGCCTCAAAAATAATGCAACCGGTGTGATGTATCTGATTCATAACGGCCAGTATCTGCATAATTGATTCTGGCAACTGTAGCCTCTCATCTGGATCACTGCCATCTTCAAAGTAGGAGTGCAGGCGGGTTTTGTTATCGTCATTATCTGAAGGGCTAATCTCTGAAGGACTTATCTCTGAAGGCAAGAGCTCGCCTATATCAAAGGAAATCTGCAAATCCGAGTCGACCAAAAATTTTTGCTGGGCATTTTCACGCTCTATATGCAGGGTTTTTCGCGCATCAAACATACAGCTTTTAAACACCCCTTTTTTATTGATCGCACGACCCAGAGATACCACATTGTTAATTGCATTGATCAACGCTGGAGCATATTCAGCATCGTAGAGATTGAGATTGGAGTCTATATAGACACCACCATCATCCCATCTAACCGCCAGACCGCCCGCGACGGGATAACGGCCTAGATGGGTAACCGCAATCACAAAGGCCTTTTCTGTATCACCCATACCGCTGAGATAATTTTTATACTCACCATAGCCCCCCAGACTTCCCACCAGTGGATGCTTGGCATAGCGGGGCTGAGCTTCAAACACGTCGGAACCAATCTCCTGACGGAGAAAACCCTTGCGCGAGCTGTACACCACTGTCTCTACCGTCACTTCACTGGAGGTAATCTGCAGTGGAATAAGTGACTCTTCCTGAGCCCTTATGGCGGGCTCTGAGCGACTGACAATATGCTTCATATAGCGCATATTCTCGAAAAAGTAGTCCCCTGCTCTGCAGCGAGTATCGGCATCGTCATCGAGCATGCCGGCCAGAGTTCTGGCAAATTCTATCGGCAGCCCCAGAGACTCCAGAGTGATAACCTTTTTACCAAAACGACTGCCCTGCCCTGAGGCCAATGCGTAGAGAGTTCCGGCCAGACCCTGTTCATCAAAGCGCGGTGTGGAGCAGGCTCCCTGCAGCTGCTCTTCGCCGATAAAATATATATCGCCGAGTTTTGCATTGCTCTTTTGGTATTCCATATTGATGGCGTCTATACCGAGGCTATCAATGCGATCACCGAGATGATTCTCCTGGGCAACCACCGCTGCACCCCAATCAATCAACGAGACTGTTTCAGAGTCGGGATCAAACATTATATTTGATGGCTTTATATCGCCATGAACTATAGTTGAACGGCCGGAATTATTGCGCAGACGCAACAGAATATCTGACATCTGTGCGGCAATTTTCAGTACCAGCCGTGGTTCGAGTTTGCCCACCTGACGGGCATAATCTTGCAGGTTAATCCCCGGTGCGCGGGACATCATCAATATGGATTGGCCGCGCACATGTTGAAAGGCGATATATTCAGGAATGCCCTGATGGGCAACCTGACTGAGCATAAAGCCCTCTTCTTCGAGGCGATCTTTAATATGCTGTGGCAGTGTGATACGCGAGAATTTAAAGACATATTGCTGTGTCTGCGAATCATCTTCACCGCCACTGGTACCGGCAAAAACAAAGCCGTAGGCGCCGTTGCCTATTAGCTCAATATTGCTGTATCCGAGACGCTCTAGCTGCGACTCACAGAGCTCTAACCAACTCTTTAGCTTGCGTGCATCTTTTTGACTGAGCAGATAAAACGATTGCTCTTCATTGATATAGAAATGCTGTAGGTTTTTGCTCTCATGTAAACTCACGTTTTAGTACCTCACTTCTGGTAACTGACAGCTAAACTCTAATTATCAAGAGCTAACATTAAGAGCTAAAAATTAAGAGCATCAGATCATGGCAGCCAGCATGGTCGATGGAACTTCTAAATAACCCATCCATAAATTATTAAACCGGGCCATGGTGCCGCCATCGATTACCCGATGGTCACCAGACCAACTTACAGTCATGATCTTTCGCGCCACTAAATCTCCCTGCTCGTTGTAACGGGGCAGGGTCTGAATCTTGCCTAGGGCGACAATCGCCACACCGGGCTTATTGATAATCGGTGTCGCGGCCGTGCCGCCAATAGCACCTATATTGGAGATAGTGATGGTGCCCCCGGAGAGATCCTGAGGGTCAATTTTTCCACTGCGAGCCGCCGCAGTTAGACGCATCACTTCCCGTGCTATATCCAATATGCCCAACTGCTGGACATTCTTGATATTTGGCACCAACAGGCCGGTTTTTCCATCCACTGCCATACCTATGTTATGGCTGCCTACATAGGTCAGCTCGCTAAAATCATCGTTGGTGCGGCTATTGAGAATCGGAAATTCTTTTATCGCCAACGACAGCGCTTTAATAAATAACGGCATCAGGGTTATTTTTATATCATCTTTTCCATAGCTCTCTTTCAGTTTTTGGCGCAGCTCCATCAACTCAGTGACATCGACTTCATCCACATAGGTAAAGTGGGGAATGGTTGAGACCGCATCTCTCATGCGCTCAGCCATAATTTTTCGCACGCCTCTTATGAGCTCAACACGCTCCTCCATTACAGGCGATATTCCAGCCGTAGTGGATGACGGCGAAGATTGATTAGCCCCGACCAAAAAACCAAGTATGTCTTCTTTTAATACGCGGCCCTGTCTTCCTGTCCCCACTATGGTTGCCAAATCTAATTGATGTTCGCGGGCCATTTTGCGAACTGCGGGGGTACTTAATACCTTCTGGTTCACAGTATTGTCTGAGGTCACAGCATCTGAGGCTATAACCGATGACGGAACAGCTACCGCCTGTTCAGCAGGCGCGGCTGCCTTCTCAGGCAAGCTTTCGGTGACTGCTGCCTCTTCGCCATCCAATTCAATAGCAAACAGCGGCTCATGGACTTTAGCGGTATCGCCCTCCGCATAATGCAGCCGAGTAATACGACCGTTGTACATTGAGGGAATTTCCACAATGGCTTTGTCAGTGCTGACATCGACAACAATCTGATCTTCTTCAATTCTGTCGCCCTCTTTGATCTTCCATTCGATCACTTCACACTCGACAATACCTTCGCCAATATCCGGCAATATAAAATCTTTTTGCATAACTGCTTCCTCTCTCCTCTTTCCTCGTTCCCTGGAATTCTATCGGCCGCTCTAAAAGGCCAGACTCGACTTAATCGCTTGGTAAATTTTTAGATAATCCGGTAGATACTGTTTTTCCTGGATCAGCGGGAATGGTGTATCTAACCCTGTAACCCTAGTGATAGGTGCTTCCAGATTTAAAAAGCAGCGCTCTTGAATAGTCGCGGCGATTTCACCGGCAAAGCCACCGGTTCGTGGTGCCTCATGGCTGATTAGCAGACGACCGGTTTTACTCACCGAATTAGCCACACAGTCCCTGTCCCAGGGCAGTAAGGTACAGAGATCGATCACTTCACAGGCGATACCATCAGCGGCGGCAAGTTCGGCGGCTTTATTAATCTGAATCATCTGTGCCCCCCAACCCAGCAGGGTTATATCGGTGCCCTCACAAACCACTTCAGCAACGCCCAGCGCTAACTCATAATCCTGCTCTGGAACCTCGCCTACCGAGGCACGATAGATCGCCTTGGGTTCAAAAAAGATCACTGGATTCGGGTCGCGGATGGCGGCTAATAACAGCCCCTTAGCCTGATAGGGATTGCTTGGAATAACTACCTTGAGGCCTGGGGTATGGCAGAAATAAGCTTCCGGGGATTGGGAGTGATAGAGCCCGCCGTCGATACCGCCACCATAGGGTGCGCGAATAGTCAGGCCGCCGCAGTTAAATTCATCGCCACTGCGATAGCGAAATTTGGCTGCTTCATTAACAATCTGATCAAAGGCGGGAAAGATATAGTCGGCAAACTGAATTTCTGCCACCGCCACTGAGCCCTGGGCCGCCAGACCAATGGCAAAGCCGGCGATACCCTGTTCGGTAAGCGGGGTATTAAAGCAGCGCGGCTTGCCGTACTTTTCCTGCAGGTTGCTGGTAGCGCGGAAGACACCGCCAAACTTGCCTATATCTTCACCCAAACAGATAACCTGTTCATTTTCTGCCATGGCTATATCCAGCCCGCTATTGACCGCCTGAAGTAAGTTCATCTTTGTTGTTGTCATCTCGTCCATCAGCTAGCCCTCCCCGTGCATGCGGTTGCTGTCTGGATAGTTGTTGGGATACTTGGCTATATGCTTTTCAAGACTTTCAAACTGCTCGAGAAGATGCGCCGGAGGGGTTTTATAGACATCGGTAATCAAGTCTTTGAGGGACGGCTTGGGGCGCTTCTCTGCCAGTTTGAGCTCGGCGAGAATCTCAGCGTGGTAGGTTTTATGCAGCTCTTCGTCACGACCTTCATCCCACCACTGCTGGTTGATCAGCCAGTTTTTCATGCGGCTGATAGGATCTTTCTGTCGCCATTTTTCCTCTTCCTGCGGACTGCGATAGCCACTCGGATCATCGGAGGTTGAATGAGCGCCAAGACGGTAGCTCATGGTTTCAATCAATACTGGTTGCTGCTGTTCTACGGCTATTTTTCGCGCCTCAACGGCCGCGGCATACACCGCCAGAATATCGTTGCCATCAACGCGGATAGTTTTAATGCCATAGGCCACGCCGCGCGGAGCAATACCATCCCCTGCATACTGTTCCGAAGAGGGCGTGGAAATGGCATAGCCATTGTTGCGCACCACAAAAACCACTGGACTCTTTAGCACTGCCGCCATATTTAGGCCGGCATGGAAGTCTCCTTCCGAAGCCGCTCCATCACCAAAATAGCACAGCGTACAGGCATCATTTCCCGCCAGCTTTTGCCCGTAGGCATAACCCGCAGCCTGAGGTATCTGGGTTGCCAGTGGCGAGCGAATAGTCATAAAGTGAAGATCCCGGCAGCCGTAATGAACCGGCATCTGACGGCCTTTGCCCAAATCTTTACCATTGCTGAATAGCTGGTTCATAAACTGTTCGGTGGTGAAACCGCGAAAACGCAGGGCGACCTGTTCTCGATACTGGCCCATCACCATATCGTCTGGATTAAAGGCTGCGATAGTGCCTGCAACCGAGGCTTCTTCCCCGGTACAGGTGAGATAAAAACTCAAGCGCCCCTGCCGCTGTGCGCTGACCATGCGCTCGTCAAGAGTACGGGTATAAACCATATCGCTGTAGATTTTCTTCGCCAGCTGTTCACCAATCTGTGGTGTTTGCGCGCCTTTGGTTAAGCGTCCATCCGCCTTTAAAACACTCAGCGTGGGAATAGTTAATGCGGACCCATCGATAAACATTACGCTGGCTGCTTGCTTACTCTTAGCTGAATTTTTTTGTGCATTTTTAACTGCCATGTGACACCCCTGCAATTCCGTTTATAACTTATATTTCAGGGCATAAAATTAGCATGATGATTGCTAGGGAATCCTGCCAAAGTGCTTAAGCCGCACAGACTGTTAAGATAGGTTGTAGCGCAAAGATTGGATTTAATAACGAAATATTGCGCAATCTTTCCTATACTCAAATAAATCACTAATTACTCTGTTAGCTATGGCAGATCACTGTATTTGCTCGCATTTGCCCGTATCAGATTTTCCAATGCCGTCGTTGAGACTGGCCAACCGCAAAATTAATCACTATAAAAAGTATAGAAGCCCTATGAATGAATACAAATTGGATAGTATTGATTGGAAGATTCTCAATACCCTGCAAGCCGATGCAGGGATTTCCAATCTGGAACTGGCGGATCAGGTCTGCCTATCTCCCTCACCCTGCTCCAGACGGGTGAAAAACCTTGAGGTCCTCGGTTATATCAGTCGCCGTGTCACACTGATCGACCCGCTGAAAGCCGGGTTGCCAGTGACTGTCTTTGTTCAGGTCACCATGCACCATCAGGTCAAAAAAGATCTCGATCACTTCGCCCATCAGGTGCTTAACTGGCCGGAGGTGATGGAGTGTTATTTAATGACTGGCGATTTTGATTACTTGATTCGCGTAGTCGCACCCGACCTGCTTGCCTATCAGGCTTTTCTCGACAAACTGACCCAGGTCGAAGGCCTGGATCATGTCAAGAGCAGCTTTTCCCTTAAACCGATTTGCTATAAGACTGAGTTGCCATTGGGGCATTTGACCGAGTCGGTTGCCAACAGTTAGTGGCGCTATTAAAGCGCTCTTCGGCAACCCGGTCGGCGATCACAAAAGTCGGCAGATTCTCTGCTTCACTGCGCGCAAATATTTCTTTTAGAGTGGTACCAATCCCCTCAACTTTAGTCGATAGATCACTGGCATAGTTTTCCGCGCTGTAGTCAGCACTGAGCATTTTTCGTTGATAGTATACATCGATAATTCCGCCGGCATTGACCACATAATCAGGCGCATATAAAACACCGCGATTATGAAGTAGCTGTCCATGGTCAGTGGTGGCCAATTGATTATTGGCGGCGCCGGCGACAATCGTGGCCCTGAGTTGATCAATGGTTTGGTCATTAATTGCAGCGCCCAGCGCACAGGGGGCAAAGACATCGACATCTAGCGCAAATATCTTATCGCCAGCCACTGCAGTGGCATTTAATTCGCCAACTGCACGGTCGACATTGGCCTGAACTATATCGGTAACAAACAGTTCTGCTCCGGCTTCATGCAGATACTCCGCCAGACGATAACCAACATTACCCAGCCCCTGAATAGCCACCCTAAGCCCCTGCAAATTAGCCCGCCCCAACTTATAGGTCACTGCTTCACGGAGGCTGACAAACACTCCGTAAGCGGTACTCGGCGATGGATCTCCACCGTGATCAGAGGCTTTATCGACACCACTGATGTAACTGGTACGCTGGCTCATTTTAAGAATATCGGGTACCGAGGTTCCAGAGTCTTCCGCAGTGATATAGCGACCGCCCAAACCTTCGATAAAGTCACCCATGGCATAAAGAAGTTCATCGCTCTTTTGGCTGCGTGGGTCGCCAATAATCACCGCCTTGCCGCCGCCTAACTTCAGGTTGGCCAATGCAGACTTGTAAGTCATGCCTCTGGAGAGCCGCAGCACATCAGTTAAAGCCTCTTCATCAGTGGCGTAGGGCCACATTCGACAGCCGCCGAGGGCTTGACCCAGATTGGTGTTGTGAACGGCAATAATGGCTTTTAAACCGGTTTTTTTATCTTTGAAGAAAGCGACCTGCTGATGATTATCAAATTCGCGGTGAGAGAAAACCGACATATTCCAGGCTCCAGTTCCATTGGTATGTTTATCAATAATTATCTGGAATTCTAGCACTGGCACTGCGAAGAGAAATTGCGTATCCGTACTTTTAGCAAAGGCTTTTAGCAGTACTCGCTGTATTTTTCTGAGCGGCGAAATTATTCACCAAATGGAAGGCTTGCGATTGATATAAGGCTTGGTAATTCAACATCTGCTAGTTGATGACCATCAATTTTCTCAGGCGACTGTTACTTATAATTTTAGCTACAGCTTTGCAGGCAGCTTAAAAATTAATTTTCATCTAAACATATATAAAAGGAGATTTAAGATGAGTCTAATGTTGAGAGAACCCACCCAGATAATGAATCGATTTCAGGACGAATTTAATCATTTATTCCGCAACTTCGGCGAGAGATCTTCAATATTTCCCGACGAGGACAGCAATGTGATTACCAGTGAGTGGATACCGACGGTTGATATAGTCGAAGACGAAAATGAGTTTGTTATCAGCGCGGATATTCCGGGAGTCAAGACCAAAGATATTGAGATCAGTATGAACGATGGCATTTTATCCATTAAGGGCGAACGACAAACGGAAAAAAGTGAAGAGCACAACGGTTACTATCGCAGCGAGTGTTCCCATGGCACTTTTCATCGACGCTTTAGTCTTCCCGACTCTGCGGATCCCGAAAAAATAGTCGCCAAGGGTAAAGATGGGGTTTTGACAATCACCTTGGGCAAGCGTGAAATATCCAAGCCAAAACTCATTCGTATTCAGTCCTGATCTATTCTCTGGATAGGTTTAAAACCTCCGCTATACAAGGTAAAAAGTCCTCTGGCGGAGGTTTCCCCTTTTCTCAAAAACTGCTCTAACGCTGGGCAACCAGCAGTGACTTATACAGCTGAGCGTATTCTTTGGCGCTGCTCTCCCAGGAAAAATCCTCGCACATACCCGCGCGCTGCAAATCACGCCACAACAATCTGTTGCTGTAGACAAACTCCAGCCGTTGCAGGGCTTCAACTAAGGCGCTGCTACTGTACTGCCAAAACAACACTCCCGTGGCATCGGCAATATCCTCTGAAAATGGCGGTATATCAATAATCGTATCCGCCAGCCCGCCTACACCCTGGGCGACCGGTATGGTGCCGTAACGCTGGGCGTACATCTGGGTTAGACCGCAGGGTTCATAGCGCGAGGGTATTAACAGCGCATCGGCACCAGCAATAACAAGGTGGGCGATTTTTTCGTCGTAACCCAGTTTGACCTCAATACGCGATGGATACTTTAATGCTGCCTGCTTAAAAGCTTTCTCCAGCTTCTGGTCACCGCTACCCAACAGCAGAATATCCACTGGCATCTGCATAATCAGTGGCAGAGCTTCGAGTAGCAGGTCGAACCCTTTCTGTGGGGTCAGGCGCGAGACTACACCGAGCACCAGACGCTCACTGTTGCGCGCATGAAAAAACGCTTCCTGCAGGGCTAATTTATTAAAAACTTTGCGATGCAGGCTGCTGGTTCCATAGACCGTATCAATTAATTGATCGTTACCGGGATCCCACAATCGGTTATCAATGCCGTTGGCAATACCTGAAAAACGCGGCCCAATACTCTGCAAAAGCCCCTCGAGACCGCAGCCAAACTGTTCGGTTAACACCTCTCTTGCATAACCTGCACTTACCGTATTGACTGCATCAGAGAAAACAATAGCGGCTTTCATAAACGACATCTGGCCATAAAACTCCACTGCCCGGTAATCCCAAAGGCGCTTGCCATCGACCATCTCAGGCAGCTTAAGGGCTTTAAACTCCTCTTCATCAAACAGCCCCTGGTAGGCCAGGTTGTGAATCGTAAACAGGGTTCGCGGACGCGGTTTAGCGGTCGCCAGCAACAGCGGTACCAGCCCGGTATGCCAGTCATTGCAGTGGACTATATCCGGCTGCCAGGATTGGTCTGCCTGGTCCATGGCAATCAAGGTTACCATTCGGCAAAACAACGCGAAGCGTTTGGCGTTATCCGGCCAGCCATGCTCCCGGTCTTCACCATAGGGGCCTCCGGAGCGATCAAAAAGCTCAGGGCAATCGATTAAATAGACTGGAATAGCCGTGTTTTCCAGATTGATTTTTAACAGGCTAAGCCGATAGCCATCAATGCGCGTGCTGAACGCAACAACCGCTCTCAGATGACCTAGCTCGTTTAATAGGCTGCGATAGGCGGGTAGAACAATGCGCACCTGATGTCCGAGACGACTCAGGGCAAGAGGCAGGTTATAGGCAACATCGGCAAGCCCGCCGGTTTTGATCAGTGGGTAGAGTTCGCTGCAGGCAAAGAGAATCTTCACTGTACTCAGTCACCCACCCTGGTCAGCACAATTGCTGCCAGCGGCGGCAAGAGCATTATCAGGGAGTGCGGCTGCCCCATACAGGCGACCGGCCGGGTTTTAAGCAGACCACTGTTGCCCATATTAGTGCCCGCGTAGAATTGAGAATCAGAATTAATCAGTTCCCGGTAAGTTCCGTTTTCGGGGACGCCGATGCAGTACTGATGGCGAGGCACAGGGGTAAAGTTAAGAACAACCAGAATCGATTCGCCGTCGGCTCTGCGCCTGTAAGAAAGGACCGATTGCTGGCTGTCGTGACAGTCCAGCCAATGAAACCCCTGGGCATCGAAGTCGTACCCATAGAGCGCGGAATGGTGCTGGTAGAGATCATTGAGATCCTTGATCAAGTGACTGATACCGCGATGCCTGTGCGAGCTTGGTTCAGAGAGCAGCTGCCAATCCAGTGCCTGATCACAGCGCCACTCCTGCCGCTGGGCAAATTCGCAGCCCATAAAAAGGCATTTTTTCCCCGGCCAGGTGTATAAAAAGACGTACAGCAATCTGAGGTTGGCAAATTTTTGCCAGTCGTCACCCGCCATCTTTTCAAGCAGGGATTTCTTGCCGTGGACAACTTCATCGTGAGAGAGCGCCAGCATAAAATTTTCATGGTGGGCATAGAGGGCACTAAAGGTTAAAAGCTGGTGATGGTAGCGGCGATGGATCGGGTCTTTGCCAAGATATTCAAGACTGTCATGCATCCAGCCCATATTCCATTTCATGGAAAATCCAAGACCGCCAATCCAGGTTGGCCGACTGACCTGGGGCCACTGGGTGGACTCTTCAGCAATCATCATAGCGCCGGGAAATTGTTCGTGGACAATTTCATTCAGCTGTCGAAGAAAGGCTATGGCATCGAGGTTTTCATTGCCACCAAATTGGTTTGGCAGCCATTCATTTTCACCGCGCGAGTAATCCAGGTAGATCATCGAGGCCACTGCATCCACGCGCAGGCCGTCGATATGAAATTCCCTAAACCAATAGAGGGCATTGGCCAGTAAAAAATTCTTCACTTCGTTGCGGGCAAAATTAAATGTCAGCGTGCCCCAGTCGGGATGTTCTGCCAGGCGCGCATCGAAGTGTTCATAGAGGGGCGAACCATCAAACTGTGCAAGTCCATGTTCATCCTTTGGGAAATGCCCTGCTACCCAGTCGACCAGAACACCGATCTTGTAACCATGGGCGCAATCGATAAAGTAGCGAAAATCATCCGCCGAACCAAATCTACTTGAAGGAGAATAGTAGCCTGTGCACTGGTAACCCCAGGATTCATCCAGCGGGTGTTCGGCAACAGGCATAAGCTCAATATGGGTAAAGCCGAGATCCTTTACGTAAGGCAGCAGTTGATGAGCGAGCGCTCTCCAGCTGAGGAAGCTTCCGTTCTCATCGCGCCGCCAGGAGCCCACATGAAGTTCGTACACAGAGACTGGCTGGTGCTGCCAATCCCACTGGCGGCGCCTCTCCATCCACAGATGATCAGACCAGCTAAAAGTACTTTCAGCGCAGACAACAGAGGCATTTTCCGGTCGCAGTTGGGCGCTCTGGGCATAGGGATCGGCTTTTAGGGAGAGTTTGCTGGTGCCGCGCTGGGATATTTCGTATTTATACAGCACTTGCACACCGAGCCCGGGAATAAACAATTCCCATACCCCGCTTCTGCCCCGGGAACGCATGGGATGACTACGACCATTCCAGTTATTGTGATCGCCAACCACACTGACACGCTCGGCCTCTGGCGCCCAGACGGCAAATAAAACACCGTTTATGTGATCGACTTTATGCAGATGGGCGCCGAGCTTTTGGTAGATATGCTGATGGCAGCCCTCCGCAAACAGATGTAAATCAAGGTCGCTCAGCTGTGGTGCAAAGCTGTAGGGATCACAGGAGTAATGACAGTTCCCCTCATAGTCCACCCAGCGGATCATATAATGTTTAGGCAACGCCTCGCTTCCGACCCATTCAAACAGATCAGTATTGCCAAGCCGCTGCATTGGCAGCGATGGATCTTCGATTGATGCGCTGCCCGCATTGGGCAACAGCACACAAACTCGCCACTGATCATCAGCGATCCAGTGACGCCCCAAAACACTAAATGGATCGTGATGGCGCATCTCCAATAACCGCTGCAGCGGCTCGGTAATCTGCCCGCAAACTGCTGAACTGAGGTCGGGATTAATTTCTGGCTCCATATCAGAAGGATCACTAATAGCAGAACCTCAAACCGTCAATGGCATGGGTGCATGATGGCCAGTGACCGCCTTTAACATTCCCTCGGTGCGATAAAACGGCAGCTCTGCATCATCGGCGCTATTCGAGCGGGCGATAATATCACCAGAGGTGACAATACCCGCCAGCTTGCCTTGACTGTTGACCACCGGAAGTCTGCGTACGCTGTGTTCACGCATTAAATCCAGCGCCTGCTCAATATCCGTCTCAGTTTCACATTTATACAGCTGCTGGCTATCGGTAATATCCCGAGCGTTTAACTCCCACAGCGGTTTCTTTTGCAGGGCTGCACCCATGGCTATATCGCGATCAGTAATCATCGCAATGGGATTCTGTTGATCATCGACAACGGGCACTGCACCGCAGTCATTATTCCACATTGTCATGGCCACAGAATTTAATGGGGTGGTTGGTGAGCAGGTGTATACCTGACTCGTCATCATCTCTTTTACGTTCATATGCTTTCTACTCCTGGTCAGTGAAATCGCGGCAGCGAACTGTTGAGAATAGTCATAGAAATTAGCCCGTTAAGTGTTGATCGGGGTCAAGATTACCAAGCCTGGTCGGTGGTCAAATTTTCCCTGTTGCCTGTGGTTAATTTCTAACCAGGAATAACTGAAAGGATTGCTAACACAATGAATCAAATTGTGGTGGATAAGAACTGGTTGCCCGAAACAGTCCGCCAGGCGAGCAATAGTCGTTTTGTCAGTCGACTGACAAAGAACAGCCTGGCATTAATTCTTGCCGGCGGCTGCGGTTCGCGCCTCAATCAATTGACCCACTGGCGCGCCAAGCCTGCAGTGCCGTTTGGCGGTCAATTTAGAATTATTGATTTCACCCTGTCCAACTGCGTCAATTCAGGCATTCGCCGTATTGGTGTACTGACCCAGTACAAGGCACATTCGCTGATCAGACATATTCAGCGTGGCTGGGGATTTTTACATGGGGATTTCGGTGAGTTTATCGAACTGCTGCCCGCCCAGCAGCGCCTTGAGAGCAGTTGGTATCTGGGCACGGCAGATGCGGTGTACCAAAATATTGATATTTTGCGCAATCACAATCCCCGCTATGTGCTGATTTTGGCCGGGGACCATATTTATAAAATGGACTATGGGCCAATGCTGGCTAAGCATGTGGAACAGGGCGCGAAACTGACCATTGGCTGTATTGAAATGCCCATGGACCAGGCCAGTGCTTTCGGGGTGATGGCGATTGATAAGGATGGGCGGGTCAGGGATTTCGTCGAAAAACCCGAACAGCCTAGCCCTATACCCGGCAGGCCAGACCGCGCATTGATCTCCATGGGTATTTATATCTTCGACAGCCAGTTCCTGATCGATCAACTGATTGCGGATGCCGAGTGCCCGCAGTCGGGCCATGATTTTGGTGTCGATATTATTCCCTCCCTAATTCACAAACACCCTGTTTATGCCTACGCCTTTCGCGATGCAGCGCAACAGCGGCAAGCCTATTGGCGGGATGTGGGCACGGTGGATGCCTACTGGCGCAGCAATCTTGAGTTGATCGGTGTGACCCCCGAACTCAAACTCTATGACCGCGAGTGGCCGATCTGGACCTGTCGCGAACAGACACCACCGGCAAAATTTGTCTTTGATGAACCGGATCGTCGCGGTTTAGCCATAGATTCGATGGTCTCCGGCGGCTGCATTATCTCAGGCGCTAAAGTCAGGCATGCTCTGCTCTTTAACAATGTCACTGTAGATGAAGGCAGCAGCGTCGAAAACTCGGTGGTACTCCCAGAGGTGAGCATTGGCAAACAGTGCACAATCAACAACGCCGTTATCGACAAGGGCGCAATAATTCCGGACCATATGGTTATCGGCGAAAATGCCCAAGAGGACGCCCGGCGCTTTTATGTCAGCCCCGGCGGTGTTGTTTTAGTAACCGCAGAAATGCTCGGTCAGGTGCTGCACCATGCCCCGAGATAACCCGCTTAATGTGGTGCTCTGCTGGCATATGCATCAGCCGCAGTATCGCGACAACCTTAAAGGAAGCTGCAGCGAACCCTGGACTTATCTGCGAGCGATTAAAGACTACAGTGATATGGCGGCCCATTTAGAGCAGGTGCCCAACAGCCGTGCGGTGATTAATTTTAGTCCGCTGTTACTGCAGCAGATCGATGATTATAACCGTCAATTTAACGCCTATTTTGTCGATAACAAACCACCCCAGGAACCCATTTTAGCGGCACTGGTAGAGCCGGTTGTCAATATCGATCCCCAACACCGCTACCAACTGGTCAAGGAATGTCTCAGTCACCACAATTACAACAGCGGCCAACATTTTGAACAGTATGTGGCACTGACTAATATTGGCCAGCATATTCTCGACAACCCCGGTCATCTCGATTATGTCAGCGACGAGTTCTTTACTGATCTACTGGTGTGGTTTCACCTGACATGGCTGGGGGAAACCGTGCGCCGCGACGATCCCCGGGCCCAGACACTGATCAAAAAAGCGCGACGCTATACGATGTTTGAACGCATCCAGTTAGTGAGAATTATCAGTGAGCAGGTCAGTCAGATTGTGCCTCGCTACCAGGCCCTGGCCAGTGCTAAATCAATAGAGCTCTCCATGACACCCTATGGCCATCCGATTGCACCACTTATCCTCGATCTTCACAGCGCCACTGAAGCCACACCAGAACTGCCAATGCCTCGGGAAAAACAATACCCCGGAGGCGAGCAGCGTCTGCAGTGGCATATTGATCATGGCAAGAAAATCTTCGCCGAGCATTTTGCTGAGCCGCCCTGTGGCTGCTGGCCTGCCGAGGGTGCGATTAGTCAAGGAACCCTGGTTGTTCTCAATAACAGCGGATTTAGCTGGGCCGCCAGTGGCGGTGCAGTTCTTCACAACAGTCTCAACTATGATCGGGATATTCACCGGATAAAATCAGACACCGAAACCTATTGCGCCTACCATTTACCCGACCAGGAACTGTGCTGCTTTTTTCGCGACGACCAGCTTTCGGATCTTATAGGTTTTACCTACTCCTCCTGGCATGGCGATGATGCAGTGGCAAATTTTATTCAGCGTCTGGAAGATATCGCCGGGCGCTGCGCCGACCAGCAGGATCCAGTGGTGTCAATTATTATGGATGGCGAAAATGCCTGGGAGCACTACCACCAGAACGGCTTTTTCTTTTTACGCGAACTCTACCGGCGCCTGGCCAGTCACCCAGATCTATGCCTGACCACTTTTTCTGACTGCCTGCAGAACCAGCGCAGACAGCTCAATTATTTGCGCAGCGGCAGCTGGGTGCATGGCAACCTGACCACCTGGATCGGCAGTGCCGATAAGAACCGTGCCTGGGATATGTTAATCCAGGCCAAGCACTGCTTTGATCGCGTGATACAAAGTGGCCGATTAACCGACAGCGAACAGTCTGTGGCAGAGCAACAGCTGGCAATCTGCGAGGGATCTGACTGGTTCTGGTGGCCCGGGGGCGACAATCCACCAGAGACTATCGCCGCTTTCGACAAGCTCTATCGAATGCACCTGAGTGGACTTTATCAGCGGCTAAAAACCCCATGTCCAGACTATTTACAATGGCCCTTCACCCACACCGCACCCACAGAGCTTACCGACCAGGCGGCACTGGGTGGTGTTATGCGCAAGGCCCAGTAAGTGACCAGCGCCGCTATAGAGAAAGAGCCGGAGAAAGAGCTGGAGAATGAGTTGGATAGCCGCGTCGATATCTTTCAACAGCGCCGCTGTGGCGCTCTGCTTCCGATTACTTCACTGCCTGCTGTTGGATTAAATAAACAGGCTGGATTTGATTCGGCGCAGCGCTTTATTGACTGGATTGCCTCTGCGGGCATCAGTGTCTGGCAGCTGCTGCCGATGGGTCCACCCCATGCTGATCTATCACCCTATCTATGTCTCTCCTCCATGGCCGGCAACAGCGCATTAATCGGTCTGGACTGGCTGGCTGAAACCGGCTTTCTGCAACCCGAGGCACTTTCACTGCACAAAGACAAACAGCACAGTGACAATTATCACAGCGCCGCTATTCGATCCGCCTGTGACCATTTCAGCCGCATACCAGACGAGGATTATTGGCGCTTTGAATTTGATAGTTTCTGTCGCCAGTCCCAGGCCTGGCTGGATGATTTTGCGCTGTTTATGGCACTGCGTGAGGAGCAGAAAAACCAACCCTGGAACTGTTGGCCCAGAGCCTTGCGCGACCGCGATACCGCGGCCATTATTGATGCGCAACAGCGTCTCGGCGAAGAAATTTTAGCGATTAAATTTGCCCAGTTTTTATTTTTCCGCCAGTGGCAAAAAATTCGTCGCTATGCCCAGGGCAAAGGGGTTTTTCTGTTTGGGGATATGCCGCTTTTTGTCGCCTATGACAGTGCCGATGTCTGGGCCAATCGAGACTACTTTAAACTGACAGAAGACGGCCAACCCAGGGTTGTTGCTGGCGTACCCCCAGATTATTTTTCCTCGACCGGACAGCGCTGGGGTAATCCCCACTACAACTGGGAGGCGCTGCAGCGAGATAATTTTGCATGGTGGATTGAGCGCTTGCGTGTTCATTTAAGTCTCTACGATCTGCTGAGGATAGATCATTTTAGGGGGCTGGAGAGCGCCTGGGAAATTCCCACCACAAGCACAACAGCTATAGAGGGACAGTGGCAAAAGGCACTGGGGGCGGAGTTGCTCAAGGCTCTTCAGAAGGCATTTAAAAACACACCCCTGGTCGCCGAGGATCTCGGACTGATCACCGCCGATGTTATGGCACTTCGCGATCAGTTTGGTTTGCCAGGTATGGCGGTATTACAGTTCGCTTTCGATGGGGACTCTGACAACCCTTCCCTGCCGCACAATCACAAACCCCAATCGGTTGTGTATACCGGCACCCATGATAACGACACCAGCCTCAGCTGGTTTCAATCCCTGCCTGAGCCCCAGCGCAGAAAAATCACCCAATACCTGCGGTGTCGCGACGAAGATCTGCCCGGTGCCCTGGTTGAATGCGCCCTGGCCTCGGTGGCTAAACTTGCCGTTATTCCACTGCAGGATATGCTCGAGCTTGGCTCTGGCAACCGTATTAACACCCCCGGTACTGTCGGCAATAACTGGCGCTGGTATTTTCAATGGCAGCAGTTTTCTCCAGCGATAGCCGAGCACTTTTTAATCCTGAACAGACAGTATGGACGCTGTGATTAGGAACCGGTAAAAGCCCTACAAGTTGACCCCTATCAAGCTAAAAAACCTGATTCACTGATTTTATAAACCCGATTCCAGCAGGACATTACTATGAAGAAAATTGCTATTAATGGGCTTGGTCGTATAGGGCGACTTATATTGCGTCGCTACCTGGATGGCAGCTATAAAAACCTGCATATAGTCGCGGTAAACGACCCCATGCCGAGGAAAAATCTACTCTATCTACTGAAATACGACTCAGTTTATGGGCCACTAAACTATAGTGTTGCAATTAACGATGGTGAGTTGTGCATCGACGAAAAATTATTTAGTCACTACAATGAAACAGATGCCCATCATTTACCCTGGGATCGCCATGAAATCGATTTTGTTATCGATTGCAGCGGCAAATTCTGCCGCAATAACAAGGCTATGCGTCATATAGACGCCGGTGCCGGCCAAGTGATTCTCTCCGCACCTTCGAACGACGCAGATATCACCCTGGTTATGGGTGTTAACCAGCATCTCTTTGATAGCAAACGCCATCTTATTATTTCAAATGCCTCATGCACGACCAACTGTCTGGCGCCTGTACTAAAGGTACTCAGTGATGAGTTTGGTATCCTCAGGGCGTTTGCAACTACTGTGCATGCCTATACTGCCAGCCAATATCTGGTCGATGCCGCGGCCAGCAAATATCATCGCGGCCGGGCCGCGGCAGTGAATATTGTCCCGACCTCCAGCGGCGCGGATGCCTGCACCCTGCAAGTATTGCCCGATCTGAAAGGCCGGCTCTCAGCCTCGGCGCTGCGAGTGCCAGTGGCCAGTGGCTCCCTTATTGATATCAATACTGAACTCGCGGATGGCGCCACCAGAGAAGATATTAATAGGGCATTTGAGCAGGCCGCCGACGGAGAGATGAACAATATTATTCAATACAGCACCGAGCAACTGGTCTCCAGCGATATTGTCGGCAATCCTCACTCGGCGATTATTCACGGCCTCGCTACCACTGTACTGCAGGACAATATGCTCAAGCTCTACGCCTGGTATGACAATGAGTATGCCTATGCCTGTCGCTGCCTGGATCTGGTTGAAACGCTCTCTTGCCAACCGTTAAAAGTGACACCTGAGGTTGCTTAAAAGAGCTCACAGCAAGGGAAGATTATGGGAAAAATTAATGGAGAAAAATTATGTTAAAGGTATTTAGATTATCAATTATCGTTGGCCTTACTGCGCTTTTGCTGGGCAGCTGTGCATCGCGCCTGCAGAGTGATGTTGTCACTTTTCACGAGGGTCGGTTGCCGAAGGGCGAAACCATTCATATAGAATCGATAAATGCATTCGAAGAAGAGAGCCTTGAATTTAGTCATTACAAAAATTTAATCAGTGCCGAGCTTCGTCGTATTGGCTATGTCCCGGTCAAGGATGATCAGGCCGCCGAGTTAGTTGCGCAAATTGGTTACTCGGTAAGCGATGGTCAGACACAGATTCGCAGTAGTCAGCGCAACTACGTGCGCTATCATTTTTATCACGGCCACTACCACAATCCTTTCTACTACGGCTTTTATAATGATTGGCCCCCTGAGTCATACAGTTATATTGTTTACAATCGACAGCTGCATATTAATATTTCCCGGAAGTCACCAGAGCCAGAACTGCTATTTGAAGGGAGAGTGCAAAGTATCGGACGGGAAAAAGAGATCGCCTCGGTTATGCCCTATATGATTACCGCAATGTTTAATAACTTTCCCGGTGAAAATGGGGTTACCAAGGTGGTGACTATTGAGAAGAAGTAGTCGAGAAAGTAGTCGGTGTTTAAGCGCCGGCTACAGCCACAGCATACAGCCGAGCTCAAAGGGGTGGCTGAGCAGTTCGTGATAGGGATACAGGCGCAGGCGATACTCTTTTAAGCCGCACTCGGTTGGTGTCCAGTCCACCGAAAAAGTCGCGTCGCCAAAGCTTTGGTCTCCACTCTGGTCTCCACGGTTCTGATCAGCAGCCTGAAATGCCAATCTAATACAGCTGTCGGCGCAGAATTGATGTTGGGCTATTTTTCCCACCAGGCATTCGACCAATATATCTGCGGTATCCAGTCCATTCAGATTGACCTTAACCCTCAGGGATACTGATTGGCGAAGATTTATCTCGGTCACAGGCTGGTCAATACGCCTAGCACTGACCCCCGACCAACAGTCTAGTACACGCTGTTTCCAGTCAGCCAAAAGTTCTGCCTGTCCCGATTGTGCAAGCCTGCTGCCCTGCTTTGCTGCTGGCAGGTAGGCCTGTTCGATATAGTCGTGAACCATACGGCGAGCGCTGTATTTGGCAATAATCGATGCCATGGAGGCCTTGGAAAACTCAATCCATTGCTGGGGATATTGGTCCGTATCGCGCTGCTGCCATACGGGGATAATCTGGTGTTGAATAATATCCAGAATATCAATCGCCTCCTGTCGATCGCGGTATTCCGGATCGCAATCCGGATCATGGGGCGCTACAGCCCAACCATTTTTACCGTTGTAGCCCTCGGCCCACCAACCATCGCGAATACTCAGGTTGACCACCCCGTTCACCCCGGCTTTTTGGCCTGAGGTGCCACAGGCCTCCATTGGATACTGCGGGGTGTTTAACCAGATATCACAGCCGGAAACCAACATTCTGGCCAGGGAAATATCATAGCCTTCGAGCAGGATTATCCTGCCGATAAATTCCGACTCCAGGGATTTTTCATAGAGCATTTTAATAAGCTCCTTACCGCCATCATCACTGGGATGTGCCTTTCCGGCGAAAACAAAGATAACCGGCCACTGGGGGTCACCCACCAGTTCAGCAAGGCGCTGCATTTCCAAAAACAACAGCCCGGCGCGTTTGTAAGAGGTAAACCGACGCGCAAAACCGATCACTAAAGCCTTCTCATCGGTCTGGCACAGGTAACGGATGCTGCGCTCTATCAGTGCCTCACTCAAACCATTGCGATGATACTGTATACGCAGGCGGTCGGTAATTTCAGCTAACAGTGATTGTTTGATTGCCCGGTGCACTGACCACCAGGTTTGGCTGTCGATATCCTCCAGTGCTTTCCAGTAGTCAGGCTTGTAAAAATTCTCGCGCCAACCCGCTAGACGCCGATCAAACAATTCGCTCCACTGCTTGTGTAAAAAGGTCTCTACATGAATACCATTGGTGATATAGGAAATAGGGTTTTCATCAGCGGGAACCTGCGGCCATAAATACTGCTCCATTTGCGAGGCGACGCCGCCATGGATGCGGCTAACGGCATTGTGAAACCGCGACCCACGCAGGGCCAGTGCCGTCATATTGAACTGATGTTGATTATCGATTGACTTGCCCAGGGCCATAAACTGGTCCATATCAATCTCCAGCTCTTGCAGGTAGTGGTTGAAATAATGGATTATCAATTCGGGATCAAAACGATCATGGCCGGCGGCAATCGGGGTATGCATGGTAAAGACCGAGGCCCCGGCGATTTCTTCCAGGGCAGCATTCAGGGGCTTGCCTGTTTTGCGCAACTGGAGAATTCGCTCAAACACAGAAAAAGCCGCATGCCCCTCGTTGATATGCCAAACCGTTGGCTCTATTCCCAGCGCAGCCAGTGCGCGTACACCACCTATACCCAGTATCATCTCTTGCTGTAAGCGCATCTTACTATCACCGCCGTAGAGCTTACGGGTAATCAGGCGATCATCTCGGCTGTTCTCGTCAATATCCGCATCCAGTAATACCAGCTGTATACGCCCTACCGATACTCGCCACAGCTTTACAGCGATATCTTCATCGGCGGAGGGAACGCTGATAATCACGGGATTCCCCTGATCATCGAGCCACTGGGTAATCGGTGAATCGACAAACGACTGAAACTGATAGTGGAATATTTGCTGTCCCCGAGCATCGATAAGTTGGGTAAAGTAACCCTCGTGATAGAGTAATCCGACGGCGACAAAGTTGAGCCCAATATCACTGGCCGCCTTGCAGTGGTCACCGGCAAGAATCCCCAGCCCACCGGCATAAATTGGCAGGCTTTCATGAAAACCGTACTCTGCACAGAAGTATGCGACCAGTGTTTTGTCTGGCAAATTTTGTGCAAGCTTCTGTTGCTCCCCCTCAGCCTGGCAGTAATCACGCGACCAGTGTAAAACCTGGTTATATTTTTCCAGATAGGCATCATCCTGCGCTGCAGCATTCAACAACTGCTCATCAATCCGCCGCAGAAACAATTTCGGATTCTGTTTGCAGGCAAGCCACAGCGGCCGATCCAACAGGGCGAAAAGCTCGCGTATTGAACCCTGCCAGCTGTACAAAAGATTTTCGGACAACGCCTGTAGTCCCGCTATTTTATCGGGAATCTTGGGTTTGACTTCAAGGCTGTATTTGCTGGTATTCATCGGAAAATTAACAGTGCAATCCAAGGGAGTATTTCTAGCATTCCCCAATTTAAACAACGCTGCCGAAGTTAACTTGATCATTGTCAATAGCTTAGTATTTACTGGCTCAACAGGTGAAAACATAAGCTTTAATCTATAGTAGTCTAATCTGTGTTGCGGGCTGCCAGGTTGACGATTGGAAATAAAGTGAACCTCTGGATGACTTACTAAATGAATTATTTGGACTTGCCAAAGCCGGCTACTCTTATACTGGACGCTGGTGGAAATATTGAACATATCAGTAGCTCTACCTGTGAACTATTGGGGTACCAACCGGCCGAACTACAATCTCTCAATTGGATAGATATCTGTGTTCCGCCCCTGTTCCAGATAAAAACCAAACGTATTTTTGATGCAGTTTTATCGGGCAAAAAAGATCTTCCCGACCAGATTATCTTCCCCGTCCTGAGTAAATCCGGCGATCAACATCTATTCTCCTGGCACAGTGAACCGCGCTTCGATGCCAGCGGCAGGGCCATTGGTTCTATTACTACCGGTATAGCAATACCTGAGGACGCCGTTAAGCAAGAAAACTCTTACTTGCAGACCGCCGCTCGTAATCAGGCAGTACTGGATAATGCGATTGAGGCGATTATCAGCACCAATAACCGCGGCATCATTACCCATGCCAACAAAACTACCGAGAGTATTCTCGGTTACAAACCAAATGAGTTGCTGGGCAAAAGGATTACCTGCCTGATTCCTATGAATATTATTAGCGACTGCGCCAGGGAAATAAGATTCCATATGCAATCCACAGATACCAATACGGTTATCAACAGAGAAGTGGAAGCCAGACATAAAGACGGCAGGAAAATCCCTGTCGAACTGACCGTCACCGAAATTACCATTGGTGGCACATTCAGCTTCACCGGCATTATGCGTGATATCAGTGAGCGCAAACTCAGCGAAGCGCGTTTAAAGAAAAGTAAGGAAGAGGTTCAGCAGGCCCGCGACCGCCTGACACAAATGGATCGGCTGCATCTCGCCAGCGAAATGTCTGCCGGACTTGCCCATGAGCTCAACCAGCCGTTAAGTGCAATTTCAATGTATGCCCAGGGCTGCCACAACTTGCTTAACAATAGTGAACTGGATCGACATAAACTGAGTAATACCCTGCTGCGCATTGACACACAGGCACAGCGGGCTGGTGAAATTATTCGCAATATCAGGGCGCTGATGGAAAGACAGGAACTTCATCATCAACTCACCGATATCAATACGCTTATTCGCAGCACAATTGAACTGGCCGAGGAAGATTATGAGTGCAGGGCAATCGATTTCGAATGTATTTTTTCACATTCCCTACCCCAGGTTGAAATTGTCTATGGACAGATACAGCAGGTATTACTGAATTTAATTCGCAACGCCTGTGACGCGATGATTGCTATTCCTGTCGAAGAAAAGTCCATCAGCATTATCAGCGAACAATATTCTGACAGTTTTATCAAAGTATCTGTCAGGGACAGGGGCAGCGGAATTGATATTCAGCATAGGGATAAGATTTTTCAGAATTTTTTCTCAACAAAAAATAGTGGTATGGGTATGGGCCTGGCGATTAGCTATTCGATTATTACCAGTCATGGCGGAGTGATGGATATTAACCCTGAATACTCGGATGGCGCTGAATTTTTCTTTACATTGCCAATCATGACCAACCTTAGGAAACCATCCCATGGAGAGTAAAAATATCGTCTATATTGTCGATGATGATCCCGATGTTTTAGACGCTACCTGTATGCTGCTGGAATCTACCGGGTTGGAAACACAACGCTTCAATTCCGCTATGTCCTTTCTCAACAGTATTAACCAGAACTCTCAGGGTTGCATAGTACTGGACGTGCGTATGCCGAATATGAGCGGGCTAAAACTACAGAGCGAGATAATGCGTCGAGAAATATGTTTACCGATAATATTTATCACCGGTCACGGCGATGTTCCCATGGCCGTTGAAGCCATGAAGAATGGTGCCCTGGAGTTTTTCCAAAAACCCTTTCGCGACCAGGAGTTTATTGACTGCGTTTACGGCGCACTGGATATCAATCAACAGAGCCTCAACAACTTAAACCGTGTGCATTCAATACAGCGCCGATTAGCCACCCTGACCAAACGTGAACAGCAGATTATGCAGTACATGACAGAGGGTCATATCACTAAGGTTATTGCCGATAAACTAGCCATAAGTCCACGCACAGTGGAAACTCACAGGGCGCGGGTAATGGAAAAAATGCAGGCCAAAACCCTCGCCCAGTTAATTCATATGGTAATGGAAACATAGGTACACCAATCAAACATAAATGCTCTGCAACTCTACCCAATGCTACGGCAACTTAGCTGTTCACCGTAGCCCACTTTACTGCCGAGATATGCACCAGTAGCCATACTGTGCAAACCATCAATATCGACAATATGCAACCGGTGACGCTGGGCAACAATAAGCCCCTGCTCTTCCAGACGTTTGAACAAGCGACTTACCGTCTCTACTGCCAGACCGAGATAGTTGGCAATATCATAGCGAGCCATAGGCAATTTAAACTCATAGGGTGACTGGCGACGCTCATACATTGACTGGGATATATCGAGCAAAAAACTCGCCAGCCGCTGTTCAGCTCTAATCTTGGTTAAAGTCATCAACAGATGATTGGCTTTGGACATCATGCCGCTAACATTGCAAATTAATTCATCGTAGAGACCCCTGTTATCGCGCAGGGAAACCTCTTTAAATAATTGAAAGGGCAGAGTACAAACACTGGAAGTTTCCAGCGCCTCTACCTCACGTATATGCCTGCCGGGATCAATGCCATCTATGCCAAGAATATCGTGTGAGAAATGAAATCCTGTAACCTGCCTCTCACCGGTTTCATCGGTAAAGCAGGATTTAAATGAACCTGAACGAACCAGGTAAAGTGATTGAAATTTATCACCCTGAAGGAATAAATTCTGTCCTTTACGCATTGGTTTTTCATGCGTGACAAGACCCTCAACATTATTCGCTTCACTGTCGCTAAACACCCGCATAAGACATGACTTGCGAGTCTGGCAATGTCTACAAGATATCTTGTCTATATTACTTACGCTTATACCACTATTTATTAGCTTCATGCTTACTCTCCCTTAACAATCCAATGTTATTTAATGATGGTTATGTAATACGCAAAAAAAAACCGCCCTCCAATTAAGCGGCAAAGACACCAGAAGTATTGAAATAATCCGGCCCATGTCCTTTTTCACCCGTCCACATAAGCCCCGCCCGATCATCTTCCGTCCATATAACCAGCGCACTCATACCAGAGTAATTCTTCATTTCACCCTTGCAGTTGGTCATTGCCTGTAAAAACATATCTTCTCTAAGGCAGCCGTGACAATTGCTGATACCAAAGCCGCTGACACCTATATTACTTATCGGAAAGGCACCTATCCTGACACCTGAAAGATACAGCTCAACAGTTGTGCTGGAATCCTTGCGATCCCCTATACGATGTTCCATATCGCCTCCCATAGCTATCCAGGATAGCTGTATAAATTTTCCACTTTACTCTGCATGATCAGTAGCAAAATATACAGCTCTGCAAGTTACTGATCTGAAGCCGGATTACAGAGAATAACAAAGCAAGGTAATACAACAATGGGGGAGTCTGCGTAATTTTTTGCGGGAACTACGTATAAAATGATTACAATTTTTTTCGTTTAATCTGGATAACAGAATTTTGTTATTAAGTTCACACAAAATAAGTAGTTATCCTTATTTTTATTCCTCGAGCATCGTGTCAAAATTTACTCCAAATTATGAATGAAAACCAGAGGAAAAAATTGACCAGAAAACCTTCTCTCACTGAAAAAAAAATCAACAAACAGACCTCCGTGGACATAGTGGCCAGCGACGAAGTAATCCAGAAAAAAGTTGTTGATTTATTATCTTTGATCAATATAAAAACTAACATTCATGTTAATGGCAGCAGCTTGCTAAAGAAAAAAAGACGCCTTAAAAGCGATTGCTTGATCATTGAAACCAGGCTTGATGATATGCGTGGAATTATGCTTTTTAAAAAGTTACTGGTGATGTGCAAGAACACGCCGCCGACGATTTTTATCGGTGCGCGACCTGGCAGTATCAACGAGGCTATAGAAACCATAAAACTTGGCGCCATTGACTATATTGAAAAGCCCTTCTCATCAAGACGACTGATCACCTCGGTTAATCTTGCCCTTGGTACTTAACCTGCCACTCCCGGGAGGGAACCATTAGAAGTTGACCAATATCAACATCCAGCTGATTTGGATTATCTAGCCTGTAAGATCACCAATAATTACAAGCCCGGCTGATTAAAAGCCAGCTAAGTAAACAACAGCTGAGTAAAAAATTTGATTGATCAAAATATCCGTATTGCCTACTTTAGTATGGAGATAGCCCTGCACTCGAGTATGCCAACCTATGCCGGGGGTCTGGGAATACTCGCTGGCGATACACTGCACTCGGCAGCAGATATGCATGTCCCCATGGTGGGAATCTCACTGCTCCCCCGCCGCGGCTATTTTCAACAACAGCTGAGTGACGATGGCTGGCAAACCGAAAACAGCGTCAGCTGGACGGTAGAGGACTATCTGCAGGAAGTGGGCCCGCGCACCGCAATTAGTATTGAGGGCCGCGAGGTGCATATCCGCGCCTGGAAATATCAACTCAACAGCCGCAATCAAAACAGCGTCGATATTTACTTTCTCGATACAGACCTGGAAGAAAACAGCGACTACGACCGTTCACTCGCCTATTTCCTCTATGGCGGTAACAGCCACTACCGGCTCTGCCAGGAAACTGTTCTGGGTATTGGCGGCGTGCGTATGCTCGCCGCACTGGGTTACAGCGGATTACAGCGCTACCACCTCAATGAGGGACATGCGAGCTTGTTGATTCTCGAATTACTCGAACAGAAGCGTCGCCAGAATCAGGGCAGTGATGATCCTGAAACTGTGCGCGATCTCTGTGTATTCACTACCCATACACCAGTGCCCTCAGGGCATGACCAGTTCCCCCTGAGTATGGTCTCCGACGTTCTTGGTGCGGAATATTCCCTGGCCGGCTGTGAGGATAATTTCTGTTTTGACCACAAACTGAATATGACCTACCTCGCCCTCGCCAACAGTCGCTATATCAACGGGGTGGCAAAAAAACACAGTCAGTTATCGCGGCAAATGTATGCCGGCTACTGTGTCGATTCTATTACCAATGGCGTGCATGCAGAGACATGGACATGTCAGCCCATGCAGCAATTGTTTGACCAGTATATTCCCGGCTGGCAACTCGACAACCTGAGCTTGCGGGGAGCACTGAATATTCCCGTTGAGCCAATTCAAAAGGCACACCAGCTGGCAAAGAAAAACCTGTTAAATCATATTAACCAACTGCCCGGCACAACGCCTGAAAAACAGATGGAGGAGGATATTTTCACCATTGGTTTTGCCCGCCGGTCAACCCTCTACAAACGCCCGGATCTGTTTTTTACCGACCTCAAGCGCCTGCAAGCTATTGGAGAGAAATTTGTTCGCCTGCAGATTATCTATGGGGGAAAGGCACATCCAAATGACAACCAGGGCAAGCTGCTTATCCAAAAAATTATCTCTGTAGCCAACAGCCTCAATAAACATATCAATATTGTCTACCTAAATAACTACGATATCGCTCTGGCCAAACTGATGACCAGTGGCTGCGATCTCTGGCTGAACACCCCGCAGCCACCGATGGAGGCCTCTGGCACCAGTGGCATGAAGGCCGCCCTGAATGGCGTTCCCTCTCTAAGCACGATGGATGGCTGGTGGCTGGAAGGCTGTATTGAGGGGTTAACCGGTTGGGGAATAGGCAACACAGCAGTTTCAACCACTTCGCCCCCACAGATAACTCAGGAGGCCTTCTCGCTGTACGACAAGCTGGAGCAGGTTATCCTGCCTCTCTACTACCAGAACCAGCCCGGCTACCTGGAGGTTATGCGTCACACCATTGCCCTGAATGGCTCCTATTTCAACACTGAGCGAATGCTTAACCAGTATGTAACCAAGGCCTATTACTAAATAAATTGCGGCATCTGATATGGATAATCAATGCAACTGGCACTGTCTGGAAAAGTCTGCGGTTATCAGCCAGCTGGACAGCGGATCCACTGGCCTAACCACCGCAGAAGCCCGACGCAGGCTTGAACTCCACGGCCCCAACCTGTTGCCAGCAGCCAGGCCCAGTCCATTCTATCGGTTTTTCTTGCGCCAGTTTATCAGCCCATTTATCTATGTTTTGATCGTTGCCATGCTTATCTCACTGCTGGTGGGCAATCTGGCCGACGCCGCTTTTATCGGGGTTATCCTGGTTGCCAACGCCACCATTGGAGCCCTGCAGGAATATCATGCGCAACGCAGTGCCGAGGCACTGCACAAACTTCTGGTAACCCAGGCCAGAGTGGTTCGGGACAACCACCTGCAAAACATACCGGCCGATCAACTGGTTCCCGGAGACAGCGTTATTCTCAGCTCAGGAACAAGGGTGCCCGCAGATATCCGCTTGCTGGATGCAGATGATTTACAAATAGACGAATCCCTGCTGACAGGCGAATCACTATCGGTGGACAAAGATGCAGAGGCAATCCTCAATCCCCTAACTGTAGTCGCAGAGCGAAAAAACCAGGCTTTTGCTAGCACCCTGGTGACCAGTGGTCGCGGCCGCGGACTGGTTGTCAGCACAGGTATCAACAGCGAAGTTGGCAAACTGGCCAGTCAACTATCCAGGGGGAAAATGGCACCTCCACCCCTGCTGCAACGCATTAAAATATTTAGCCAGCGCTTAACTCTTATCCTTTTACTGGTAATTATCCTGCTCGCCACGGTTGAATTATTGCGCGGCACTGAATTGATTCTGGTGTTTATGACGGTCACCGCCCTTGCCGTAGCGGCCATCCCCGAAGGCCTGCATGTAGGCCTGACTATTGTGCTGTCTATCGCTATGCGGCGCATGGCCAAACAGCATGTAGTGGTGCGCAAACTGGTGGCAACTGAAAGCCTTGGCTCCTGTACCCTTATAGCGACAGATAAAACCGGCACCCTGACCCTTAATCAACTCACCGCCACCCAGGTGCGCTTTTTTGATGGGCCGGGATTTCAAATTAACACTTCTGGCTTCAGCCCGATCCCCAAACAGCCTCTCTCAATAGCCGAGTCTGAGGCAAACCAGCAAAGACTGCGGCGTTTATGCCTGATTGCTGGTCTCTGCAATGAAGCCAACATTCATTCCAACAGCAGCACTGAGTGGCGTGATAGCGGCGACAGCGTCGACCGGGCCCTGTTAACCATGGCCTTTAATAGTATCGGCAAGCAGAGCCTGGCCACCTATACCCCTCTCGAGCATATTCACTATGAGCCGCACCTTGGATTTGCAGCGACTCTTCATGTGGAAAAAACCACAGAGGCAAATATTGACAGTGGAAAAACAGCCCATATAAAAAAAGTTTTTGTGAAAGGCGCTGTGGAGAAACTCTTACCCATGTGCAATTCCATGGCCGGGCTGGGTCAGGACAGACCTCTACAGCAAACAACCGTCAATCGGGTTCTACAAAAACTCGCCCGCCAGGGCGTGCGTATATTGGCTTTTGCCGATGGTAACTGGGTCGGCGATAAACCCTTTAAAACTGAACATCTCCGCGAACTCTGTCTGGTCGGACTGGTGGGAATGGCCGATCCCTTAAGGCCAGAGGCCGCTGGGGCAATCGCCGAATGCAAGGCTGCAGGTATCAAAATATGTATGCTCACCGGGGATCACCCGCTAACGGCAATCAGTATTGCCAGGCAACTAAAGCTGATTAGCGACAAGGATAATCAAGAGAGTCAATTAATCACCGGCAGCAGACTTGCCGAGGCCACAGCAGTGAGTATAGATACTGTCGATAAGCTCACCGCAAATGGCCTGATCTATGCCCGGGTAACACCGGAGCAAAAACTGGGGATTGTAGAATCACTTATCCGCCAGGGTGAGTTTGTCGCCGTTACCGGTGATGGCGTCAATGATGCCCCCGCGCTCAATGCCAGCCATGTGGGGGTTGCCATGGGACTGCGCGGAACCGATATTGCCAGGGAAGCCTCAGATCTGCTGCTGACCGACGATAACTTCGCCTCTGTGGTAGCAGGTGTCAGAGAGGGGCGCATCGCCTACCAGAATATTCGCAAAGTTGTATTCTTCCTGATTTCGACCGGTGCCGCCGAGATTGTTTTGTTTTTACTGGCATCCATATTCGCTACCCCCATGCCACTGACTGCAGTGCAACTACTCTGGTTAAACCTAGTCACCAGCGGCGTGCAGCATATTGGCCTAGCCATAGAGCCCGGCGAGGGTGACGAGATGCAAAAACCGCCCCGGCCACCGGATGAAACCCTGTTTAACCCATTGATGATTAGACGGGTGCTGATCTCTGCACTGGTGGTTGGCGGCCTTAGCTTTACCTGTTTTTCCTACCTACTCGACGCTGGCTGGACCGAGACTAGCGCCCGTAACAGTGTGCTATTGCTAATGGTATTATTTGAAAATGTCCAGGTCCTTAATAGCAGATCAGAGAGCACCTCGGCGCTTCTCCAGCCATGGCGGCACAACCCCTCTCTAATCCTAGCTATTCTGGCTGCCCAGGCTATTCATATTGCCGCTATGTACTGGCCTTTTATGCAACAGGTATTGGGCGCCGAAAGAGTTCAGCTATCCCACTGGGCCAGCTTATTGCTGATCGCTCTGTCCCTGTTGATGGTTATCGAACTGGATAAAGTTCTGTGGAGACGGAATAGACAAAAGATGCCTTAGAAAATAAAAAGCGCTCTAGATAATCGCCATGGACAGCTGCCCTGTAGCAACCGTTAACTGAGAGAACTGCTGGCGCGCCAAACTGATTTTTTCAATCTGGTTATCGGTTAAATCGGCGATCTTTGCCGCAGCGGCAAGCCGATGCCTAAGCCCCACTTGATTGGCCACCTGTATTGCCAAGCCCGGTCGCGCATTGAGCTCTAACAACATCGGTCCCGACTGCCTGTCGAGAACAATATCCGCCCCCAAATAGTCAAGCCCGGTCATACTTGCACAGCTAGCAGCCAGCTCAAGAACCTGCTGCCAATGAGGTATCTGTAACTGGTTAAAGGCTATTTTGGTATCTGGGTGCTGGGTGACTATGCGGTTGTGCTGTACTGCGCAAATACTCTGCCCAGAACCTATATCTATACCCACACCCACCGCCCCCTGGTGCAGGTTGGCCTTGCCATCGGAACTGTGGGTGGCACAGCGCATCATAGCCATCACCGGCACGCCGCGAAAAACAATCACGCGGATATCCGGGACACCCTCAAAACTGTAGTCTTTAAGTACCGGATCAAAATCGATTAGGGCTTCAATCATTGCACTGTCGTTGCGTCCGCCAAGGCTGTGCAGCCCGGCAAGGATATTGGAGCTGTGGCGGCGCACCTCGCGTTCATCGATCAATGCACCACTGGACTTTATAAACTGCTCTCCATCGCGCCCGACCACCACCAGAATACCTTTACCACCGCTGCCCTGAGCCGGCTTGATGACAAAGCTATCGCGACCCTTAATAAGCGTATTGAGCATATCTTTAATCTGAAACTGGTACTCGATGGTGCCATAGAGTTGTGGCACCGGAATTCCGCGAGACAGTGCCGCACTTTTGGTCTCAAGCTTATTATCGACAAGGCGATAGTTTTTACGCTGATTATAGCGGCCGATAAAACTGATATTGCGCGCATTCATCCCCAGAATACCGAGATCGCGAAGTTCAAAAGGCGAGATCAGTTTGGCCATAGGGCTATTCAGTACCCATATCTCTAAAACGGTATAACTCGGAGAGACGATAACCGGTATATTTGCCAAGCAGGAGAATCACGCCGAGCAGACTCAGGGTTAATTCAGGGAAGTTAAAGGTCAGGTGTTCAACCAGAGGATTAGACATCACCAGATAGGCCAAAACCGCCACTAGCAGACTGCCGCCGCCCTGAATCAATACCTCATGACCGCCCTCTTCCTCCCACAGAATCGACATCCGCTCAATCGTCCAGGCAACAATAATGGTCGGAAAAAAGGTCACGGTTAAGACTTGATCCATGCCCAGTTTGTAACTGATAACCGCCAGCGCCGCCATCAGCAAGATAACCATAATAATCACCGTCGCCACCCGCGCGACTAGAAGTAGATTAAGGTGACTGAGATAGGAGCGAATCCACAGGCCTATGCCTATTAGGCCGAGAAAAATGGCTAAGCCAATAAATAATGTGGTTTGAATAAATGCCAGTGCAATCAGTATCGGCATAAAGGTGCCAGAGGTTTTCACTCCCACCAATAAGCGCATAAATACCACCACCAGTGCGGCGACAGGTATTAAAAGAAGTCCTTTAAAAATACCCTGCTGTTCTACCGGCAGGGTATAAATAGAGAAATCTAAAATAGCGAATTTATCTGATCGCTGTTCCATTCCGACCACGGCTTTTGCGGGTAAGCTGTTGCTGACTAGCGCAAATTCCAGGCTTGAATCGCGACCGCCAATGACACTGAGTACCGAGCCATTGCCGCGCTGCCAGACAAAGAAGTTATTCGGTAGTCCCGGACTGGCGTTACTCGGGTCAAAAACACTCCAACGCTGACCGTTGTAGACTTCAATAAGCGCGCTTAGAGTCTGCCTGCGACGGCCATCTTCCAAGACAATGCCACGAATCTGATGGGCGCTGATATCGGCCATCGCCAATACATCCATCAGCACCGCAAAGGAATCATCTTCGTAGGCATCAATCAGAAAAAGCGTATCCTGATCTGGGGAATCACGGAGAAATTCCTGTAGCAATAGTTGCACAAAGCTGTCGATATCCGAGGACTGGGTATGCAGTCGGTCTAGCAGGCGATCCATCGCCGCCTGTTGGTCTGGCTCTAACAGCGGCTTTTCCGCCACAGAGACTGGTAGTGCAGGCAGAACAGCATTTTCACTGGCGCGGTAGACCTGCATTTTATAATAGAGGGTGGTGGGTCGATCTAGCTCTTGGCGAGTCCAGCGTGCGGCACTGGTATTAGGGCTAGCATTAACACTATTGCTGCCAGCACTCTGTTCAACAATCGAAAAACCAAACCCTGAAGAGGCAAAATGTTCATCGAGAATTACCCAACCGGCCTGAGCCGTGGGTAGTTTTAATTCAATATTAACCGGCGACTTGGCCCCTGCACGAGTTGGCGTAAAACTGGTTTTCGATTCAACCGTCCATACCTCGCGATACTGATCAGGCAATAGTGGCAGATCTAGGCTAATCGCCTTGTAGAGGGTCAAACCTATACCCAGCGCGATAAATACCCCAGCAATCAAGCCAATCTGAACCTTTGAATTAATCATCTGTAGAGGGCTTCTTTGCGGTCGGGTTCGAAGTCATAGTGTGGTGACGGCTAACATCCACAATCATGGTATCGGTAAGGAAGTTGCGGCCAATCAATAAAGGGTATTCAAAATTAGTTCGGTCAGTAAGATTGACATCAATTCTCGAGCGCGTCTCACCCACCGTCACCCACATTCGAACCACATAACGGCGCTGATCCGGGCCATCGCTCTGCTTGATCAGCACCCGGCGGCGCAGTCTCAGTTCTTGGGAATACCGGCTGCCGGTAAGGGCATCAGTCAGCACAAAGCTGACATAGCGTTTGCCATCTTTTTCAATCAGTTGGATTTCTTCGGCATGGATTGAGGTGGTGTCCGCGCCCGTATCAATTCGTGATTCCACCCACAGATCAGCGGGCTCTATCCTTGCCCACTCCACCGCACCAATGATCGGCAGGTGCAACTTGCCTGCGGTACTTGCCATAGGTGGCAGTGGCGCAGTCACTGTTTTGGTGACAATACGTTCAACAACCTTCGGTTCTGGACAGGCTGGCACCGTTAATGGCAGTTCTACAACTTCTACGGTGGGGCAAGTGTTAGCGCTTTGCTGAGGTATTAATGAGCAACTGGAGAGGATTCCGGCGATGATTAAAACCCCGAAAAAGCGCGGTTTTATCCATAAAAAACTCGGTGAATCAGTGTAAATCAACGTTGTCCCCTTACGATTGTAGTCCTGCGAAAATCCATGGATTTAGAAATATCCTGCGACTAACATAGCACATCAAATGGCGTTTTTTGAACTAGGGGTATTTATTAAAGAATATTGCGGGGGAGATGAATCTAGCAAGCTTGCAGATCACTGCCGTGGGCAGACGTAAAATCCCTACTATTGAGTTTTCACGCCAGCGCCCACCACAGGCAAATTACTATTTAAGGCAGGTCGTCGACCAACTCACCTTCAACCGGCTCAAGCAGATCTTCACGATCGACATTCATCGCCAGCATCACCGTAGCGGCAACATAGATCGAAGAGTAAGTACCAATAGCCACACCGATCATCAGCGCGATAGCGAAGTTATGAATCAGCTCGCCACCGATAAAGAACAGCGCCAACAACACCAACATGGTCGTCACCGAGGTGTTAATGGTTCGCCACAATGTTTGCGAAAGAGATTCATTAATCACTTCAACCGGCGTCGCCTTGCGAATTTTGCGGAAGTTTTCTCGGATACGGTCAGACACAACAATAGTATCGTTAAGCGAGTAACCAACCACCGCCAGCACCGCTGCCAGTACCGTCAGGTCAAATTCCAGACGGGCCAGTGAGAATACGCCAAGGGTGATAATCACATCGTGGACAAGTGCCAGTACGGCACCCACAGAGAATTTAAACTGAAAGCGCACCGCGACATAGAGCATCACCACCATCAGTGCCGCCAACATGCCCAAGCCACCATCTTCACGCAATTCGTCACCGATCTGCGGACCAACAAAGTCAACACGGCGCAGATCTACCTGCTCACCACTGCTCTGCAGCACCGCAACAACTTTTTCTGCCAGACCCTGATCAGGCTTGCCCTGGAGGCGAATCAATACATCGGTTTCAGAACCGTAGTGAACCACCACCGGACCTTCAAACCCAGCAGACTCAAGCTGTTGGCGCAGCGCAGCCACATCGGCAGGCTTTTCATAACCCACTTCAACCTGGGTACCACCGGAAAAGTCGAGCCCCAAAACCAGTCCATTAATAGAGAGGGAAGCAATGGATACCAGTAACATAATCGCAGAGAAGACCACCGCGATTTTGCGCAGCCCCATAAAGTTATAAATTCTTAATTCACTCATTATCTTCTCCCTATATCCAAAGCTTTTCGATTTTGCGGCCGCCGACGGTTAGATTAACCAGTGAGCGAGTCAGCAGGATGGCAGTAAACATCGAAGTCACAATACCAATCGACAGAGTTACCGCAAAGCCCTGTACCGGCCCGGAGCCAATCAGGAACAGAATCAGCGCGACAATCAGCGTTGTCACATTGGCATCGAGAATAGAGACAAAGGCGCGATCGTAACCGGCACTAATAGCCCCCTGAATCGAAGACCCTGCAGCCAGCTCTTCGCGAATACGCGAGAAGATAAGCACATTGGCATCCACCGCCATACCCACCGTCAACACGATACCGGCAATACCAGGTAAGGTCAGAGTTGCGCCCATTAGCGACATAAAGGCAATCAGCAACACTAGGTTCATTGCCAAAGCAATATTGGCGAACACCCCGAAGGCGCGATAGATGACCAGCATAAACAACAGCACCATAACCATGCCAATGGTTACCGACTTAACGCCCAGTTCAATATTATCGGCACCCAGAGATGGCCCGATAGTGCGCTCTTCAACAATATACATTGGTGCGGCCAGAGCACCGGCGCGCAACAGTAGCGCAAGCTCAGATGACTCGCGCTGCTCGAGACCAGTAATACGGAACGACTTGCCCAGCTGCGCCTGAACCGTTGCCAGACTAATAATATGTTTCTCAACAAAAGGCACGGGGGTTAAAACTAGCTCACCGCTTTCATCGAAAGATTTTACCAATTTGGTTTTGTACTCAATAAACAGCACACCGAGACGACGGCCAATATTGTCTCTAGTGGCGTAACCCATCTGCCAGCCGCCTTTGGCGTCGAGGGTGATATTTACCTGTGGACGACCATTCTCATCAAAGCTGGCACGTGCATCGGTAACATTTTCACCGGTGATCACAGCCTTGTTCTCAAGTCGTGCATCCGGACCCTGCCCCGATGGCGTGCGGAAAGGAAATACCTCACCCACTCGATCAATAGCGGCTAAACGGAATTCTAGGTTAGCGGTTTTACCAATAATACGCTTGGCTTCTGCAGTATCCTGAACACCGGGCAGCTCAACCACAATACGGTTTTTGCCCTGACGAGAAACCAATGGCTCAGAGACACCCAACTCATTGACGCGATTACGCAGCGATGTGAGGTTTTGTTTGATTGCATTATCTTCAATTTCGCCGCTGGCAATATCACTGAGTTTTAAGCTTAACAACAGCGGGCTTTGACCAGGCTCAGACTGGGGCTGAAGATCGCGATAGGTAGTACGAATTAAGGCTTTGGCTTTTTCGACCTGCTCCTCATCACGGAACTGACCAACAATGCGGCCATCTTTTATGGCTAGGCTGCGATAGCGAATACGCTCTTCACGAAGGACTTTCTTAACATCTTCCAGATCGCTCTCAATACGTGTGGCAAGCGCAGAGTCGAGATCAACTTCAAGCAGGAAATGTACACCACCACTAAGGTCGAGACCGAGTTTCATGGGTTTACCACCCAGATCACTCAGCCACTGAGGTGTGGTAGGCGCCAGATTGAGTGCAACAATATAGTCACCCCCCATCTCCGCCTGAATAACTTCTTTGGCGCGCAACTGCAGGTCTATATCGCGAAGGCGAATTAGCAGACTCTCATCATCTGTTTCACCGGCGAAGTATTCTATGCCCGCTTCGTCTAGCGAACGCTCAACCTTTTGCAGAACAGCGGCATCAATTTGCATAGCACCACTCTGCCCTGACAACTGAATCGCCGGATCGGGCGGAAAGAGGTTAGCCGAGGCATAGATAAAACCAAAGACGACAACCAGAAGGACCATCAGGTTCTTCCAAAGGGGAAACTTGTTAGGCATAGCAAGAGATTCCAATAAATTCAGCGGCGCATTATAGCGGCATTAGCATATAAATTGGGGGCGTATTTGCTGATTTAAACCCCCAGTAAAAAACACCCAATTTGAACTATCGATCAGGGCTATGAATTAGGCTATGGATTAGGAGTCGCCTGCTGGGCATAAAATTCCTCAGCGAAGGCATCCAACCGGCCCTCGGCCACCGCCTCACGCAGATCTGCCATCAAGGTTTGGTAGTAGCGTAAATTGTGAATCGTATTTAACTGAGCACTGAGCATCTCGCCGCACTTTTCCAGGTGATGCAGATAACCGCGACTAAAGTTAGTACAGGTATAGCAATCACACTGTGCATCCAGAGTATTTGTGTCATGACGGTGTCGCGCATTGCGAATTTTGATAACCCCGCGGCTGGTAAACAGATGACCATTGCGTGCATTGCGAGTAGGCATCACGCAGTCAAACATATCAATACCACGACGCACCCCCTCAACCAAATCTTCCGGCTTACCCACACCCATTAAATAGCGCGGCCGATCCTCAGGCATCTGGTGAGCCAAGTGCTCGAGAATGCGCATCATATCTTCCTTGGGTTCACCCACTGAAAGACCACCGATCGCATAACCATCAAAACCAATATCAACCAAACCCTGCAGTGACTCATCGCGCAGAGATTCATACATACCGCCCTGAACAATACCAAACAGTGCCGAAGGACTATCGCCATGAGCCACCTTGCTGCGTTTCGCCCAACGCAGCGAAAGCTGCATAGAATCACTAGCCTGCTTTTCAGTGGCCGGATGCGGCGTGCACTCATCAAAGATCATCACCACATCACTGCCTAGATCCCGCTGCACCTCCATAGACTTTTCCGGATCAATAAACACCGGACTGCCATCAATAGGCGACTGAAACTTCACGCCATCTTCAGTGATCTTGCGCATATCGCCAAGACTAAACACCTGAAAACCGCCGGA
>Ga0115562_1000314_pt1 | contig 36997 bp, 29 predicted proteins | sample COGITO_mtgs_1105_6_FD_87200 | JGI IMG/M metagenome (GOLD analysis project Ga0115562, IMG submission 87200) | Pelagic marine microbial communities from North Sea - COGITO_mtgs_110516 | ecosystem: Environmental > Aquatic > Marine > Epipelagic | place: Germany:Helgoland, sampling site Kabeltonne...
CGGTTTTTTTAGACTAACGGCCATGACACCCTATCCATTCTCTGGGCCTGTTGGCGTCTTGCCATGAACCTCAACTAAACCACCACGAACGGTCGTTACGGATCCATTGAAAACCCCTGTTATCGCCGAAACAGCTCGAATACGCCCTATCGCCTTGCAGCAAGCGACCCGCCCCACCCAATTGATCAAGCCCGCCTAAGCCTTTAACCAGGCCACCGCCCAGGTTGGAGTTATTCAAATCGATCATAAAAACCCTATATCGTCGTCCCAAGCCTATTCTTGTAGGTTGCCGCATCCCTGCGCCAATAGCCACCGTCAGCTTGGACGACTCAGGCGGTAATGGGGCGAACCACCCGCTAGCTGATGGCCGGTGCCTTGAGTGGACGCCAATCTTAACGCCCCGACCGCCCACAATCGACCATTGACCGGTAATAGGTGCTGGGGTAGCGTGATCGGCTGACAATTAAATATGGAACAGACTGCGCCTATGAACATCAACTGGCTGACCCTTGGATTAGTGTTACTAGTGGCTGTCGAATCCGTTGCCGCGCCTTTAAAACCGGCCACCTGGGTACCCTTACCCGCTGTCGGCTCCTCGCCGGAAACCGGTTTCCAGTATGGTGCCTATGTGATGCGTATTTTTGCCCAGCAAACACCTACGGTACCCCAGAATCGATTAGAGGCTTTGCTCCAGGGCACCACCGAAGGACAATACCAGGCCTATATTTGGCCGAGCGTATATGTCTCCGACGGCGCTTGGAACATCAGCGGCAAGCTGGGCGGTAAATATTGGCCCAGCGACTATTACGGTCAGGCTAACCAGACCGCCGATGAGGGCGATAGCTATGCCGACAGTGCGCTGGAAAGTTCCGTCTCGGCAACCCGAAAGGTGACCGACAGACTCTACCTGGGTGCCAGCCTATTGGCCGAATTTCACCGCATCGATGCCCTTATCGACCCGTCGCAGGCCGACCTATTGGATGCCTCGGTTGCCGGTCAGAGCGGCGGTCTCTATACCGGCTTGGGAATCTCTGGCCGGATCGACAGCCGCGATAATACCGACTGGTCCACCAGTGGTCAGCTTTGGTCGAGCCGCTTGGATCTGTACAGTGAAGCATTGGGCAGTGACGTCGGTTTTTATCTGGCCCAGGTCAGTGCCGCGCACTTTATCACCCTGGGTGCCGACGTCTTAGCCGTTCGAGCTCATGGCCAGTTGGCCAGCGCCAAGACACCCTTCACCCATCTACCCAAGCCGACCGGGGACCGCACCTTACGAGGCGCCAATGGCAATCGTTGGATCGATTTCACAGCCCTGGGCGGCCAGTTGGAATGGCGCAAGACATTGGGGCCTAAATGGGCCGGTGTGGCCTTTTTCGATAGCATTCAGGTTGCGCCCAGCTTGGCCGAACTCCAGGTACGTGAATTTCACTCCAGCGTCGGTCTAGGACTCCGTTTTGCAACGACCCCCGATCGCTTCAACGTTCGGCTCGATATCGGCTTAGTGGATGCCCAAGAGCTTAACTTTGCGATCACTGTTGGGGAGGCCTTCTGATGGCCCGTGGCAACTTCAATCGGTTTCATATTATTCAGTCCGAGTCTGCCGACAGCCCACTGGCTCCCTGGCAGCTGAAATTAAATGATATTATCTTTGGCGCCGAATCCCGCGCCGGAAAACTGTTCGATGTGGCCCTGATCATGGCCATCGGACTCAGTGTGCTGGCGGTTATGCTGGAAAGCGTCACGGCGGTTCGGATCAGCTATCAAGGCTTGCTCAACTTTATCGAATGGACCTTTACGCTAGCCTTTACCGTCGAATATCTACTGCGCTTATCCTGTGTGCGACATCCGCTAAAATACGCCTTCAGCTTTTATGGTATCGTCGATCTGTTATCCATTATCCCAACCTATTTAACCATTCTGATTCCCGGCGCCAATACCTTTTTGGTTATTCGCATCCTGCGAATTTTACGGGTCTTCCGTGTCCTTAAACTGTTCAGTTACATGCATGAGGCCGAACAACTGGTCTGGGCCATGCGGTCAAGTAAACGCAAGATTCTGGTTTTCCTCTACTTTGTCAGCACGTTGGTGGTGGTCTTTGGCGCTATTATGTACCTGGTGGAAGGCCCAGAAAATGGCTTCACCTCGATCCCCAAAAGTATCTATTGGGCAATCGTCACCCTAACCACGGTGGGCTATGGCGATGTTGCGCCGGCGACTGCATTAGGCCAATTAATTGCCTCGGCAACGATGATTACCGGTTATGCCATTATCGCCGTACCGACCGGCATCTACACGGCCGAACTGACTCAGGCGATGCGCACTCAACGGGACGCGCGCGGGTGCATCGGTTGCGGTATCACCGGTCATGAGATTGATGCTGAATATTGTCGTGTCTGCGGCGACGCCCTCCCCGCTCCTGAGGAGCTCTAGGATCCCCACAGGATGGATCAAGCGGTCAGTGCCGCGGTGTGACTAATGGTCGGCCGGCAGACGAAACAGACGCTGAGTGTTGCCTCGGGTCGCGTGCTGCAGTTGCGCTAAGCTGATCTGTTTAATCTCGGCTACACATTGGGCTACCGACAAGATTTGCAGCAACGGATTAGCGGCCGAATGGCTGTTGCCAAAAGGGGCATCGGTTTCTAACAGCATTTGACTCAGCGGGACCTGCGCCAGAGCGGCCCGGGTTTTGGGTGATTTTAGGATCAACGGCCCAATGCCCAGATGAAAGCCTAGCTCGATATACTGCTGCGCCAGCTCCGCACTGCCGATAAAGGCGTGCACGACGCCATCCTCGATGGCCAGACGGCGCAGGGTATCGATCACTTGCTGATGGGCTTTGACGCTGTGCACGATCACCGGTAAACGATGCGCTTTGGCGATCATCAGTTGGGCTTCGAACAGCCGTTGCTGCAGCGCCCTATGGGGTCGAGGTTGGCTTTGATTGGAGTAAAAATCGAGACCAATTTCACCGATGGCGACCACCTCATGCTGCTGTAGGGCAACAATTAACTGGCCGATCTGGTCCTCATTCGGGTCAACAAACCAAGGGTGGGTGCCCAAGGCGATCGCACAGTGGGCAGATTGCCATGCGATCACATCTGACCATTGTTGCGGTGCCGTACCTGGGACAATAAAATATTCGATCTGCGCCTGCTTGGCCTCCTTAAGCTGAGCCGGCGCAGTCGCCAATTCATTCAGATGACAGTGACTGTCGATCCAGCCACTATCCGAATATCGCCTAGAAGTAGGCATACTTTTCTTCAAGCACACGCAATTGGGCTTGGGCCTGCGCAAGATCGACCAACAATTGCTTATTACGCTGCTCCAAACCGCCCAAATCTTGCTGCATGCTGCTTAACTCGCCATCCAGCCGGTAACGATCCTCGACCGAGGTTTCGGCGGCAAACATGACCTGTTTTTTGCTAATAATCTCTTGCTCTAGGGCACTCATTTTCGCTTCATTCTGGCGCTGTTCGGATTCGGCACTGCGGATGGCCGAGGTCACCGCGTAAATCTGCCGCCCGGCATCGTAACCATCGAGAAAGCGCCCTTCCAGTGACGGCGGACAGATGCCGGCGTATTGATAGCCGTTCTTACCTTGCGCGAAGCCATTTTGCGCGGTGCAAAAACGAATAACCCCTTCTTCATGACCATCCAGATAGGCACGAAAATCAGGCGAAATGCCGTGTTTGGCGCAGGCTTCACGATGCGACCCGATACGGGTGTCAGGAAAACCGCGCGCACCGTCCTCATAGCCGATCTGATACCAGTTGGCGGTAAGGCATTCATTCTTGTTGAGGGTTGCACAGCCTGACAAGACTAGAGCACTCATCAAGAAGATAACCAGCAGCTGTTTCATAGCGTTTTCCTTATGCGATCGTTTGTTCAGTTGCGCCAGACTATAGCGCCCTATACTGAACATCATATGAATTGGGTACAGCTTAAAGCCCTTGCGGGAAATTCCTCAGGGGGCGTGCCACTTTATCAGCGTAGTTGAGCACCGCAGATAAGGGTAATAGCAGCGCCAGGTCACTCGGGTCGAGCTGCAGATTGTTCAAAAAGCGCAGGGTCTCAGGATAGGGGTGACCGATCACCGTAACCGTTTCGCCCTGACGCGCCTTGGTCAGCGCCAAGTGCCACTGCTGCGCGATGAAATCCTCGGTTCGGTAATGATCCAAAAAAATGTTGCGCATGGACCAAGGCAGTTGGTACTGCGCCGCGACCTGGTAGGCGATGGTGGTCGACACCGTCCGACTGTCGAAAAAATAAAAGCCCACCTGTTTGAGCATTGCCATCACCCAACCCATGGCCTCGCGATCTTGCGTTAAGCGGCTGCCCATATGGTTCGATAAACCCACCGCATGCGGCACCCCCGCTAGGGCTGTGTGCAAATTCTCTGTCAGGGTAGCCTTGCCGTCTACGCGATTCAAACCTAAAGGTCCTAAGGGGAAGTCGGTCTCGTTGGACATCGGCATATGGATAATAATTTCTTTACCCTGCGCAAAGGCATATTGGGCCAACTCTTCGGTAAAAGGCCGACCCGGCATGATCGCCACGGTGGTGACCCATGGGCTATCTATGACCGACCGGCCCGCGCGGCGCTGATTACCCAAATCGTCAATAACCAGAACAATTTTCCCTTGGGCCGACACAAAAACGGCGCTGCTCGAAAGCAGCACCGTCAACATTAGCTGGACCAGTAGAAAACGCAACGAACTATTTGGCATTCAGAATGGCTATGCCCTTGAGTACCGTCACAGCCTGAAACAACTGATAATCCTCACTCGGTTCGACTGTGGATTTTTCGTCCCCGTCGACATCGGCTTCGCTATCAGGATTGACCAGCGCACCGGCCAAATCGGATTCCTTGAAAAAGCCCTCGCTGTCATTGAGCGTCAACTTACCCTGCTTAACCTCAATGTCCGGCACTATGCCTTGACCCTGAATGGACCGGCCGTTGGGCGTGTAGTAACGGGCGGTGGTCAGCTTCAACGCATGATCCTTATCGAGCGGTAAAATCGTTTGCACTGAGCCCTTGCCAAAAGACTGAGTGCCCATGACTAAACCTCGACCGTGATCTTGCAACGCACCGGCGACAATCTCAGAGGCTGAAGCAGAGCCACCATTGATCAAGACCACCATCGTGACACCCTTACTCGGATCTTTCTTGCGCGCCACAAATCGGCTATCGGAATTCGCGATACGGCCTTCGGTGTAGACAATGAGTCCATCGGTGATCAGATTGTCGACCACATCAACCGATGCCTGCAAAACGCCGCCCGGATTGTTGCGTAAATCCAGTACAAAGCCCTGCAACTTATCATCAGCTTCGGCATGTAATTGATTCAATGCATCTTCAAAGTCCGGGCCGGTCCGCTCCTGAAACTGAGAGATGCGAATATAGCCAAAGCCCGGTTCCAGCATGCGATGACGGACACTGGTCACCTTAATCACTGCGCGGGTAATTTCGATCTCCAACGGACCCGTTTCGCCTGAACGAACCACCTTCAATACCAAGGAGGTACCAGGTTTGCCGCGCATTAGGCCAACCGCATCGTTAATGGTCATACCCTTTACCGGGGCATCATCTATCTGTGTAATCAGATCGCCCGATTGCATTCCGGCGCGATATGCAGGGGTATCGTCTATTGGGGCCACCACCTTAATAAAGCCCGAGGTGTCGAGGGTGATTTCAATACCCAGACCGCCAAACTCACCCGAGGTGCTCTCACGCAGATCTTTAAAGTCATCCGGCGTCAAATAGTCTGAGTGGGGATCTAAGGCGGTTAACATACCTTCGATGGCGGACTCTAAGAGCTGCTCGTCGGTCACCTCTTCAACATAGGACTGTTTTATACGCTCCAACACTTGCGACATCAGGCGAATTTCATCGATCGGCAACTGGCTTTCATCATCGGCCTGAACCACCGTCGCAATACCCACGGCAAAACCAATAACTAGTGCCGTCGATGCTGCCAACAACGGATTACGAATAAGTCTCATAAGAGTTCCTTCAACATCAGTATTTTCAATTTGTGTATTCAAGGTTAAGGCCTACCTTTTCTGCAACCAGTTCGCCGGATTTTGTGGCTCCCCGTCTTTTCGGACTTCAAAGTACAGACCGCTTTCATTATAGCCCCCAGACTGCCCGACGGCTGCGATCACATCGCCAGCTTCAACCCAACTGCCGACATCGCGCAATAGAGCTTGATTCCGGCCATAGAGTGTCCAGATGCCAGCGCCATGATCGACGATCATCAACAGCCCATTGGCTTTGAAAAAATCAGCAAAGACCACTCGGCCACGCTGAACGGCGAGCACATCGGTGCCCAATGGGGCCGCAATTAACCACCCTTGCCAGGTCAGCACGCTGCCATCAAACGATTGGCCATAAGCGTTCTTTAAACGACCCGACACGGGCCATGGCAGTTCACCTTTAGGGTTCGTGCGCCCTTCCAAATCGGGAAATTCCAGACCCAAACTGGCCAGCTTGGATTGCAATTGATCGATTAGCTCGGTCATTTTCGCAAGTTCTTTTTCTTTGCGAGCAATGTTGCCAATGGTGTTTTCGGCCTCGCTGTTAATCGCAACGATGGCCAGAGTGCGTTTGTTTTGCTGACTTTTGAGTTTACGGCTTTGTTCAACCAAGCGCTCTTTATTTTCTTCCATCTCTATCAGCAATTGAGCTTCGGTGCGCAGGGTCGTCGCTAACAGGTTCTGCTCCTCGACCCATTTTGCTACCTGCTGCTGTTGATTATCGGTCAGCACGGAAAAGTAATACAGATGCCGAGCAACGTCTTCGGGACGCTGCTTCGACAATAGCAGTTTAATCAGTGGCTGATTGTTTTGCTTGTAAGCAAGGCGTAAAACAGCCGATATCTGATCTTTTTGGGTCGCCAACTGCGCCTGCAACTCACTTTTTTGTTCACCGAGCCGGGCTATGGCTGCCTTTTGGGTAGCCACTGTTTGATTCAAGACAAGACTTTTTTGTTGTAAGTCGGCCATTTCTCGCTCAACCTCTTGGAGCGCCTGCCGAGCACTGGATACGTCCTGCTGCTGCCCGGCCAGTGTGGTCTCCAGTGCCTTTAACGCTTTACTGACCGCTTGCAGTGCGGCCTGGTTTTGCGCCAAGTCGTCAGCTCTTAGGTGTCCACCTAGCAACGCGGCTGCGATCAACAGAGGCAAAATAAAGGAACGAAGCAATGACTGGGCATCCACAAAAAGGTTTTGGCGATCTTAACAGGTGCGTCGCGACCTGTCGCCAGCACGCGCGGGTTCGATTTCATCGTCGGTCCTGAGCCCGGCCCAGAGCGATCTAACTAATCGGCTTGCGGTTGGCCCAGGCCAGTATTAAAACCAAACTGGAGAGCAAAAAAAAACCCGCCTTAGGCGGGTTAAACAACGGTCAGCCGTTGGCTAAACAATCAGATTCCGCCCGGTCATTTCAACCGGCACGGCAATCTTCAATATTGTCAACAGGGTCGGTGCTATATCGGCTAGCGCGCCAGCCTGCAATTGGACGCCCTGGGCCTGATTGGAGACATAGATCAGGGGCACTGGAAAGATCGTATGGCTGGTCACTGGGCCACCGGTGACGGGGTCGACCATCAGCTCAACATTGCCGTGATCGGCGGTAATCAACAGATCCGCATCAGCCGCCAATGCGGCTTGGCTTACGGCAGCTAAGGCCGTATCCAGTGCTTCAACGGCCTTGATGGCGGCAGCCATCTTGCCGGTATGGCCAACCATATCGCCATTGGCGTAGTTACAAACGATCAGGTCGTATTGCTTTGAAGCAATGGCCGCAACAAGTTTCTCAGTGACCTCTGGGGCACTCATTTCAGGCTGCAAATCATAGGTAGCAACCTTCGGCGACGGAATCAACGTGCGCGTTTCGCCCTCAAACTCGCTCTCCTGCCCCCCGCTAAAGAAGAAAGTTACATGGGCATATTTTTCGGTTTCGGCGATGCGCAGCTGCTTGCCACCCTGTTTCTGGATAACTTCCCCCAGGGTGTTGGTCAGGTTTTCTGGTAAGTAAGCAACATCGCAGTCTATATCGGCGGCATATTCAGTCAAAGATACAAAGGCACTGAGCTTGGGCATTCGGCTACGATCTAGATCGGACTGCAAGTTTTGATCGATCAGCGCTCGGGTCAACTCACGGGATCGATCGGGCCGGAAATTCATAAAGACCACGGCATCACCGTCGTTGATGGTGATGGCCTGGGTATTATCGGCGCGAATCGAGGCCGACGGGCAAACCTCATCGTCCTTACCCTGATCGTAGGCGGCATGCAAGGCGTCCATAGGTGTGGCCGCGACTATGTCGGCCGTACCGGAAACCAATAGGTCGTAGGCGGCTTGCACCCGTTCCCAACGATTATCCCGATCCATCGCGTAATAACGACCGATCATTGACACGATGCCACCAACGCCCAGTTTTTCCAACTTCGCTTCCAAGCGCTCTATTGACGCCAAGGCACTGCGCGGGGGCGTATCGCGACCATCTAAGAAGGCATGGACATAGACCTGATCGGCCCCGCGTTGCACCGCTAAATCGACCATGGCATGAAAGTGATCATCGTGCGCGTGCACGCCGCCTGGACTTAGAAGGCCCATCAGGTGCACCGCCTTGTTGCCCTCAACGGCAGCATCGACAGCCTTAATAAGCTTCTCGTTGACAAAAAAATCACCATCACTGATGGCCTTGGTCACTCGAGTCAGGGACTGATAAACGGTACGACCGGCGCCCAGATTCATATGACCAACTTCGGAATTACCCATCTGACCCTCGGGCAAGCCCACCGCCATGCCAGATGTTTGGATCAGGGTGTGCGGAAATGTAGACCACAAGCGATCCCAAACCGGCATATTGGCCTGCTCAATGGCATTTGATGTCGATGTCTCGCTGTAGCCAAAACCATCTAGAATAAGCAGAATTGCCGTTTTACCCTTAGCCATCTTTAATGCCTCGCGTTAAAATGTAGGAAAATTACAAATTATACAGTGTAATGATCCAATGCCAAAGTTCGAGCTGAAATTAGATTTACCGCTGCTTTTCCCGACCGAAAGTTGATCTACCTATCGATCCGGAGGATTCTCCAGCCAAAAGTGACTTGAGTAAGACTTGAATTGACTCATTTTGCATCCAATTGGTTACCATTGGATAAGGTGGTGTATACTGCCGCCTCTTTTTTAGTCGACAATCAGAGATCGAGCCATGTTAGAGCAATTTTTTGAATTCATCATAAACCATTGGCAACTCAGCTCAGTCTGGTTGATTTTATTTTTCCTTCTGATCAAGACCGAAGGCGCGCGCGGTGGCGCTGCGGTGTCGCCATCTCAGATGACGCAGATGATTAATAATGAAAATGCCAAGGTGATTGATATCCGCAGTAAGGATGAGTTTCGCGCCGGCCATTTGCCCAACGCCTTACATATACCCGCAAAGGATGTGCTCAAGCGCATCAATGAACTGGAGTCTTTTAAAGACACGCCGGTCATCCTGATATGTAAAACGGGCACCACCGCTGGCGCGAGCGGCGCCATCCTAGCCAAGGCAGGATTCAATAAGTTGCACAAGCTGCGCGGTGGAATTTTGGAGTGGCAAGGCAGTAATTTGCCACTGGTTAAAGACTAATTTGTTACGGGTCGAGCTGTTATGAAACCTACTGTACGCATATATTCGTCGAACTGGTGCCCCTTTTGTGTACAAGCCAAGCGCTTGTTAGATCGCAAGGGTGTGAGTTACCAAGAACTGATTGTCGATGGTGATCCGTCGCTGCGGACCAAGATGATGCAAGAGAGTGGTCGCACCAGCGTGCCACAAATCTGGATCAACGAAGACCATATTGGCGGTTGCGACGAACTCTATAGCCTCGACCGCTCAGCACAACTGGATAGCCTACTGGGTTTAGACCGCTAGTAGGGTTGTCCCTGCGCAAGCCCTCTAGATGTTCTCCCCAGGCTAATGAACTGAAGCATCCTATAACATTTACGGAGTCAACATGACTGAACAACAGCAACCCCAATTCGGTGTCCAACGTTTGTATTTGAAAGACGTATCTTTTGAAAGCCCCAATGCACCGGGTATCTTTCGCAAGGAGTGGAAGCCACAGATCAAACTGGATCTGAATACCCAAACTCGTCAACTCGACACCGATGTCTATGAGGTGGTCCTTACTCTGACGGTGTCGGCAAAAATCGAAGAAGAAACAGCCTTTTTATGTGAAGTGCAACAGGCCGGTATTTTTTCAATCGGCGGTTTTCCCGATGAGACCCGTGATCAGATGTTAGGTGCCTACTGCCCCAACATTCTCTTCCCCTATGCTCGAGAAGCAGTCGACGCTGCCGTTGTCAAAGGCAGCTTCCCTGCCCTAATGTTGGCACCGGTCAACTTTGATGCCCTCTATCAGCAGAAGCAGGCCACTAGCGAGACCGCTACGACCAACTAGTGCGTCCGCCATGCAGTTACCGGCCTCGGTAACTGCATTATAATACCGAGGGTTCTCCGGCCTGAGCCCAGAGCATCGCCCTACCCGCCTCCAGCGCCATTGATCTGAATGGTTTCAATCCGCCTGTTGAACGGCTTGCCACTCCCGTGATATTTTTCAATAGTGCCGTACATTGAACTTTAGCGACCCTTGGGGACGCGAATTTGATGTGGGCAATTGGTGTTGTTAGAGGGGTTGGCGGAAAAACCCGGGCCTCAACTTCGTTGCACACTTCTCTGTCATGGCCCGGCCGGACGGTATATCATCTAGGTGTTTAGAGTCGCAGTGGAAAATGCACCAAAAAGGCGCGCTTTCGGATCCTGGCCAATGCAGCCGCACTCTTATAGTGCCGCGCTTGGTCTATTCCTTCTAAACGAGCACCAGGCAAAGCCGCCGAGGTGATATTCGATCGCCGGCATAACTTTTGCCTGGTTAGCTGTACTGCTAATACTTACAATTAAAATAAGCGCGATCTTTTCTTGTGAGACCACTTTTTACATCGCTCAACTCATTGAGCGCCTTTTAAACGATGGAGACGACCAATGTCGCTTACGCTTTCGCTAATCAAAGAATCTGAAGCCCGCTGGATAGACCTGCGTTTTACGGACACCAAAGGCAAGGAACAACACGTATCTATACCTTCCTCAGAAGTGAATGATGACTTTTTTCAAGAGGGCAAGATGTTCGACGGCTCGTCAATTGGCGGCTGGAAAGGCATCAACGAATCCGACATGATCTTGATGCCCGATGATTCTGCCTCGGTGCTCGATCCCTTTACCGAAGACGCGACCATCATTGTTCGCTGCAACATCGTTGAACCTTCCACCGGCGAAGGCTATAACCGGGACCCACGTTCAATCGCCTTGCGCGGTGAAGCCTATTTAGCCTCCACCGGTCTCGGCGACACCGCCTTGTTCGGCCCAGAGCCTGAGTTTTTCGTCTTCGATGACGTCAAATGGGGTTCTAATATTTCCGGTTCGTTTTACAAAATCGATTCCGATGAAGCCGCCTGGTCTTCTGAGCGGGTCTTCAAAGACGGTAATATGGGTCATCGGCCCGGTATCAAGGGCGGTTATTTCCCAGTACCACCGGTCGATAGCCTGCATGAAATTCGCGCGCAGATGTGCGATGCCATGGAGTCTATGGGCTTAGTCATCGAGGTGCACCATCACGAAGTAGGCACCGCCGGTCAGTGTGAGATTGGCGTTGGTGCCAACACCCTGACCAAAAAAGCCGATGAGGTCCAAATTCTTAAGTATTGCGTCCATAACGTGGCCCATGCCTATGGCAAGACGGCAACCTTTATGCCCAAGCCACTGGTCGGTGACAATGGTTCGGGCATGCATGTCCATATGTCCTATTCAAAAGACGGCGTCAATCAGTTTGCCGGCGATGACTATGCCGGCCTGTCTGAGACGGCACTGTTTTACATCGGCGGCATCATCAAGCATGCCCGTTCGCTCAATGCCTTCGCCAACGCCTCGACGAACTCATACAAGCGCCTGGTACCCGGTTTCGAAGCACCGGTCATGCTCGCCTATTCGGCGCGTAACCGTTCCGCGTCGATTCGCATTCCGTATGTCACCAGCCCCAAAGGCAAGCGCATCGAGGTCCGCTTTGGCGACCCAACGGCCAACCCATACCTGATGTTCACCGCCTTTCTGATGGCCGGCCTAGACGGTGTACTCAATAAGATGCATCCGGGCGATCCTGCCGATAAGGACCTCTATGACCTGCCACCGGAAGAAGCTGCCGCCTACCCGACCGTCTGCAACAGCCTGGAACAGGCGTTGAAGGCATTGGATACCGACCGTGACTATCTGAAAGCTGGTGGCGTATTTGATGACGACACCATCGATGCTTATATTAAACTGAAGATGGAAGACGTCGTGCGTCTGGATATGACGACTCACCCGGTCGAGTTCGATCTTTACTATTCGATCTAATCGGAGTCTACGCGAGCTAACGCCCTGCCTTGGCAGGGCTTTTTTTTGCCCTAAACAAAGCGCTGGGCGGTTCTATATGATGGCTGCAGTGCCCTTGGATACGCGCCTTCGCATCGTCTCCGGCCGGGGCGGCCTTAATTAAACAGTTTTTGCCACCAGGTGGATTTTCGGGGCACCGCTCTATTATCCTGTTCGTTGCAGCTCATACTGGCGACCGGCTCGGTCCCTAAGATAAAGGGTAAGGACCTGGCATTGTCACAGCCGCTGGGCACCACAATACCCGCCTCGTTGACATCGAGCTGGGTGATGCCGAGCGGCACACTGCGCCGCTCTTGTTCCGGTCGCAACTCGGCCATAACCTTAATCCAGATCGGTAGGGCTCCGGTTGATCCGGTCAGCGGGGTGGTCTTATTGTTGTCTCGACCGACCCAAACAACCAGCTGGCGGTCGCCGGTAAAGCCACTAAACCAGGCATCCCGGTTATCATCGGTGGTGCCCGTTTTACCGGCGGCCCACCAGTGACTCGGCAACAACCATTGAATACTGGCGGAGGTCCCCATGACGGTGGCCTCATGCATCGCCGCCTGTAATAGGTAAATGGCTTCGGGACTGAACCGCTGACTGACTTTCAGATCATAGCGTTGGATAACCCCTAACTGCGGATGGGACACCGCCCGAATGGTATTTAAGGGCGAATAGAAGCCGTTGCCGCTGATGGTTTGGTACATTTGCGCCACTTCCATGGGCGACATACCGTGCGCGCCAAGCATTACCGCGGGTACCAGCGGAATGGAATCGGATACGCCGAGCCGGGCAATCACATCAAACACGCCAACCAGACCAATTTGCATGCCCAAGCGGGCAGTTGCCTGATTATAGGATTTGGCCAAGGCGTCAACCAACATCGGCTGGCCGTGGGCAATCCGGTCGTAGTTTTTCGGCTGCCAAAAAGTACCATCGCCCGCGGCGATGGTAACGTCGGCATCATTCAGCGGCTCGGCCAGGCTGTAACCCTGTTCTAATGCGGCCAAATAGACCGCCGGTTTCATCAGCGAGCCGATCGGCCGTTTGGCATCCAATGCCCGGTTAAAGCCACCAGCACGCGGTTCACGACCCCCGAGTATGGCCAAGATATCACCGGTCGAGGGCCGGGTTAACACGGCCGCCGCTTCTAATATATTGGCTGCCAACTTGAAACGTTGTTCGGTTTTCGGCAAGGTTTCGGCAACCTGTTGCTCGAGGATGGTCTGCGCCAAGGGATCTAAGGTGGTAAAGATGGTCAAGCCTTCGCCGAGTAAATCTTCTTTGCGGTAATCGTTAGCCAGTTGCCGGCGCAAGGCATCCATAAAGGCCGGATAATTAGACTGCCGGGGCTTACTCGCTATATCCAACGCGGCACTGGAGGCTTGCCGATATTCGGCCTGGGTAATCAAGCCCTGCCTGAGCCAAACTGAAAGTACCGTGTCGCGCCGTGACTTGGCCCGCTTGGGGTGACGGCGCGGATTATAATAGGAGGGCCCTTTGATCAGGCCAATGAGCATCGCCTGCTGGTGAATCTGTAGGCCTTCGAGCGTGGTGCCAAAATAAAATTCGGCACCCAGGCCAAAACCATTAATAGCTCGAGCGCCCTGCTGGCCGATGTAGACCTCATTCATATAGGTCTCGAGAATGTCATTCTTGCTGTAATGCATTTCCATAATAACCGACATCAACGCTTCTTTTATCTTTCGAGTCAGCGTCTTGTCGGAGGTCAAATACATATTTTTGACCAACTGATTGGTTAAGGTACTCCCACCTTGAGAGGCCTGCCCTGAGGAGATATTGGCAAATAGCGCCCGCGCGATGCCGCGAAAGGAAATACCCCAGTGTTGAAAATACCGCTCGTCTTCAACCAAGACTAGGCCCAAGACCAATCGCTCCGGGATAGTATCGAGCGAATAGGGTACTCGGTCTTCGGTGATCCCGGGGTAGATTTGGCCGATATAGAGAGGGTCGAGACGCACCAAAGGCAGCGTTTGGCCATTCTCGGCAGCAAGCCCGGTTATACCATTGGCATTGAATTGCAGAGCAATCTTACCGGCCGGTTCGACGCCATCCCAGAAGTTAAAACCGCGCGTAAAGACCGATACACGGGCCCCTCTGACACTGTAGCGACCCGCCTGGAAAGCCTCATCTGCGGCTCGATAGCCCAGTTTTTGCAGTAACGCGACAAGACTGTCTTGGCTGATCGACGCTCCGACATAGAGCTCTTGCGCTTCGCTATAGACCCGTGCCGGTATTTTAAAGCGCCGACCTTCAAAGCCTTCGCGCACGATCGCGTTCAAATAGATCAGCCAAAAAAACAGGAGACAGGCCGCCACAAGACTCAACTGAACAAACAACTTAACGACCATAGGCCATTTGCCCGGCGCTTTTTTCGGCCGAATGGTGCCCTTAGGTTTGGCTTTTCGAGCTTTGGGAGAGTTTTTACGGATCATATGGCCGCTAGTATAGGGTGCAATGAAGCGAGTGTCTTGAACGCGGTGATGTTTTTATCCACCCTCGGCATCAACTCACGCCTTATCATCCTGAGATGCTCGACAGCTTTAGCGCCAGGCGGTAATCCGATTTTCCATAACGTGAACCAGGTAACGGCTTAGGTTGCCCATTCGGGCGAAAACCAGACTAGACTTAAAGCAGTGATTTGTCCCATTTTATGACGCTATGGAGTGTTACAGATGAACAAGAATAATCCCAGCTGGTGGCGATTGGCCCTTTGGCTACTGTTAACAGCCCTGCCAATGGCGGTTTTTGCTGCCGGGAAAATCTATACCTGGACGGATAAAAGTGGCGTCATACACTATGGTGATCGACCACCCATGGCGGCGCAGGCAGACGAGGTCGCCATTCAAGGCAAAAAGAAAATGCCCTTGGTGGTGGTTCAAGAACTGCTACCTGGACTCTGGTTTGGTTCGGCCAACGACGGCGGCGAGGTCAAGTTCACGCTGTTTGAGAATGGCAGCATCACCTACATTCAGACTCGGGCCGACCAGTCGGTTTACAATTATCAGGGGATCTGGACCTTAGAGAACACCAGCCTCACAGTGATTACCGAGTTCAGCCAGACCGCGCCACCCGGGGGTGATTTCAAGCGGTCGGTCCAACCTATTGCGCTCACCTACACCATTGTCGGCTTTAGCGAGAACGCCTTGGAGGTCATTATCGGGCCCGAACGCTTCAGTCTGGTGCGCTTGGATCCTTGATGGATAATGGGCTTTTGGGCGATGCGGCCCGCCGTTCGCTGACTGTTAAAACAGGCTCAGTTGGTCATCGATCAGGCTGTAGAAATCCTCCGACAAGAAATGCAGCAGGGCGTCGGCGATCGGGGCCAACTGCTTATCGATATAGTGCTCATAATCGAGCTGCGCCGAGATATAACCGACCGGCTGCCAACCTTGGACCGTCTTGACGTATTCAATATTACGCCCGCGCCAATGAGGTTGCTGTTGTCTCTTTATCCAGGCGGCCTGGACATGAGGTGGCATCTGCTTGTCATACTGTTCGATCGAACGGCGCAGGCGCCGCTTGTAGATCAATTGCTCATCCAATTTCCCCGCCTTCAAGTCTAATACCGTCTCGGTAATTAAGGCCTTATAAGGTTGATTTCGAAACACCCGTTCGTACAGGGATAACTGGAAGCGTTTGGCCAGCGCGGTCCAATCTGAACGCACCGCCTCCAAGCCTTTAAATATAAGTCGATATTCCCCCGCGCTGAGTTGCCAGCCGGCATAGCGTTTTTTCGAGCCCATCTCGGTGCCTCGAATGGTGGGCATCACAAACTGTTCGTAGTGGGTTTCGAATTCCATCTCCAGATGGCATGCCAGATCAAACTCGCTGCGCAATTTTGCTTGCCACCAGGCGTTCAACTCGCTGGCCAATTGCCGACCGAGTAGTTCCGGATCGGCATGGCCGGCGGCATGCACGAACACCGAATCGGTATCACCGTAGATCACGCGATGGCCCTTGGCTTCAATAAAGTCACGACTCTTCTGCAAAATTTCATGCCCGCGTAAGGTAATCGAGCTGGCTAAGCGCGGATCAAAAAACCGGCATAGATTGCTGCCCAATACGCCATAGAAGGAGTTCATAATGATTTTTATGGCTTGCGACATCGGCGCGTTTTTTTCCGCCTTGGCCTGATCACGCGCCTGCCAAAGCTGATCAATCAGGGCCGGTAGAATATGGTGTTGGCGATGAAAGCGAGCATCCAAAAACCCCGGCACCGTCTCGGCCACGGGTGCACTTAGGCCTTCTTGCAAACCCAAGGGGTCGATCAAAAAGGTTCGGATAATGGAGGGGTAAAGACTCTTAAAATCGAGCACCAAGACATTGCGATAGATCCCTGGGATACTGTCCATGACAAAGCCCCCGGGGCTGGTGGTTTGCAACTGTTGCTCACCGACGTTTGAGGCAATGTAACCCTGCCGGTGCAACCTGGGCATATAGACGGTATTGAACGCGGCCGACGAACCGCCGGCCCGATCCATCGCCAAGCCGGTGAGGTGACTGCGTTCGATGAGAAAATGCCACAGCCCGGCTTGCGCAAAAAGATCGAGCACCAATTGGGCATCGGCCAAATTATATTGCACAAAGGCGTTTAGATCCTCCCGATACAAACGTTCGATTTCGTTGACCCGATCATCGCTATGGTCAATTTTCTTGCCCCGTTGGAGCAGTGTTTGGGCGACGGTTTCCAATGAATAATCGTCGAAGGACCAGGCCGCCGAGCGAAATGCTCCGGGTCCGTCGATAACCTGACGGCCCTCCACTTCCAAGTAAAAATGTTCTGCCTGGTCGGCCCGCGCGCGCCAGGCCGCGGGCACACCATTACGCCCGATGGAAAAAGACAGGCCGACTTGATCGCAATGCTGCTGCAGGATTCTGAGATCAAAGTCGACCACGTTCCAACCGATAATACAGTCCGGATCATAGCTTGAAATGGCGTCGATAACGGCCTCAAGACAGGCCCGAACAGAGCCAAACCAATGCGCATCCAGCGTCGGGTCGAGCGTCTGTTTAGCCTGGCCCTGATCAACTAGGAAAACTCGAGCCAAGCCCGCACCGGCCAATGCCACACTGTACAGATCGGGCGTTTTTCCCGGCTCAAACCAGGCGGTTTCAATATCGATCGACAGTGGCCGCAGGTTCGGTACGCTCTGCGCCGGCCGGGCCTGCTGAGCGTCAAACTGCACACTGCCGAATAAAAACCGCTCCATCAGATATCGCTCCGCTGGATTGATATCCTCTTCCCAAACCTTTAGGCCAACTTCCTTCCCTTGCCAAGCCCAACGGCGCTGCTGGCTAAAAGAACGGGAATAGACGGGCACCGCCGTGTCGCCCATCAGGGTTTTAAAGGTTTTCCCCGTTTGCCGAATGGCCGGCTTTTGCCGTTGCCAAATGGCTTGCCAGCGCTCCACTTGCCGCTCCGAGACAAAACAGACACTGTCCTGGCCACTCAATTGCCAGCACTGGGGCCCGTCTGGACCGCTCAACCAGAAGCGCAATTCGACGCCCGAATCGGTTTCCTGCCAGTGACGGCTTAAGATAAATAAAGGTGTACTCTGGACCACAGAAGTTCCAAAAAAATAGTAGATCTGCTGGCAGTTTACCACTAATCTGCCTGTTGCTCGTTTTTGCTCTACTGCACACGCTTATTGAGCAGCAACCTATGGTTCGGTCCTAGGTTGCGATATTGTGCTTGTTGGGCAGGAACCTGATCTATCTAATGCGTGGGTGAGTGCCCCGGCATATTGATGCATTGACGCAAGCGGGCCTGATTCGCCCTAACGCGACCCGGCTTTGACACCATAGACCTCACTAGGAGGGTTACCATGACGAAGACATTGCCATTGCGGACCCTGATTATCGGTGGGGCCAACCTGGATATTACCGGTAGTTGTTTTGCCCGTTTTGTCCCCGGCGACTCCAACCCGGGTCTAGTGAAAAACAGCGCCGGAGGCGTGGGCCGAAATATCGCTGAAAATCTCCAACGCCTGGGTATGAACTGCTCCTTACTGACCGTATTAGGAGACGATATAGGACAGGCCTTAATACTGCGCAGCTGCACCGATGCCGGGGTCGATACGGGCCCCATTATCATGCATCCCACGCTGACCACTGGCACCTATATGGCCATTAACAACCAACTCGGTGCGCTGTTGGCAGCCATCGCCGACATGGCCATTATCGACACCCTAACACCGGACCAGTTGGCGCTGAAGGCTGCCTATTTTACGCAAGCCGATCAGATTATTATCGAGGCCAATTTGCCCGAAAACAGTATCCAATGGATTTGTGAGCAACACAGCAGCAAACCCATCTGTGCCGATGGTGTCTCCGCGGCCAAGGCGCCGCGCCTGCGCTCGGTATTGGCCCACCTGGATGTGTTGAAGGTCAATAGTGATGAAGCGGCGGCAATTCTGCAAGAAACCGGCGACGATCTAGCACTGGCCGAGAAGCTCCACGCCAAGGGCGTAAAAAATGTCCTCCTCAGCCAGGGCCCACAGGGGGTTATTTTGCACAACCAAGATGGGACCTGGTATAAGTCAGCGATAAAGGGCGATAATGAAAATGATACTGGCGCCGGCGATTCGCTGTTTGCCGGCTTCGTAGCCGCTCGTCATCTCCTTAAGCGTCCAGCAGACCAACTCGAGTTTGCCGTTGCCTGTGCCACCTTTACGCTCAGCAGTACGGCTTCTGTCAACCCTAAACTTGGCGTGCACGAAATTCGTCAGCTTTTTTTAAGTCATCTTAGCAAGGGAGCTTGGTGCTCATGAGCCGCAACATCGACTACAGCGCATTTTTAGACATACACCCCGAGGTAGCCGAGGCATTGGCGAATAATCGGCCCGTTGTCGCGCTGGAAAGTACCATTATTTCTCACGGCATGCCGTGGCCCGACAATGCCCAGACCGCCTTATTGGTTGAACAAACGATCCGCGACGCCGGTGCCATACCCGCGACGATCGCCGTGATCGATGGCCGTTTAAAGGCCGGCCTTACTGAGTCGGAAATAGCCATTCTCGCCCAGGCCGGACAGACGGTGATCAAATGCTCCCGACGTGACCTGCCATTCGTCTGCGCCACCGGGCAGCACGGTGCCACAACCGTCGCAGCGACCATGATTATCGCGCAAATGGCCGGCATTCGAGTTTTTGCCACCGGCGGCGTCGGCGGCGTCCATCGTGGGGCAACGCAGACATTTGATATCTCGGCAGACCTACAAGAGTTGGCCAAAACCTCGGTGGCAGTGGTCTGTGCCGGGATTAAGTCGATTTTGGATTTAGCGCTAACGCGCGAATATCTGGAAACCATGGGCGTCCCGGTGCTCGGCTATCAGACCAGCTCATTGCCGGCGTTCTATACCCGAACCAGCTCAGAAACGGTCGACTATCGACTCGACTCAGCCCAAGCCATGGCGCGCTTCTTGGCGGTTAAATGGCGCCTAGATCTGAACGGTGGAGTGGTCATTGCCAATCCGATTCCAGAAGCCGCGGCGATGCCAGAAGAAATCATCAAGACGGCGATCGAAACGGCTTTGGCGGAAGCGGCAGCGCGACAGATTCATGGCAAGGCATCGACGCCCTTTTTGTTGGCCCGTGTGGCGGAATTAACCGGCGGCGACAGCCTGGCCAGTAACATCCAATTGGTGCTAAACAACGCCCGCTTGGCGGCCGATATCGCTATCGAGCTGGCCCAGGATGCGCCCGGCCTTTAAGGCCGCGACACACACTGCCGGCTGAGCCGGCTGCGCTATTGGGTGCCTACATCAGGTCGGCATCCAAGGCCATCAGGGTGTCGCTGCCGGCCAAAACCTTGGCCAGGTAGGCGCCAGATTCCGGCAACAGGCGCTGGAAGAAGAAATCGGCCGTGGCCAGCTTAGCCCGATAGAAGTCACCCTCCCCCTGCTTGGCCACCTGCGCCATTTTCAGCCACATATGGGCATAGGCCGTCAATCCAAATAGATTCAAGTAATCGCAGCTCGCTGCGCCGATCGCATTGGCATCGAGCGATGACTGCTGAATCACAAAGTCGGTGGCTTGACTGAGTTGGGTCAACGCCACGTTTAAAGCCTGGGCTCGGGGATCGGACGGCTCGGCGGCGGCGATGTCAACGCTCACCTCTTGATGGAATAGTTTAAAGGCCTTGCCCTGGTCTCCAACCACCTTGCGGCCCATGAGATCGAGCGCCTGAATACCGTTGGTACCCTCATAAATTTGGGCGATGCGGGCATCGCGGACAAACTGCTCCATGCCCCATTCGCGGATATAACCATGACCGCCCAACACCTGCTGGCCCAAGATAGTCGTATCCAGGCCACGATCGGTAAAATAGGCCTTGGCGACCGGTGTCAGCAGTGCCACAAGGGCCGCCGCCTTCTGCGCCGCAACCGGGTCCGGTTGGCCCTTAGCCAGGTCGAGCCACATGCCAACATAGGCGGCGAAGGCCCGTCCGCCCTCATTATAGGCCCGCTGGGTTAAGAGCATACGGCGCACATCCGGATGCACCATAATGGGGTCGGCGGCATGCTCAGGCGACACGGCACCGCTCGGCGCTCGCGACTGTCGACGATCCAGAGCATAGGCCCGGGCCGATTGATAGGAGACCTCACCCAAACCAATGCCCTGCAGGCCAATAGACAGTCGTTCATAGTTCATCATGGTAAACATCGCGGCGAGGCCCCTATTGGCCTCGCCGACCAGGTAGCCGGCGGCGCCATCGAAGTTCATCAGACAGGTGGCTGAACCCTTAATGCCCATCTTGTGCTCAATACTGCCACACCGAACCTGGTTCGGCGCACCGCATTGGCCGTCCTCGGTGACCAACATCTTGGGCACCAGAAACAGCGAGATGCCGCGCGGTCCCTTCGGCGCGTCGGGCAGTTTGGCGAGTACCAGATGGATGATATTTTCGGTCAGGTCGTGCTCGCCACCGGTGATAAAGATCTTCGTCCCGGTAATATCATAATGACCGGCGCCATTGGGCACCGCTTTGGTGGAGAGGATACCGAGGTCAGTACCACAATGGGGTTCGGTAAGGCACATCGAACCGGCCCAACGGCCCTCGTACATAGCCGGTAAATAGGTTTTTTTGAGCTCTTCGGAACCGTGTGCGAGTAGGCTTAGGCAGGCCCCGGCCGTTAAGGCCGGATACAGGGCAAAGGAGGTATTGGCCGCGTAGACCATCTCTTCGAACATGACGGTCAGCATTTTAGGCAAGCCCTGGCCGCCATACTCCGGGTCACCACCCAGGCCGACCCAGCCGCTCTCAGCGTAGGTTTGATAGGCAGCCTTAAAACCGCTTGGTGTGGTCACCTTGCCATTCAGATAGGTGCACCCCTCCTCATCACCCTGGCGATTCAACGGCAGGAGTTCGGCTTCACAGATACGAGCACCCTCCTCGAAGATGGCATCGGCCAGCTCCATCGACGCATCAGCCGTGGACGGCATTGAGGCCCACAGGGGATCAACCTTAAAAACCTCAGCCAGAATAAAGTGAATGTCGCGAAGAGGAGCCTTGTATGACGCCATCGTAAATACCCTGTTAAGTGTTGCCCGGCCCACCCGGTCACACTAACCGGGTAATCAATTGCCGTTATTGGAAAGGCTAAAACGCGAAATGGGACTCATCGAGCGCCATAATACTGTCTACACCGGCCAACATCATTGCCTTGTGGGACAGGGTTCGCGGCAAGATACGCGCAAAATAAAACTGTGCTGTGCTGATCTTGGCTAGATAAAAGTCACGTTCATCGGTGTCGGTCGCGAGCGCTGCTTGAGCCGTTTGGGCCATGCGCAACCAATAGTAAGCCAACATAACATAGCCAGAATACATCAGGTAGTCGACTGCCGCCCCGCCCACCTCTTCGCGATTTTGCATCGCCTTCATGCCGATCTGTAGCGTGACATCACCCCATTCTTTGTTGGCGGCCTGCAGTTGCTCGACCAAGGGCTGTAACTCGCTATTGCCATCCATCTCCTGACAAAGCTTGTGAATGAGTTTGGTAAAGCGTTTTAAGCTGTCTCCCTGGGTCATTAGTACCTTGCGGCCCAACAAATCGAGCGCCTGAATCCCGGTGGTGCCCTCATAGAGCTGAGAAATACGATTGTCACGGACAATTTGCTCCATGCCCCATTCACGAATAAAACCATGACCGCCGTATATTTGCACACCGTGGTTTGCCGCCTCGGTCCCCACCTCCGTGAGGAAGGCTTTGGCAATGGGGGTTATGAACGACAGCAGTTCATTGGCATCGTCGCGAATCGCCTCGGTAGCACCCTGTTTGACCCGATCGACCATAAAGCCGGCGTCGTGCAGCATCATCCGGCCGCCCTCGGCAAAGGCTTTTTGGGTTAGCAGCATACGGCGAACATCGGGGTGCACGATGATCGGATCGGCCGCTAGATCGGGCGCCTTGGCACCGGTTAAGGAGCGCATGGCCAGCCGTTCACGGGCATAGGTCAAGGCGCCCTGGAACGACAGTTCAGCCGAGGCAACCCCTTGCATTGCGGTGCCTAGACGGGCGAAATTCATAAAGGTAAACATGCAGCGCAACCCGGCGTGCTCCGGCCCGACCAAAAAACCGGTCGCGCCATCGAAGTTCATCACACAGGTCGCGTTGCCGTGAATACCCATCTTGTGTTCGATGGCGCCACAACGGACCTCATTTCGGCTTTGATCCGGCAGGAATTTTGGCACAATAAACAACGATAAACCTTTAGTGCCCTCGGGCGCTCCGGGCAGTCGCGCGAGTACTATATGAACAATATTTTCAGCCATATCGTGCTCACCGGAGGAAATGAATATCTTGGTGCCGGTGATTGCATAGCTGCCATCGGCGTTCAGTTCTGCCTTGGCTTTGAGCGTTCCCAAATCAGAGCCACAATGGGGTTCGGTTAGACACATGGTCCCGGTCCAAGCACCGGAAACCAGCTGGGTGAGATAGGTCGCTTTTTGCTCCTCGGTGCCATGGATCTCGATGGTGTTCATCGCGCCATGCGATAGGCCGGGGTACATGCCCCAGGACCAGTTCGCTTCCGAGATCAGTTCCGAGACCACGCTGCCTATCGATGCAGGCAAACCCTGACCGCCAAATTCAACCGGCTGGGCCAAGGAGGGCCAGCCGTTCTCGACCCACTGTTGATAGGCCGCGGGAAAGCCGGTTGGTGTGGTCACCGTACCGTCCTGATAAACACAACCTTCGATATCACCGACGCTATTTAAGGGCGACAAGACCTCTTCACAGAATTTTCCGGCTTCGATAATGATCGCGTCAATCATATCGGTACTGGCATCGTCAGCCCCGATTGCAGCGTAATGGGTCGTGGAATCGAGCACTTCATGCAGCACGAATTGCAGATCTCGTAATGGGGTTTTATAGGCTGGCATTGGGGTGACCTCTCTTCTTGGCCCATTCGGGGGCGTCAATCTTATGAGTTGTTTGAGTTTGAACAGTTCAGATTGCCGAGCAACAAAAGCTGCTCGCTCCGGCTTTCAAACGATCGTTTTAAACATACGTTCGGCCTTGTGCCTTGTCAAGCTGGCGCATAAATTTCAGGTTATTTGGTTAGAGTTTTCGCCTTAATTTCGACTCGGTGAGGTTACTATTGCCTTACCGTCATCAATCATTTGGCTCCCCTGGTACCAATGCAAATCATAATGAACAATTAACTACAAAAAGCCTGGGCAAGAAATCACAATCCTTACTAAGGTTAGCTTGAACTCTCATTTGGACAACCCCCCCATGCGCAGCCAACCTAGGCCTCTCCGTCCAAGCAGCCAGCTGGCTTGGAGCCTCAATACCTCGGGGGAATTGTTAATCCGCCTGGCGCAAGAAACCAGCTTGCCTGGGCTTATGAATCTGATTCTAACCGAGGCTCAGAGCATCACCGGGGCCGAAGGCGGAACCTTCTATCGCGTCAGCGGCGAGGATGATTTGGCCTGTCTGAAGTTTACCGCTATCAGAAATTCGGCATTAAATATTCGTATTTATGATGCCGAGGCCAAAAATGTCAGCGGTTGGCGACCAATACCCCTGTACATAGACGGACAGCCAAACCATGCCAATGTGGCTTCCTTTGTGGCCTTGACCAAGGATACGGTGATCATTGAAGACGCGTATGAAACCAATAATTTCGACTTTTCCGGCACCCGCGTTTTTGATCAATCCCATCACTATCGCTCGCGTTCTATTATGGCCGTGCCGCTGCTCAACCATGATCAGCAGGTGATCGGCGTAATGCAGCTCCTCAATGCACGCAATGCGCGGGGCCAGCTGCACACGTTCAGCATCGAGGATCAGGCTACCGTCGAGGCCATGGCCAAGTTTGCCGCCATTACCCTAGACAATCATAAGCTGGTCGATAGCCATAAGAACTTGTTGGATGCCTTTATTAAGTCTCTCGCGCAAATTATCGATGTGCGCTCACCCCATACCTCGGCGCATTGCCAGCGCATTCCGGTGTTGACCGAACTGATCGCCGGTGCAGCCTGTGCGCAGCAAAGCGGTTATTTTAAAGATTTCGATCTCGATCAAGATGGCTGGTATGAGCTCCATGTGGCGGCTTGGCTGCACGACTGTGGCAAGTTGGCGACATCGGAGAATGTGTTGAACAAGAGCACCAAGCTGGAACGCTTACACGATGGAATCGATGCCATTCGGGCCCGATTCGCAACCCGTGTCGCCTATGCCGCAAGCGAGCAGGAACGGCGCCAAATTCGCGCGGACCTGGTCTTAATCGAGCGCATCAACAAAGGCGGCGAATTCATGTCCGACGCTGAAAAAGATCAGGTTAAGAGCATTGCGCAAGCTACTTGGCAAGATGCCTTAGGGCAGGAGCGGGCGTTGCTCTCCCCAGACGAGGTCGTCAATCTGTGCATCACGCGCGGCACCATCAATGAAGATGAACGCGCGCATATTAATCGACACATTAACCTGACCATCGAGGTCCTAGAAAACCTACCCTTCCCCGCCAAACTAAAAAGGGTCCCAGAATACGCCGGAGGGCACCATGAACGGATGGATGGCACCGGTTATCCCAAGGGATTGACGCGCGATCAAATGTCGATTCCGGCGCGCATTATGGGTGTCGCCGATGTCTTCGAGGCGCTCACGGCCAAGGAGCGACCGTACAAACCGCCGATGCCACTGAGTCAGGCCTTTGCCATCCTGCGCACGATGAGGGCGGAGCACCACATCGATCCGGATGTCTTTGAACTCTTCCTCACCAGTGGCGTATGGCGCGGATACGCTCAGGACCATATGCTGCCGGTCCAGATCGATGTCGATGACATCAAACCCTACCTGGTCTAGCGCGCAGGCAACGGCCCTGGGACGCTGCTGTCACATAAGGTCGACTGCATTAATCGGGAGCGATTATAACCAGCGCTGGGGTATCTAACCGCACTTCAATAGCTAAAAACTCTAATGGCAGATTTGCGGAAACAGCGTTTGCTCAACCATAATAAGGACACGGGAAGAGACAATAGGGATATTCGATGACTGGCAGAGCAAATCAGCCTCGCGATCTGGTTTGGGATCTGGAAGATTTCAGATCGCCGGACAATGCGATGCGGTTTTTTAACCTGTTCAAAAACAGTTTTATGGTTTACTCCTCATCGGTCGAAAAGCTGTATTGTGCATACAGCTCCCAGTTAACTGGGCCAATGGATCGAAAGCGCATGGTGGTTCTACCTGACTTCAACCAGTTCGAATCCATTTTCAGTCGAATTAACGCCACCGCCGTGTCCGAAACATCGATCGTTATTTACCCCAAGGTCATCCAAGGCAAGACCCGCCTGCTGCTATCGGGTCATGCCAAGCCCGCCGGCACAATCGAGACTTTGCCGCTCAAACAGGGCTTAAAAGCCCTGAAAATGGGTTATTTCGACCAGAACCCTATTTCCCCAGCCCTGATGCTGGGCGATTTACGCGAATTCCCCGAAAAACCCCTACCTTACCTTAGGCTGCATTCGATCAATTGTGCTCAATTAACCAGCCTATCCGACTTCGAACGTCGGGATATTAGCAAGGGCGCCTGGGCAAAACTGGTCAACTTTATGTAGCTCGAACGGGGTATTTTAGCCGAGGCCAGAAAAGCCCGCCAACCTTTGCTATAGTGACCGCCCGTAAGCAAAAAAACATACGTGTATTCATGAAGAACAATGCAGATTGGTTTGCTCGAGCGCAGAAGCTTCAGCTACCCGCGATCCTTCCGATAAAGGCTTTTCCGTCGGCCGATGCTCCCTTATTGGAGTGGATGAGCCTTATCCGTGAAGACCCACTCTTAACCGTACATCTGTTCCGTTCGGCCAATAAGATGATCTCCGGCCAAGATATGGCGGTAAAGACCCTGGATCACGCTGTGTCATTTTTGGGCAGTACCCGCTTGATTGCACTGTGCGCCAAGATACCTCGCATTGTTGAGGACAGTGCGGAGGTTGAGGGTCTGCTGCGCGCTATTGGTGATAGCCTGGTGGCCGCCAGTCTAATGCGCCAATGGTACGAAGTACGTCAAATCCCCTGGTCTGAAGGCGATTATTGGACAAACGTTTTTTATGACATGGGACTTTGGGTTCTGTGGCTGCTCGAACCGGCAAAAATGGCCAATATCGAGTCCAGCGTCGCCCAGGGTAAAAATCGCGACTCGCTGTTACGCGAGCTTTTAGGCATGGAACTTAGAGCCTGGAATGAAAAAATTTGCCGCCATTTTCAACTTCCTGTCCTCGTCAGCAAAGCCGACGATGACGTACCAACTGCCGGTGAAATTCGCACATCCAGACAGTCAGCGCTAACGTTCTTTTTGCCATTCAGTCACGATTTGGCCTGCGCAGTGCGCCGAGACTGGCAATCTGAAGCGCTCAATAGCCTATGCAAAACGGGCGAGAACGTACTCGGCATGAGCGAATTTCGACCCACCCTCAAACGTTGGGTGACCAACGCTGCACGGGAAATTACCTCACCTCATGCAGCCTTGGCGGCACGACGCCTAATTGCGCAGCAACCGGGCGGCAGCCTCGTCGACTCGACCAACTCGGTCGATTCTGACTGGGAGTTGGCCAATAACTCAGTCGAACCACCGGCGGCAATTGCCCACAGCGAATCACCCGAAGACCGTCCTAGGCCGCCCACAGTACCAAAAGCGCCAGCCGTAAAACAAGGCGCCGTCCCAGCGACCAAAGCAAAACCGGCCGCTAAAAAAATTGTCGCGGATAAGCCCAACATAAAGGCAATGCAACGCAAGGCCGTTGACCTCAATATTAAGGGCCAAATACAGCGACAGTTTGGTGTCGACAAAAATTGGCACTCCCCGAGTGACCTCCATAAAAGTGCGCTCTATGGTTTGCATCATGGCCTAGGCCTAACTCGGATTGTGATCTTTGAAGTCAAGAACGACACCTGGCAAGCCTTTGGCCGCGCTGGGTGCAAAGAACACACGGAATTAGGTTCCCTAACTCTGCCGATTCAATCGTCGAGCATCCTGATGGAATTTACTAAGCGCGTCACCGCCTTATGGGTTAACCCCACCAACCGGCCAAAGGCGGAAAAATTATTGCCCGCGAACTTAATCGCCACGGCCGGCAAAGGAGACTTTTTTCTGCGCTCGTTTGCCGTCGGACCAAAGATTACCATGCTGCTCTATGTCGACGGCTACAATCAGCCCGAAGCCTTAAATGCAGTCGACTATAAATTGTTCCGAGAGTATTGTGCCGATTGGAACACCGCCTTAACTAAAGTGAAATCATGACTCATACCTTCAAAGACAAGCTTTTTATTGCTGGCCAATATCTATTGCCACATCATCTTATTTCACGACTTATCGGTGTTTTGGCCGAGTCTGAGTGGCCCTGGATACGCGACCCCCTGATCCGATTTTTTTTGCAACGATTTAATATCAATCTGGCCGAGGCCGAACGTGAACAGGCCGCCGACTATCACTCTTTTAATGATTTTTTTACCCGAGCACTGAAATCTGATCGCCGTCCAATCGCCGGCAGCCCAACCGATTGGGTCAGCCCAGTAGACGGCTGCGTCAGCCAATTTGGTCGTATCGATGCGGGGCGGATCATTCAAGCTAAGGGTCGGGACTATTCTCTCAGCGAGCTATTGGGCGGTGATACCGCAATGGCCGAGCAATTCGATCAGGGTGAATTCGCCACCCTCTATCTGTCGCCCAAAGACTATCATCGGATCCATATGCCCATGGCGGCGCGCCTGGTTAAAACGCGGTTTATTCCGGGTAAGCTGTTCAGCGTCAATCCCTTAACGGCCAATACTGTGCCACGTTTATTTGCGCGCAATGAGCGCTTGGTCTGTGAATTCGAGTCGCCGCAAGGCCGATTTGTAATGGTCCTGGTCGGCGCCATGGTCGTCGCGAGCATAGAAACCACCTGGTCCGGCGTGGTGGCTCCCTGGCGTCGACGCATCCAAGAGCAGAGCTTTGACGACCCGACACCGGTTTTCGAACGCGGCCAAGAGATGGGCCGGTTCAAGCTGGGCAGTACTGTTATCCTAGCCTTTGAACAGAACGGAATTCGCTGGGCTGAGGACATCAAAACCGGTGCCAACATCCGTCTGGGGCAACGCCTCGGCCAGGATGCCTGATTCAGCCATTGCTCGTTATGCCCGGTCGATCCATCGGGCATAACGCTCTTCTAACAGCCTTAACACAGGTCCGCAAAGCGCCTGATGCCAACATTGTGGCAGGGTCAGTCCGAATTTCTATCTCGCTCACCCCCGACAGATGAAACTTTCAGAGCTTAAGGGCCATTTCAACTGTCAAAATCGTTCATAACCTTGTATCCTTGCGCGCATCCAATTTACAGATGCTCAAAAGATACCCATGTCTGAACAGCCTATAATTACGCCAGAAGTACCCGAAGATAGTCAAAAGAAGCAAGAAGCGAAACGCAAGAAAGAATATGAAGCGAATCGCAAGGCGCTAGACGAATTATGCCTATTGTATCCGGAAGTTTTTGACGCCTCCAAACCGAAACCACTGCAAATTGGAATACATGAAGCCATTGCAACGGACGGGAAACTCTCCAAGACTCGCATTCGACGTGCGCTCAATCTCTATGTACGCACTCGTTCTTATGTTGCTTGTCTCGCCTTAGATGCCGAGCGCGTTACGCTCGGCGGCATTGTCACGGGTAAGGTCTCTGCCGAAGAGGCCACCCATGCCTTGGAGAAACTGGTTGAAATCGATCGTAAGCGTGCGCTTAAACGCCCTGCTGCCGGAAAAGCTAAGGGCCCACGTAAAAACACTCGCAAGCCTGCCGGCGATAAAACGAGACCAGGCCAGGCCGCTAAGGTCTCCGTTGAGGCCGCCCCAGCACCAGCCGCAAAGCCGGTTGATGAGGCAAGCTCAGGTGATCGCATGCAATCCAAGTTGGCCGCCCTGGTTAACAAACGCAGTAACTGAGTCATAAAATGGGGCGCCATGCGCTCCTTTTATATCACTTCCGCCCCCCCTCGCTCGTCTTCAGCCTACTCCTTGGCTAGCCCCAAATGTTCGTTACCGACTGTAACTGTCCTATAACCTATGCCCGGCCCTAAGCGATTTTGTATTGCAATACTCTTATGGGCACTGATATCCATTTAATTGATAAATCTCAGCCAATTTGGTGAAAAGTCTGGCTAAGCTTCTAACAACGCTTGAGTGGATCAGGACTGGCCGGCGCCTAAGCCATGACCAATACCGTTCAAGACCAAAACCAGGCCGCAGCTTGACGATTGAGAAATACGGCTATACTGACGTTGATCACAACAGGTGACACTCATGCAATACCGCGACCGACCCTATTTAAAGGTACCGGAGCAAAACAAGACAACATTGAGCTTTTGCGACCCGACTCATCGCCAGTTAAACGCCTGGGTCAACGACTTGCCAATGGCCAATATGGGTGAGGCGTCTCGGCAGCTCTATCACGCGATAATCGAATGTAATCAACTAAAGGTATCTGATGCCGCACGCATCGAACTGATGGATTTGCTGCGCGGCCCTATTCATTTTGTCTGCCAACAACTCAATGCGCGCTACCTGAACCAGGGTGTCGTGTTAGACGACCAGCAACGAAAGGTGGCCAATCTGGCGCAAGCCTTGCACAACCATTTAGGCGTCGGTTACAAAATCATTATTCAGAATCTATTGGCTCAGGGCGGCAACCGGCACAAAAGCCTGCTGGCCAGGTCTGTGCACAGAGCCTTGAACCAATTACTGCCCACGATTTTACGCGCCTATCAACTCTATCTTAAGGCTCCGACCGGTATTTGGCACGAAATCCACCAGCTTTATCAAATTGTCTCCGGCCTCAATCTGCAAAATGAACCGATAGACGACGCCTTTGAGGATCCGGCACTCAATATCCAACAAACCTATCTCAAGATTGTCCTCTTAGGTGCCTGCCAACCCAACCAACTGTCGCAGCGCGAACTCAGAACGATCTTCACATCGCTAGGCCCATGGGCTACCCATCTAGTAATAGATGAGGTGGCAAATGAACAATCGGTACTGGTCATTAATCCCGAACTCGATAGTGCACCCTACTCTCGTTATTTGATTAAAAAATCCAATCTAACGGCATACCTAGGCGTCAATGTGCTGCCGCTGGTGCGGTTACTCCACCACGATCACAAAACTCTCTCGTCAACTAATCAGGGCCAGGGACTGATGGCGGTGGCGGCTGACTTTAATCTAAGCCTGTTAGCACACCTAATTCAGTCCTGGGGCGGCATGAAGCAGCGCAGTTTTTCGCGCACGGCGACAGGTGGCGAACTGTCCATGGCCGTCGGTTTGACCGCGACGCATTTTCACATAGCCGGTGGCGTCGGCTTCCATGCCGCACTCTATGGCTCATCACGCCAGAGCCAGACGCCCTTTGCTAGCGTCGAGCGCAACCAATTTCACGCCTGTGATACCCAATCAATCCGGGCGCAGCGAGATGTCTGGGGGCATTCATTCGATGCCGATGGCGCCGACAAAATGAGCCAAGATGAGGGCACCGAGTTCACTAGCAAGCAACCAGAAACTCAACCTGCATATGGCGGGCGGTTGGTTAATGTCAGCTCGCGCGGCTACTGCCTGCAATGGCGCGAAAAGCCGGCGAATAGTCTTCAGACCGGTGAAGTCGTCGCGCTTAAGGAGGAGGATCTTCAGCATTGGAATCTGGGATTAGTCCGCTGGATTCGCCAAGGCACCCGGTTCGGCACGCAAATGGGCGTTGAATTACTGGCACCAAACAGTCAGCCCTGTGGCATTCGCCAGTTACCCAAAACCGGCCCGCATGGCGACTATGTGCGCGCCCTGTATATCCCTGAAATAACCGCCATTGGTCAGGAAGCGTCCATATTAACGCCGCGCCTAGCGTTCGAGGTGGGCAATAAGGTGTCCGTCAATCGAGGGGGCCATCAAGAAACATTTCAACTGACTAAGCGGGTATTGACCACCGGTATTATCGGCCAGTTTCATATCCGCGCTATCGCGCAGCGAAGCGGCCCGTTACAACAAAAAACCGACGTCGATGAGCGGGACCATTTTGCATCCCGTTGGCGCCAACTCTAGTCCCGAACACCCCTCGGATCGACTTGCTAAAAAGAATTGTCCAAAAAGCGAACTTGCTAACAGAATTTTTATTCAAGACGGGTTACGGTGAAAAATCCACCTTTTGTTACTATGCTTTAACCTGTAACTCTCCATTCCAACGCCGAGTGTTTGATTATATGAGTACCAGTTCCAGCCGAGCGATTCGAATTTTACTGATCCATGATACTCAGAATGAAGCCGAGCCGGTCACCAATGCCATCCGAAATTCCGGCCAGGCGGTGCGAAGTCACTTTATCGCCTCACTGGAGGAGTTAAATAAGGTTATCGAGGAGCAAACCTGGGATCTGATGCTCGCAAAACTCAATACCGCGACCATCGATGCAACCGAAGCGGTCGCCGCCATTCAGCGCGATGGCATGGACATCCCGATGATTGGACTTATTGAGACCTATAATGACGATATCATTGCCAGCGCGCTCGATATGGGCATGGCCGACGTTGTCGTGGAAAGCTCGCTTCAACATCTGGCGCAGGCGGTCAAAAGAGAGGTCGCCTCGCTCAAAGCGCGCCGCGATCTGCGCTCGCAGAGTGTGAGTCTGCGTGAGACGGAGAAACGGTGTCAGCTGCTCTTGGAAAGCTCCGTCGATGCCATCAGCTACGTCCATGAGGGGATGCACATCTATGCCAACCCCAACTACATGGAATTGTTCGGCTATCTGGATATCGAAGACTTACAATGCACTCCCATTATGGATCTGGTCACATCCAGCGCGGTTAACGAGCTCCGTGAGGCACTCAAGGGCTTTAAAGATGGCAAGCTTCAGCATCTCAACAGCATTGGCTTGCACGCGGATGGGTCAGCGTTCGATATTCATATGGCCTTTTCCGCGGCCAGTTATGAAGGCGAGCGGTGCACGCAAATAATCATTCGCAAACAGGAATCCAGCAATGAAGCGCTGGAAGAAAAAATCCGCGAGATCAGTTCCCAAGACCCGATAACCGGCCTATTCAATAAATCATACTTTAACGAACAGCTGGATAAAGCCTATGAGCAGGTGCTGACCCAGGCTAAACGCCAGATCGTCGTGCACATCGGTATTGCCAACTTCGCGGACATTAAAACCACGGTCGGCATTGCCGGTACCGACCTCTTGCTCGAACAGCTCGCCGAACAGTTGCGCGCTAAAGCGCTCCCGGGCGGTGTTTTTGCGCGCTACTCCGATGACATGTTTGCCATGATCGCGCCCACGTCTGACCTCGAAGCAATTCAACACTATTGGCAGGTTGTCCAAAAAGCCATTGCCGAGCACCTGTTTGAGGTCGACGGCAAGACCCTAACGGTTAGCCTGATATGCGGCTTCGCCCATATGGATGAGGCCGGCAAGGCTGGCAATGAAGCCTTGGTACAGGCCGACCAGGCTTACAATAGCGCGGTCAAACAACACAAGACTCAGGCTTACTTCGATAAGTCGGACATCGCCAACCTCGCCGACAACTCCATTCTCGCCAAGCTGGAGCATGCGCTCGACCACGATAAGATGCGCATCCAGTTTCAGCCGATCATGAGTCTACGCGGGGATAATAGAGAACACTATGACATCCTCGTGCGCCTGCAGGATAAGGATGGCAGTGAAATAGTGCCCGATGACTTCTTGCCTTCAATCGAAAATAGCGAGTTGAGCGGAAAACTCGACCGTTGGGTGGTGGCGCGCAGCATCACGGCACTCTCCGAACATCATAAACGCGGTCACGATACCCAGCTGATGATTCATTTGACCGCCGCCTCGATCCAGGACCCCACCTTCCTACCCTGGGTCAACAGCCAGCTACGCAACAGTAAGCTGCCCGGTGACGGCATCTGTTTCCAAATCACGGAAAATGTCGCGCATCGTTATCTCAAAGCAGCAAAGGCCTTCAGTAAGGGGCTGGGGCTGCTAAAATGTCAATTATCGGTTAATCAATTTGGTCTGGCCGAAAATGGCTTCGCACTGACCCAGCATCTCGATATTAGCTATGCCCGAATCCACGACAACCTAGTCACCGAACTGGTCGCTAAGGGCCAAGCGTCAGAGGAATTGGCCGACCTGTTTGCCGAAATCCATAAACACGATATCAACTCGATCGTGCCCAAAATTGAACATTCCGAAATACTCGCGGCCCTGTGGGAGTTGGGCGTTAACTATATCCAAGGTTACTACCTGCAAGCGCCATTGGATGATATGGACTACAGTTTTGACTCAGATGAGGATGATGACGCGACCTAGTACAAACTACCTAGTACGAACAATTTAGTACGAACTACCTAGTACGAACAATTTAGTACGATCAACCTAGTACGAGCGCCCTGGCCTGCCACCTATATGGCTGGCTAGGGTCGGACCTCAGGAGTGAATTTCCTGATCTCTAAAGCCCAGAAAATACAACACGCCGTCTAATCCAAGGGTTGAAATAGCATGTCGGGCGTTTTCCTTGACCATCGGCTTGGCGCGAAATGCGATGCCCAAACCGGCCTCCGATAGCATCGGTAAATCGTTGGCACCATCACCGACGGCGATGGTTTGCTCCAACTGAATACCTTCTTGCTCGGCCAATTGTTTTAACAGTCGCGCCTTCATGGCGCCATCGACGATATCACCGACAACCTCACCTGTTAGCTTGCCATCCTGAATATCTAAATGATTGGCGAAGACAAAGTCTATGCCGAGCTTTTTTTGCAGGTAATGCCCGAAATAGGTAAAGCCGCCGGATAGGATGGCGGTCTTGAAGCCATAGGCTTTCAGGGTTTTCATCAAGCGTTCGGCGCCTTCGGTAATCGGCAACTGGGCGGCGATGTCGGCCAACACCGATTCATCCAAGCCCTTGAGCAGCGCCATGCGTTGGCGAAAACTCTGTTGAAAATCGATTTCACCCTGCATTGCTGCCTCGGTTATCTTTGCCACCTGCGCACCGACGCCCGCGGCCTTGGCCAGCTCATCGATCACTTCTGCTTCGATCAGCGTGGAGTCCATATCGAAACAAACCAAGCGGCGATTACGGCGATAAACCGAATCGACCTGGAAAGCCACGTCGACATCAAGTTCCGAACTGATGTGCAAGAAGCGCTGGCGTAACTGCTCCGGACTGTTGGGCTTACCTTGCAGTGTGAGCTCAATGCAGGCCTTATCATTGGCGGTACTGCTGTGCAGACCGACTCGACCCGTCAGACGGGCAATATCTTGGATATTCAAGCCCTGTTCCGATACCGCTCGAGAAACATGGGCCAGATGTTCGGCCGTCATGCGCCGTGCCAGGATGGTCAGGACAAAACGGTCTTTGCCCTGCTGACCGACCCAATGCGCATAGGCTTCATCACTAACCGGGGTGAAGCGAACGTGGAGATCCTGCTCATGCGCTTGGTAGAGCAATTCTTTCAGCATATGCGCGGTGTCAGACGCCTCGGGCAACTGCACTAACATGCCGAGGGATACCTGATCATGGATCACCGATTGGCCGATATCCAGCAAGGTCACACCCGCTTCGGCCAGTATCTGGCTCAGAGCAGCCGTCAGACCGATTTGATCTTGACCACTGACCTTTAACATTAAAATTGTGCTCAAGATATACTCCGGATGAGGCTTAGCCTGTTAAACCTTCCAGCGTTTTTAGGGCCTTGTCGGCAGTATCTTGCAGCTCATGAATCAAATCATCGGTTTCATGAGTTGACAGGGCGCGGACGCGATCGCGCGGGCTCATTAAAAACAGACCTTTTTTAAGGGCGTTGAGTTGCTCTGTTAATTGTGTGACTGTGTCGTTCATGCTAAATCCTTAAGGTAAACTATTGCCGGTTGGGCCCGCACTGCGACCCGAAAACCGATTAAAAAGCGCTTTGAGCGAACTTTGAGTCGCAAGGCTATGATTTTTCGACCCAAGCGCATTAGAATGGAGACACAAAGGTCTCCAATTCGGTAGGCGCTATTGTATAGACTGAGTTTATTAATTACACCTTATGCCTAATCTAAAATGGATTGCTCAGCCCTTAACGGCCTTTGCACTTGGAATGCTCGCGTTGCTGAACCTGTTGTTACTGCTTTTTTGGTACAGTCCGGCCTTGGCCAGCCTCAACAAGGCGACTGACCAACAGGGCGCCAGCCTAGTGCGTAGCCTAGCCTTTGACGCTACCGCGGCACTGAACAGTGGCAATCGTGCCGCGCTAAGTAATATTCTAAACCATTTTACCGAGACCGGGCTGATCATCTCTGCGACGGTGACCAGTGTGGACGACAGCATCCGACTCAACGCCCTGGCCAAGAATGCGCCCGATCAGGGTCGCTCGTTTCGCCAGCCCATTGATTTTAGCGCAGACATACTCGGTTATGCCGAGTTAGTTATCGATGAGACCCCTATTCAGCAATGGCGTCAGCAAACCATTAGCAGTTGGTTGTTTTTTAATTTAACCAGCTTGATCGGCCTAGGCGGCTTTATTTTTTGGCGCTCCACGCGCCATCAGGCCGGTTGGCAACTCATCCGTGAGCAGCTGGCCGGCCAATTCCCCAGCGTCCACCGGCAATTAGAGGGCTCCTCCGAACAGCAACTGACCAAACTAATGGCCATTCTCGGCGAGCCGCTAAACCAACAGGGTCAGCTGATGAAGCACCTCGGCCAACGCTATGGCAGCAGTGACACCGAACGGCTGCTGGAACAGATTGAGTTGGTCGGGGATGAGGGCCGCTATGGTGATGTCGCCCTGGTCGCAATCCGCTGTCAAAACTGGCAAGCCCTAATGCGGGTTTACAGTGCGCAGGAATTGCAACTTATATGGAGTGACTATGAGTCTCTGATGATTCGCATCGGCCAGCTTTATAAGGGCATTTTATTGCCCGATGGCTTTTCACTGGTCTTTGGTATCAACAATGGCGAGCAGTATGCATTGGACGCTGTCTGCGCCGCGCGGGTGCTGCACCTAGCCTTGCCGCTTATTCGCCAGAGTCACACTCGA
>Ga0115562_1000335_pt1 | contig 35645 bp, 28 predicted proteins | sample COGITO_mtgs_1105_6_FD_87200 | JGI IMG/M metagenome (GOLD analysis project Ga0115562, IMG submission 87200) | Pelagic marine microbial communities from North Sea - COGITO_mtgs_110516 | ecosystem: Environmental > Aquatic > Marine > Epipelagic | place: Germany:Helgoland, sampling site Kabeltonne...
TGACGCGGTTGAGTGCGGGCTTAGCTTCTAAGGTACTGGATTCGCGCGCAGTTTGGGTTGTTTTGTTGACCTATTGTTGACCTGGGATTTGGACAGCAAAAAGCCCCGCGTTTGGCGGGGCGTAATGCATTGTAGTTATTGGTATTTTTGGTTGCGGGAGTTCGCAACCAACGATACTTGCGGTTGTTGCAGGAGCGAGTTCCGAGAGTCGCCGCTTAGCGAAGGTCTATCTAAGCAACGTATTGCTTCCTTTGATAGTTTTCCCCGGGAACCTTAACTAATCCTTGCTACGCCCAACTAATCCTTGCTACGCCCATTTTCCTGCCAGTCCATGTCTTGCCCAGACGACGGACGAAACTATTTAATAACCTGTCGTCTTCCGTCAACTCCTTCATGGAACTGACTTGTCGTTTGGCCGTTTAGCAAAGCGAAATAAAGAATAAGTCGGTGGCACAAGGTGAAACAAGTTTCGCTTCTACCGCCATTTATGCTGGCGATCCGAAACTCCAGTTCGGACATTACACTTAATCCGAAAGGCCAAGCTTCGCCTTCTGGTCGTTGGCCCACTTTAATATAGTCACGTCAAATGTGAGAGCCATAAGCGCCACGCAAATACCCAGAACGAAGTTCTTGCCCAAATCTGTACCAGCGAGAGTTCTTTGCAACTCTTGGCCCAAATCCTGAGTACCGATAAACGCCGCGATGATCACCATGAAAAAAGCAAACATGATCGCTTGGTTGAAACCGACTGCCATTGTAGGAAGGGCCAGCGGCAATTGCACTTTCCAAAGCTTTTGTCTGCGCGTGGCCCCGGCCATATCGGCCGCCTCGATCATTTCAATTGGAACAGTTCGCAAACCTTCGATTGTATATCGCGTCAAGGGTACCATCGCAAAAATCAGAATTGAGAAGATCACAGCAACATCCGTAATGCCGAAAAGCATAATCGCAGGAATGAGATAGACAAAGCTTGGAAACGTCTGGGCCGTATCACAGGCCAGCAGAACGCGGCGTGACCATTTTTCTGAACGCGCGGCAGTGATGCCAAGCGGCAAGCCGATGATCATCGCAAGTGCGACGGCGGAGATCACCGAATAGAGGGTGATGACAGAGCGGTCCCACCAACCAGAAAATGCTACGAAACCAAAGAAGATTGCGGCAACAAACGCTTGTTTGCGCCCACCCAGCCAATAGGCAAACGCGACGACAAGCAAGATGAATGCAGGCGTCGGGATCGATAAGAGGAAGTTCCGAAACGGGATCAGAACCTGCACATTCAAAAAGGCACGCAGGAAGCCTGTGACTGATTTGACAATCTCAATATTCAAGAAGGCTTTGATCAGATTATCAAGCTCCTTGCCCTGACTGAAATCTTGGCCGCGTCCGATTTCTGCGGCGATGGGCAGCAGCAAAGACAAAGCGGTGAAACCAATAAATGCGCCCAAGGCGCAAACCAGCGTCATGTGGCGACGAATCCAGGATGTGCCGCGCTCAAAATGTTCCGGCTGCTTCACGACCCATGCTTTGGACATGCGATCGAGCATGACGGCAATCAGAACAATCGTAATCCCGATCTCAAATGAACGGCCCAGCTTGAAACTGCCCATCATGGCGAGCAGTTTTGCACCAAGGCCGGGCATGCCGATGAACGCCGTCAGCACTACCATAGCGAGACACAGCATGATGACTTGGTTCACCCCAACTAAAATCTCGGTCCGGGCCGCAGGAAGATAGACGTGGCGCAGCAATTGGAACTTAGTACAGCCGCTCATATGCCCCGCCTCGACCACTTCGGGCGATACCTTTTGCAATCCAAGTGTCGTCATCAGGATCATCGGGGGAATGGCGTAAATCGTGGTCGCAACAGCCCCTGCTGTGGGCCCAACTTTGAAAAAAATTACTGCAGGCAAAAGATAAGTGAAAAACGGCAGGGTTTGCAGGACGGACAAAACCGGTTTGATGACTTTGTTGAACCATGCGAATTTCCAAGCGGTAATACCAAGTGTAAGGCCGATCACAAAAGCCAAGGGGGCTGCGACCACAATCACCGACATGGTTTCCATCGCGATTTCCCATTGGCCGATCAACGCGGTCCAAACGAACGTCCCTGCGCCAAGCAGCGCAAGCCGCCAGCCGCCCAAATAATAGCCGATCACTCCGGCAACTGCGGCAACCGCGGTCCAAGGGATCGGGCCTAAATTAGGCCAGCGACGCTTGCCGTAAAGCAGGTTCCCTGTGACATCCAAAATCCATTCCAACCCTTCAGTGAGGGTCCGTGTCAGCGTCAAAAGACCCAAATCATCCCTCACAAAGTTGAAGATAGCATCCAGCCAATTTGCAAATGGCGGAATTAAATCCTCGGGGAGGCGATGAAGGGCAGAAGGCAATAATCCCGCATATTGGATAAGAGTCAGGACAACAGCCGCGGCCACAAAATAAAGAGCCGTTTGTCCACGCGTGCTATGCATCAGTCCGCCCCGACAAGGATTTCTAGCGCTACTTGGCGACTCATGGCACCCAACAGCGTTCCGTTCTTCACTACGGGAATGTTTTCCCGGCTGTCCTGCACCAGCAATTTGCCTAATGCATGGATTGACGCGCCTGCATCTACAGGATCGCCCTCGCCGGTCACATCGGGCTTGGCCAAGACGCCCGCGCGCACCACACGGGCCTTGTCGATTTCTTCTGTAAACTTGCGGACATATTCTGTGGCCGGGTTCAGCACGATCTTGTCTGGTGTATCGCATTGCTCGATTGCGCCGTCTTTCATGATGGCGATACGGTCGGCCAGACGCAGGGCTTCGTCAAAATCATGGGTGATGAAAACAATCGTTTTACCAAGCAATCCCTGAAGACGCAGAAATTCGTCCTGCATTTCGCGACGGATCAGGGGATCAAGCGCCGAAAATGGCTCGTCTAGAAACCAGATGTCTGGCTCGATGGCGAGGCTGCGGGCAATGCCAACACGCTGTTGTTGACCGCCTGAAAGTTCGCGGGGGAAATATTCTTCCCGGCCTTCCAGACCCACCAGCTTGACCACTTCAAGCGCCCGTTCGCGTCTGGTGTGCTTGTCCTGCCCGCGCATCTCCAGCGGAAACGCCACGTTTTCCAGAACTGTCCGATGAGGCAGCAATCCAAAGCTTTGAAATACCATGCCCATTTTGTTGCGGCGCAGCTCAATCAGTTCTTTTTCCGAGAGCTTCATAATGTCTTGGCCATCGACTTCGATCACGCCGCCGGTGATGTCATGAAGTCGTGAAAAACACCGCACCAGAGTCGACTTACCGGAACCGGACAGGCCCATTATGACCAGCATTTCTCCCCGCGACACCTCAATCGAGACATCCTTAACGCCCGCGATGTAGCCATCTGCCCGGATTGAGTCAAAATCTATTCCTGATTTCATCTTGGCAAGGTACCCCTTGGGATCAGGTCCAAAAAGCTTCCAGACGTTCTTGGCCGAAATCACGGGAGTATTTGAAGTCATGGTCTATCCTGTGTGTAGCAAGCCCCGCCCAAAGGTTTCGGGCGGGGCTTCTCATATCAAAAACCTATCTCAGAAGGGTTAGTTGACCCATGCCTTCCAAACGTCTTCGTTCGCTTCGAGCCAAGCCTCAGCTGCCTCATCAGGCTCCATTTCGTCGATATCGACCATTTTGGCCATCTCTGCGATCTGTGGGTTGGTGAAGGAAATCTTAGTCAGCACTTCGTAGGCGGCTGGCCATTTGGCTTCCATACCGTCCCAAGCGGCTTTCTTCATGTAGCCCGTGGCAGGGTTGCCGCAGTCGTAAAGCGCATCAGGGTTAGGACCGACAGCTGGATCTTTGTCGCAGCCATCCACCCATTCCGGAAATTCGACAAATTCTCCTGGCCAGACGGCTTCGGCAAAGTTGGGGGTCCAGTTGAAGACGACGATGGGTGTCTTGTCCACTTCGGCTGCGCCGATTTCGGCCCAAAGTGCTGCGGCGGACCCTGCGTTCACAACAACAAAGTCCATACCCAACGCCGCGACGCGTTCCTGACCATGCTTGAGCCAGTCAACAGGTCCATCAAGATAACGGCCTTTGTCACCGGTTTCCGGCGATGCAAAGAGCGCGGCGCAGTCGTTCAACGCTTCCCAGCTGGGCAGACCCGGGCACGCGTCCTTGGTCCACATCGGATACCACCAATCCTCGCGGGTGACTGCGTTGTGGTCACCGACATCGACGATTCCGCCCTTGTCCATGGCCGCACGGAACGATGCGCCAAAGGCACCTTCCCAGACTTCCATTTCCAGGGTGACGTCGCCTGTGCGGACGGATTCGTACACCGCTTGGCTGTCGGTCGTGACGAATTCTACGTTGTTGCCAATGCTTTCGAAAATCTGCCCAACCACGTTGGACATCACGATTTGTGAGGACCAGTTGTGGATCGGAATGACGATCGGGTCGCTGCTGTCTTCGGCATAAGCGGTAAGTGGCATCGAAGCCAAAACGCCCATGACCAGTGCTGTGGTTGTCTTTCTCATCAAAGTCTCCCGGTTGAATGCGGTTTTGGTACCGCTGTTATTAGGTTTGGTGCCTGACCCAAGATCGCCGATAACGCCTGAGACCAGATGCAGCCGAGGAATTTCCTGTCATCACCTTTGCACAGTTTTCCTAGTAATCAAGTTTTTTTCTTTTTAGGGCCTATGTTGATAAGGTCTTTGGTGAAAAAATTTGCACGTCACGTCCGATCCCACAGCGAAGATGTCGCAATTGAAGGTCGAAAACCTTGGGTTTAACTGCGAAAAAAAGTGCAGGAGGTCCGATCCATGCGATATTCAGGTTTCAAGGTCATAAAAGAGGCGCTGACGGGCCACAAAGGCTGGCGTCCTGCCTGGCGCGAACCCAAGCCCAAGCCGCATTATGACATCGTCATCATTGGGGGCGGTGGACACGGCCTGGCCACAGCGCATTACCTTGCGAAAGTGTACGGTCAGAAAAACATCGCAGTCCTTGAAAAAGGGTGGATCGGCGGCGGCAATGTCGGGCGGAACACCACGATCATTCGGTCCAACTACCTGCTGGACGGAAACGAGCCGTTTTATGAATTTTCGCTGAAGCTGTGGGAAGGGTTGGAACAAGACATCAACTATAATGCCATGGTCAGCCAGCGCGGGATCATGAACCTGATCCATTCCGATGCGCAGCGCGATGCGTTTGTGCGGCGCGGCAATGCAATGATTCTGAACGGAGCGGACGCCGAGCTTTTGTCGGCAGAACAGATTCGCGTCGAATACCCGTTCCTGAAATTTGACGACGTGCGTTTTCCGATCAAAGGCGGACTTGCCCAGCGACGTGGCGGCACTGTGCGCCATGATGCGGTCGCTTGGGGCTATGCCCGCGCCGCCGACAGCAGAGGCGTTGATATCATCCAGAACTGCGAGGTTTTGGGGTTCCGCATCGAAGACGGGAAATGTCTGGGGGTGGAAACCTCTCAGGGGTTTATCGGTGCCAAAAAGGTCGGGTGCGCTGTTGCGGGCAATTCAGGGCGTCTGATGTCCAAAGCCAATATGCGCTTGCCAATCGAAAGCCATGTGCTGCAGGCGTTTGTCTCTGAAGGGCTCAAGCCGCTCATCCCCGGCGTGATCACTTTTGGGGCCGGTCATTTCTATGTCAGCCAGTCTGACAAGGGCGGGCTTGTGTTTGGCGGCGATCTTGACGGGTATAATTCCTATGCGCAGCGCGGCAACCTGCCCGTGGTCGAGGACGTTTGCGAAGGGGGCATGGCGATCATGCCGATGATAGGCCGCGCGCGCTTGCTGCGGATGTGGGGCGGGATCATGGATATGTCTATGGATGGCTCTCCCATTATCGACCGCACCCATATCGACGGGCTCTATTTCAACGGCGGCTGGTGCTATGGCGGCTTCAAGGCGACGCCGGCCTCTGGCTATTGTTTTGCGCATTTGCTGGCCAAGGACGCCCCTCACCCCGTCGCGACGGCCTATCGGTTCGACCGTTTCCGAACCGGTAATATGATCGACGAAAAAGGCATGGGCAATCAGCCCAATCTGCATTGAGGCGCATCAGATGATCATTAATCACCCTCTTCTTGGGCAGCGCGATAGCGCCGAATTTGTCTATATGGGCGATGCGGCCCTGATTGACCGCCCAGACCCGGCTTCGGATGCCGCAGCACAGGAGTTTTACGAATATGCCTATCTGCGCGACAATCCCGCCGGAGACTTGCGCGAACTTTGGTTCCACGAAGGCGGCGACCGGTCGTGGCTGGTTGTGACACGCAACACCGTGACCCACGAGATCACAAAGGTCGAGCTGGCCCGCGATGTGGCGCGCAGCAGGGGGCGTTCGAAATGACGACGGGTAAAATGAACCAGATTAATCGCCTAGAGGGCGGACAGATCGACCGCTCCACCCGCCTGAAGTTCACCTTCGACAATCGGCAATATTATGGCCATCCGGGCGATACACTCGCCTCGGCTTTACTGGCGAATGGGGTCCGCCTGATGGGGCGGTCTTTCAAGTATCACCGCCCGCGCGGCGTTTTGACCGCAGGTTCCGAAGAACCAAACGCGATTGTGGAATTGCGCGGCGGTGCGCGGCAAGAACCGAACACGCGCGCAACGACGGCCGAATTATATGACGGGCTTTATGCGAAATCTCAGAACCGCTGGCCAAGCCTTGCCTTTGACGCGATGGCCATCAATGACCGTCTATCAAATTTCCTGACCGCCGGTTTCTACTACAAGACATTCATGTGGCCGGCAGCGTTTTGGGAAAAAGTCTACGAGCCAATCATCCGCAAAGCGGCAGGACTTGGGTCTTTGTCGATGAAGGAAGACCCCGATGACTACGACAAGGGGTTCAAGCATTGCGATCTGTTGATCATCGGTGCAGGTCCCGCTGGGCTCAGTGCCGCGCTGACGGCCGGGCGCAGCGGTGCTGAAGTCATCCTTGCCGATGAAGATTTCGCCTTTGGTGGCAGACTGAACGCCGAGACCTATTTGCTGGACGAGGCCCCTGCCCTTGATTGGGTCACGCAAACGATTGCGGAACTCTCCTCCTTACCTAATGTGCGCCTGATGCGGCGCACGACTGTGATGGGTGCGTTTGATCACGGAATTTACGGCGCTGTCGAACGGGTCAGTGACCATTTGCACAACCCGGACCCCGGCAAACCACGCCAAATCCTGTGGCGCATCTATGCCAAACATACGCTGCTTTGTGCTGGTGCCACCGAGCGCCCCATAGCATTCGACAACAACGACCGCCCCGGCATCATGATGGCGGGCGCGATCCGCACCTTTGCCAACCGATTTGGCGCTACACCCTCACAGCGCATTGCCGTGTTCACAAATAGTGATGATGGCCACCGCACAGCCGCAGACCTTCATGCCAAGGGTATTAAGATCGCCGCAGTCGTGGATACACGTTCGGATGCTCCCTTAAGCACTGACTACGAAGTTCTGCGCGGGGCCCAGGCCATCGACAGCAAAGGGCGGCTTGGTTTGACCTATGTCGATTTGCGCCAAGCTGACGGCAGCATACGCACGCTGGAATGCGGTGCTTTAGGGGTGTCGGGCGGATGGAATCCGAATGTTCATCTGACCTGCCATCAGCGGGGCCGCCCGGTCTGGAACGCAGAGCTTGCAGCCTTTGTCCCCGGTGGCGCATTGCCGCCTGGCATGTCCGTTGCAGGCGCTGCGCGCGGCATATTCTCGACCCACGGGGCGCTGACCTCGGGGGCACAAGGCGCCATCGACGCGCTTGATTTAAAATCCACAGTCGCACACCTGCCACAGGCAGAAGACACCCCCGTCACGCAGAAAGCATTTTGGTACGTGCAGGGATGTTCGCGCGCGTGGCTGGACCAGCAAAACGACGTGACAGTCAAGGACGTTAAACTCGCCCATCAGGAAGGCTTCCGTTCGGTCGAGCACCTCAAACGCTATACCACGCTGGGAATGGCGACCGATCAGGGCAAGACCTCGAACATGGGCGGTCTGGCGATTATGGCCGAACTGGCGGGCAAAGGCATTCCCGAAGTTGGCACCACCATCTTTCGCCCGCCCTATACACCTGTTGCGATTGGCGCGATGGCGGGGCGGATCCGCGGCAAGGACTTTCACCCGACCCGACTGACACCCTCGCATTTCTGGGCCAAAGAACGTGGCGCGGTCTTTGTCGAAGTGGGAAATTGGCTGCGTGCGCAATGGTTTCCCCTGCCGGGCGAGACACATTGGCGGCAATCAGTTGACCGCGAGGTTCTGGCCACGCGTGCGTCAGTCGGAGTCTGTGATTGCACCACTTTGGGCAAGATCGACGTGCAAGGTGCTGATGCTGCTGATTTTCTCAACAAGATCTACTGCAACGGCTTTGCCAAATTGGCCGTGAACAAAACCCGCTATGGCCTGATGCTGCGCGAGGACGGTATCGCCATAGATGATGGCACCGCCGGACGCATGGCAGAGGATCATTTTGTTGTGACCACCACCACAGCCAACGCGGGTAAGGTCTATCAGCACATGGAATTTGTGCGCCAATGTCTGTGTCCTGATATGGATGTGCAGTTGATCTCGACGACTGAGGCTTGGGCGCAATATGCCGTGGCGGGGCCGAATTCGCGCAAGCTGCTGCAAAAGATCGTCGACGCGGAATTCGACATCTCGAATGAGGCATTCCCCTTTATGGCCTGCGCCAATATCACCGTCTGCGGGGGCCTGCGCGCCCGCCTGTTCCGGATTTCCTTTTCCGGCGAACTGGCGTTTGAGATCGCCGTGCCCTCCCGGTACGGCGACGCGTTGATGCGCAGATTGATGAGCGAAGGTGAAGAATTCAACGTCACGCCTTACGGCACCGAAGCCCTTGGCGTGATGCGGATCGAAAAGGGCCACGCCGCAGGGAACGAACTGAACGGCACCACCACGGCGCTGAACCTTGGGATGGGGCGGATGGTGTCCAAGGCCAAAGATTCCATCGGATCGGTTCTGTCGGAACGGACGGGCCTGAACACGGCAGATGCGTTGATGCAGGTCGGTTTGAAGCCGCTTGATACATCGGACAAGGTCACCGCAGGCGGGCATCTGATGGCGGTGGATGGCCCAGTAGATGCGGCCCATGATCAGGGATACGTCACGTCAGCCGCGTATTCACCGACGCTCGGATCAATGATCGGCCTTGGTTTTTTAAAAGACGGCAGCAACCGAATGGGCGAAACGCTTCGGCTGGTGTCGCCGCTTACCAAACTGACCGTAGAGGTCGAAGTCGTTTCCGCCCACTTCGTTGACCCAGAAGGAATCCGTGTTCGTGCATAACCTGTCCCCCATCACCGCTTTGGGCGGCACTGCGCCACGCATCGACACAGTTGCAAAGCTGACCCTATCCGAAAATCCGGATATTGCGTTGGCAAGCGTTACGGCCCGCGCTGATCATACAACAGCCTGCCGCGCCCATCTGAACGCACTGCTGGGGTCTGACGCCCCTGCCCCCGGGAAAGCCTGTTTACATGATCCGGAATTGGCATTTTGGACCGGCCCCGATCAATGGATGATCGCGGCCCCTTTTGAGACCCACGAGGATCTGGCCGCGCGCCTGAAAGCACAATTTGGCGTGGCGGCATCGATCACAGAACAGACAGACGCATGGGCTTGTTTTGATCTGCGTGGCGACGGGATTGACCCGGTAATGGAGTTGCTGTGCGCCATCAACATCCGCGCGATGCAAACAGGCGATGCGGCCCGGACGGTGATCCATCATCTTGGTTGCTTCGTCATCAGGATGGCACCGGCAGGCGATCTACGGATCCTTGGCCCTCGCGCTTCGGCGGGATCGCTGCACCACGCTATTTTGACCGCCATGACATCGGCCCTCTAACTGGATGGCAAAGGCACATTTCCTTTGACCCGAAACTGATTTATCCGCTCACGGTCTTCACGCGGAGAACAGCCAAAAGCAGCGCGGTAATGGGTTTCAAGCGGAACCGCCGAGGCATAGCCGACGGACGCAGCGATATCGGCAATCCGGGTTTTGGAATACATCACCAATTGCCGCGCCGCCTGCATCCTGAGGGCGCGGTAGTAATGCGACGGGCTTTGACCTGTCGCTTTTTTAAACGCCCGTTCGATCTGGCGCGCAGAGACGCCCGTTTCCCTGGCCACATCCGCAACCGAAATCGGTGTTTCCAAATCTGCTGTGAAAAGCGCCACACAGCGGGCCACCAGATCGGGCAATTGCGCGCTTGTGTCGGGCATCTGTGTTCTGGGTACGCGTTGCTGGACTCCCTCGCCACGCATCAGCGGATGCTGGAACCAACACGCCACTTCATGGGCGACGTCGGCTTGCAGGCTTTCCTCGATCATGCGCAACGCGAGATCGAATGCGGCAGCAGCCCCCGAAGCCGTGTAGCATTTAGCGGTGGTCACGATGACGTCGCTCATGGCTTGGACCGACGGGAACTCTGCTTTGAAAGCAGCCTCGTAACACCAGTGGACCGAAACGGGCTGTTCGTTGACGACACCTGAACGCATCAACGGAAACACTCCTCCGCTCACACTTCCAAGAATGACCCCATGACGCCCCAATGCCCGCAAGGCGCCATTCCCGGATCGCGCGTTGGTAAACCGGGCGGTTGGACTGCTCAGCACGATAAGTACGTCCAACGGCAGATCAGACGTGAGTGCTTGTGCTGCCTCGAACATGACGGACGCGCTCGACATCACGCGTCCTCCCTTCTCAGAAAGAAGCACCCAGGAAAAAGCCTCGACCCCCGCGATTTCATTAGCTGCACGCAAAGGCTCGATTATGGAGGTCAGACATGCCATCGGAAACCCTGGAAAGATTAAGAAACCGATCCTGATCGTTTTGTGCTCGATCATTGTTAGCTCGCCGGTCGAAATATGTCAGTCATGCCTCAGGCCTCTCTTTCTGATATCAGTCTAGTATCAAAGCATCTGCTGTTCTATTGTCTTCGGACAACTGCATAGGATACGTGATGAAGATCGAAACAATGCCTGCATCGGGAAAATCGGGGCTTACCCAAGACCCGCACCGTGTGCGTATCGAGGATCGTGAAAAGGTCCTCGAAGTTGCAATCGGTCGTGAGGTGCGCGCGCATCGGCGCCAACAGGAAATAACTGTGGCAGAGCTGGCCCAGATGACCGGTTTGTCGATTGGCATGCTGTCCAAAATCGAGAATGGCAACACCTCGCCGTCGCTGACCACCTTGCAGACCTTGGCCAACGCACTGTCTGTCCCGCTGACAAGCTTCTTTCGCCGCTTCGAAGAACATCGGCAGGCGGTCCACACCAAGGCCAACCAAGGCGTCGAGATGGAGCGCGCTGGCACGCGGGCAAATCATCAGTACAATCTGCTGGGCCACATCGGGTCGAATGCCTCGGGTGTCATTGTTGAACCCTACCTTATCACTTTGTCGGACGAATCCGACATATTTCCGACATTTCAACACGGCGGGATTGAAACGATCTACATGCTCGAGGGCGAAGTCGACTATCGCCACAGCGATAAGATTTATTCGCTAAAACCCGGTGATACCCTGTTCTTTGACGCCGACGCCCCGCATGGTCCCGAAGTGCTGCTAAGGCTGCCCGCGCGCTATCTGTCCATCATCAGTTACCCCCAGAACAGCTAGGCGCGACTTATCTCCATCCCTGGTCGCGCTGAATGCAGCTTGATGTCTTAGGTTTGCAGCTTTGGTTCAGTCTCCAAATCCGGCCAGATGCCCGGCGATGTAGGCAGGCCATCATCAAAGGCAGTCAGATAGTCCAGCATCATCGGACGGTTGGCGATGAACCCTTTGTAGGTCGCCAGCTCATCAGGCAAATCGCGCACAACCCTGTGCAGGCGGCGGCCCCATTTGGGAACGCTCATCAGGTCCTGAAAGCTGCACAGATAGCAACGGATCGGGAACACCAGCCCATTAGAGCGTGGCAGACGATAGAACGTCTGCAACTCGACCCGCAAATGCTGTTTCGCGCCGATATTCTGAGGGGTAAGTGTCGTCTTTTGAACGCCCCATTTATGATAGTTCTCGGGGCTGGTATCGAGCAGTGGGTTGACCGTCATCGTCCAGTTCAGCCGGCGCGCCGGGGCGCCCTGCTGAATATTCAACAAAAATTTCAGCGCACGCACGAATATGCCCTTTTCGTGGGCCAGCGGCACTGGTGCGTGCCACTCAAAAAAGTTCATGCCAATGTCGAAATCAAGGCTCCAGTCGGCCTGTGTCGTGACCATGCCCGCATCCATCCACAGGTTGTCATCGCGCTGATCCAGAACGCAAAAATCCCCCTGCGACTGACGAGTAATATATTCCATGGGGCCATAGGGCAGTGTCGTTTCATCCATGAAGACAAAGCTGTCGTCGATGCCAAGGGGTTTGTTCACCCATCGCCATTTGTCGCCGTCGCGGTGCAGTTCGAACAGGTCTGGGTAGTCCTCGGATTTGCTGACCATGATCAGTTCCAGCAGGTCCCATCCCGCCAGCGTCATATGTGGCAAGGACTGACAGCGCAGCGGATCATCGGCCAGAACCATGCTCCGGTCGCGCATCTCGGACACATAGTGTTCGTCCACATCAAAGCGCTTTTCATAGACCGACCCTTCGGGTCCGCCACGATGCTGCTCCATGTTCACCGCATACATGTAGCTGTCTTCGTGAAACGGGAAAGGAAAGCGCTTGATCGCCCAGTCTGAATTGCGGAACGAATAATCGTCGCGAAAGGTCTCGTCGTTGAATTGAATGGTCATGTCAGCGATCCAATACTAAGGTTTTGCCCTCGAAACGGGACACACAGGGCATGATTTTCTTGCCGCTGGCGTGTTCGTCCGCTTCGAGCCAATGATCACGGTGGATGAAGTTTCCCTCGTAATCAATGACCTGCGTTTCACATTGCCCACAGGCACCACCGCGACAAAGGTATGGGGCTTCAACGCCTGCGCGCTCCATCGCCTCAAGAAGGCTTTCCTGCTCGCCAACATTGATCACTTTGTTAGAGATCGCCAATTTCACCTCAAAGGGCTTGCCGGGTTTAGGCGCCAGAAATTCCTCGTAGTGAACCACTTCGCGCGGCCAGCCGAGTTCTGCGGCCTTGCCACGCACCCAATCAATCATTCCCTTGGGCCCGCAGACGTAGATATGAGTGCCCAAAGGCTGCCCGTCGAGAAGGGTTTCAAGATCAATCGATTGGCTTTGATCGTCGTAGTAAACATGCACGTCGTTGGGATGGGTCGATGTCAAATAATCCACGTAGGATCCAAGCGCCTCTGAGCGGCAAGCATAGTGCAATTCCCAATTTCCATGCGCCCGATCAAGCTGCTTTATCTGTGCAAGAAAGGGTGTGATGCCGATCCCGCCGGCGATCATCAGATGTTTCTTTGCCCGCAGATCAAGCGAAAAAAGGTTGACCGGGTTCGAGATCACCATCTCTTGGCCAACCGCCACCTGGTTGTGCATGAACAACGACCCGCCCCGTCCCTCGTCGTCCCGGCGCACCGAAATCGTATAAGCCGTTTGATCGAAAGGGTCAGACATCAGCGAATAGGGATTAAGGCGGGTCAGATCGCCGTCTTTCATCTCAACAACGGTGTGCGCACCGCCTGAAAACGTAGGGAGCAGCCCACCATCCGCAGGCTCAAAGCGAAACCGCGTGACCAGATCGTTAAGAGGCGTCACTTCGGTGACCCTAACAGCAATTTTCTCGGCACCGCTCATTCGTAAATCCCCTTTGGTGCTGGCACATTTCCGGGATCCTCGGCGTCGATGCAAACACCCTGATAGGCCGCAAGACGGCGCGAATAGTGATCGCGCACAAACAGGTTCAATCCGCAGTGGCTGCAAGCGAACGGGTCGGTCTCCACGTCTTCCGTGATGCCCTTGCAATGCACGCATTGCATCCGACGCGCCACCGAACCGCAATGTTCGGTCTGGATCGCGGTATGAGGGATCCCCGCCTGCATCGCCTCATTTTGCGCTTGCCCCATTAGGCCTTCGGTTCCAGCCAGATAGACCTGCAACCCCATGTGGGCGTCTTGCAGCACGCGGCGAATGCGAGAAACCGCGGCAGCATAGCTTGGCCCTTCGTAGAACTGCACGGCACCCAGTCCCCGCAGCTTTGGCGCAAAATCCGTGCCGCGCGGCAGGTAAATGATATGTGTCTTCGCCATCAGATCAGGCGAGGCAATCGCAAGGATCGCCTCTGCCCCTTCGGCATCTGCAATCATCAGATGATGCTTGCCCGGACGTGCTTCGAGCGTGCCGTAGACGGGGCGGCTTTTGATCGCGGGCGGAAATTGAAATTTTGACATGGTGTCCTCGTCGAGACGTCAAAGGCGCGGATCAAAATCCGCGCCATCTTGCGTTAGCCCTTGGCGGTGCGAATCGCTTTGTCCTTGTCGTAGAACGGCATCTCTTCCGCGGTGGCGTCAAGGGACGTGCCATCCAACTGCACCACGGTCAGCTTTGTGCCCGGTTTAGCAGCCGTGGGTTCGATTCGTGCAATAGCCACGCTGTAGCTGTTCAACTCCGACGACAGGCCATAAGTGATCACGCCAATATCGTTTCCATCTTGCAGTACGCGCGCGCCCATATCCATCCGCGCCATGCTGTCAGAAAGCTGGACTCCATAAATCTTGAACCGCTCTTTGCCCTTGAGGGCGTAATGGTTTTCAGCACCGATGAACCCGGTTTTGTCCGGAGAAACGGTAAAATCCAAACCCAGCTCCCAAAGGGTATCGCCGCAGAGATCGTCGTCGAACGGGAATGTTTCGGAATTGTCGCCGGGATAAAACAACAAGTAGCTTTCGATCCGCAACATATCCAGCGTGCTGAACTGCACGGGACGTACGCCCATATCCTTACCAGCGTCCAAAATGCTGTCCCACAGGTGAACTGCATCCTTGGCGCGGCAGAAAATCTCATAGCCCCGCTCGCCAGTGTAACCCGTCCGGCTGATCATCACGTCACGCCCGTAAAGACGCGTTTGCATTAGGCCGAAATAGGCCAGATCGCGGATCGCCGGGATTTCTTTGGCCAGCAGATCAACAGAGACCGGGCCTTGCAAAGACATATCATGCAGATCGTCGTCAAACAGGACGGAACAATTCTTACCTGCAGCTACCAGATTAAGTTGCTCCATCCCGGTTCCAGTACCATGCACAACCAACCAGGAATTCACAGCGATGTGGTAGATGATGCAGTCGTCAATGAACTTGCCTTCGGGGCTCAGAATCGCCGCATAGGTCGACCGACCGGGAGCAATCTTTTCGACATTGCGAGTGGTGACGCGGTCGATGACATATGCCGCATCCGGGCCGCTGACGTGAACCTTTTTCAGGCCGGACACGTCCATCAGGCCGGCCTTTGTGCGGACCGCCTCATAGTCTGCCTTGGCGCGCTCGGGCGTGTGGTCATAGAACCACGCCGTGCCCATGCCATTCCAGTCCCCCAACTCGCCGCCAATTTCAGCATGTCGGTGCGCGAGCGCGGATGCTCTCCAAAGTATGGCCATGATATTTCCTCGGTCGGTTTTGTGTCGCTGTTGCCCGTCATTGAGCATCAACACGCTGCAAAAAGCAAGAACTACAGGCAAATTAGTTTCCTGTAAGGCATTTTTTTGATGCAAAAAGAGGCCAACCAACGGCCAGCCTCTTTTTTATGTCCAACGCTTACTTGGTAAACGCTTTTGTCTTTTTGGCCTCGGATCTTTGGCCATAGACCAGAACCGCTATACAGATCACGGCCGCGATCAACGTATAAAGGCCCGGTGCCGCCGACCCCCACCCCATGAACATGGCTCCGTCCACAACAGACCAGCTTGCCTCATCATATGGAAAACCCATTGTTTTCTCCTTTCAGGTTTCGTTATTCGCCGGGGGCAAGGTTGACACCGGGGGCAGGAATGCCTTCGGGGTAACCGTGTCCCGGCACTTTCACGAGATCCATTCCGGCGATCTCTGCGCCTTCAGGAATGCGCAGCATACCCAGCTTCTTGAGGATAAAGGACACTGCATATCCGGGGACAAATCCGCATAGTAAGAACACAATCGCCCCAACGATCTGACCGATCAGGGAAATCGTCGGCACTTCGCCCGCAGCCCCCTGAAGGGCAGGAAACCCGCTGGCAAACACACCCAGCATGATAACACCATAAAGGCCGATCGTGCCATGCACGGTCACCGCCCCGACGGCATCATCAATACCGCGTTTCTCCAGCCAGTCCGCGCAGGGTTTCAGAATGATCCCCGCAGAGAAGGCGATAATAAACGCAAGCGCCGGAAAGTAGATATCCAGACCGGAGGCCGTAGAAATAATACCCGCCAATGCGCCCGACATCATCCAGAACGGATCACGGGTCAGCACCCATGACCCAATGATACCACCCGCAACCGCCATCAGGATATTGAATGACAAAGCCGACAGCGTGATCGGCGTCCCGTAGATGGTCGATGGTTTATCCGCGAACCAGCTCCACGCTTCGCCCGGAACAATCACACAGGCCATCAGAAAGCCCCAGAACCCGACGATAATCAGCATCAAGCCGGTCACTGTCAGAGGCATATTGTGACCCGCAATGTGATTGGCCGTGCCGTCGGGATTGAACTTGCCGATGCGTGGCCCAAGATTGATCAGCACCCCCAAGGCGAAGAACCCCGCAACCGCATGGACAAGCCCAGCAGCCCCGAAATCATGCACGCCCCATTGTGTGACCAGCCAGCCGTCTGCATGCCAGCCCCACGCTGCCGCGACCACCCACGCAAAGGATCCCAATACAATCGCCAGAATAACGAAACCAACAGTCTGGATCCGCTCGATCACAGCGCCGGACATGATCGAAGCCGTTGTCGCCGCGAAAAGAGCAAAGGCACCAAAGAACACACCAGATGCCTGATCTGCTATATTCGGTCCCATATATTGGGCGCTTTCGCCCCAGCCCCAAGCGATAGAGTTGGCATAGTCAACGCCCGAAATGCCCGCAGGTCCGGGCGCGCCCGGCAACCCTGTTGGAAAGCCCCAATAGACCCACCAACCGAAAAAGTAGAAGGTCGGGATCATGAAAGCGAAGGCCAGAATGTTTTTGACGCCCGAGGACAACACATTCTTGAGCCGCGACGAGCCCATTTCATAGGCCAGAAATCCGGCGTGGATGATGATCATCAACGGTATCGTCAGATAATAGAAGGTCTCGGCGAACATGGTGTTTGTCACACCGCTGCTGCCCTTTAACGCGGCCACCTGTGCCGTCAGTTCTGCAAGTTGTTCTTCCACTTTTCACCCCCGTGTTTGGTATCTGTTCGCCGCGCTCAACGAGACGAACAAGGCTGTTCAGTCCAAGGACGCTGACGGAAATGAAGCATAGGACGTCCGATCTGGCCAGAAAAAATTGACTTAGGTGAAAATAAGTTTCCTATTGGTTGAACGGCAAAATTTTTGGTGCTAGCGTCAAAACTGACAAATCATGAATTGAGGGAGGCCCCGGCATGTGCGGGATCGTCGGACTTTTTTTAAAAGACAGATCACTTGAGCCAAAGCTTGGTGAGATGTTGACCGATATGCTGATTACGATGACGGATCGCGGGCCGGACAGTGCTGGTATCGCGATTTATACCGCAGAATCAGATGGTAGGGCAAAGCTGACAGTGCAGGCCGATGACCCGGCCACAAGCTTTGACAAGCTGGATAATGCCCTGCGCAAGGCGATCAAGGGCAATGTCGGCCTGTCGGTCAAGGACACCCATGCGGTTCTGGACATACAAGCCGACCAGATGGACGCGGCCCGATCCTATCTGACGGCCCATCACCCGGATGTGCGGATTATGAGTCGCGGTGAAACGCTCGAAATCTATAAAGAGGTCGGTCTGCCTAAAAATGTGGCAGAGCGATTTGATATCCGTCAGATGAGCGGGTCACATGGCATCGGTCATACGCGGATGGCGACAGAATCAGCTGTCACCACTCTTGGTGCCCATCCTTTCAACACCGGGTTGGACCAATGTCTGGTTCATAATGGATCCCTTTCCAATCACAACTCGCTGCGGCGCAAGCTGCGCCGCGCCGGCGTGCATATCGAGACCGAAAACGACACAGAGGTGGGGGCCGCCTATCTTACGTGGAAAATGCAAAATGGCGCGACCCTGGGCGAAGCCCTGCAAAGCAGCCTGACCGATCTGGATGGCTTTTTCACCTTTGTCGTCGGCACCAAGGACGGCTTTGGTGTGGTGCGGGACCCGATTGCCTGCAAGCCCGCCGTAATGGCTGAAACCGATCAATACGTCGCCTTCGGCTCGGAATACCGCGCCTTGGTAAACTTGCCGGGAATAGAAACCGCCCGCATTTGGGAACCTGAACCCGCCACCGTCTATTTCTGGAGCCATAACACAGCGCCCACCGAGCATGAGAAAGCTGCCTGAATGCAAACATTTGACCTTGAAGCCGAAGGGCTGCGCGCCCTGAATTCCGCGCTGCACGCGCAGGCCGCCAACACCAACCAGACCGTCTGGGAAATCCTGAACCCCAAAGGCAGCCATGCCATTGCCGTTGGCCTTGATGCGCCGATCGAGGTCAATGTCAAAGGCTCGACCGGCTATTACTGCGCTGGAATGAACAAGCAGGCGACCGTGCATGTGCATGGATCAACTGGCCCGGGCACGGCAGAGAACATGATGAGCGGCACAGTCATCGTCGAAGGTGACGCCAGCCAATACGCCGGGGCCACGGGCAATGGCGGCACACTTATCATCAAGGGCAATGCCTCGTCACGCTGTGGTATCTCTATGAAAGGGATCGACATCATCGTGCATGGCAATATCGGGCATATGTCGGCCTTCATGGCGCAATCGGGCAATCTGGTCGTTTGCGGTGATGCGGGCGAGGCCTTGGGCGACTCGCTGTACGAAGCGCGGCTGTTCGTGCGTGGCTCGGTCAAATCGCTGGGTGCCGACTGCATCGAAAAAGAGATGCGGGCCGAACATTTGGCAATTCTGGAAGAGCTGTTGGAACGGGGGGGATGCGATGCAAAAGCCTCCGAGTTCAAACGCTATGGCTCTGCCCGCAAGCTATACAATTTCAATATCGACAACGCATATTAAGAGGCCGCTATGAAAGATGATCACAACGGCGCGCCGCGCACGATCCCGGTACAGTCCGCGACATTTACTGATAAGGTGAACGCCGAAATACGGCGCGCAGCGGCCACTGGTATTTATGATATTCGCGGCGGTGGTGCCAAACGCAAGGTCCCGCATTTCGATGATCTGCTGTTTCTTGGCGCGTCCATCTCGCGCTACCCGCTCGAAGGGTACCGCGAGAAATGCGAAACCTCTGTGACGCTCGGCACGCGGTTTGCCAAAAACCCGATCAAGCTGGACATCCCCATAACCATCGCAGGCATGTCGTTCGGTGCCCTGTCCGGCCCGGCAAAAGAGGCCTTGGGACGCGGGGCCAGTATGGCCGGAACCTCGACAACGACAGGCGACGGTGGCATGACCGAGGAAGAGCGCGGCCATTCCAAGACGTTGATCTATCAATATCTTCCCTCACGCTACGGCATGAACCCCGACGATCTGCGGCGCTGCGACGCGATTGAAATCGTGGTGGGCCAAGGTGCCAAACCCGGTGGCGGCGGCATGTTGTTGGGTCAGAAAATCTCGGACCGGGTCGCGCAGATGCGCAATCTACCCAAGGGCATCGACCAACGCTCTGCGTGTCGTCACCCCGACTGGACCGGGCCAGACGATCTGGAAATCAAGATCCTTGAGCTGCGCGAAATCACCAATTGGGAAAAACCGATCTACATAAAAATCGGCGGTGCCCGGCCTTATTTTGATACCACTCTGGCCGTCAAAGCCGGGGCTGATGTGGTTGTGCTGGACGGCATGCAGGGCGGCACGGCGGCGACGCAAGATGTCTTCATTGAACACGTGGGCCAGCCCATTCTGGCCTGTATCCGCGAGGCCGTGCGCGCGCTCGAAGACCTTGGGATGCACCGCGAGGTGCAGTTGATTGTGTCCGGTGGCATTCGGCACGGGGCCGATGTGGCCAAGTGTATGGCATTAGGCGCGGACGCGGTCGCCATTGGCACCGCCGCCCTGATCGCACTTGGCGACAATGACCCAAAGTGGGAGGCCGAGTATAACGCGCTTGGCACCACTGCAGGCGCTTATGACGATTGGCACGAAGGCAAAGACCCCGCAGGGATCACAACGCAAGACCCTGAATTGATGGCGCGTTTCGATCCCGTTGAGGGCGGGCGCCGCCTTAATAACTACCTCAAGGTCATGGCCCTTGAGGCGCAAACCATCGCCCGGGCCTGCGGCAAGAACCACCTGCACAATCTGGAACCCGAGGATCTGTGCGCCCTGACAATGGAAGCTGCCGCAATGGCGAAGATCCCACTGGCAGGAACTGACTGGTACCCCGGCAAACCCGGCACATCCTACTGACCAACACGCGGGCGCAGCCGATCAACGGCCTGCGCCCATTTCAATTTATAAAGACGACGACAGGGAAACGATCATGGCAACCGATCTGGCAGAATTCGCCGCCAACAACAGCATCCAGTATTTTATGATTTCCTATACCGACCTTTTCGGCGGGCAACGTGCCAAGCTGGTCCCCGCCCGCGCGATTGCAGACATGCAAGAAGACGGCGCAGGCTTTGCGGGATTTGCGACATGGCTCGATCTGACCCCTGCGCATCCCGATATGCTGGCCGTACCAGACCCCGATGCGGTCATCATCCTGCCATGGGACAAGACAATTGCATGGGTCCCGTCAAACTGTGTGATGGAGGGCGAGCCCGTCGCGCAAGCGCCCCGCAACGTGCTGCGAAAGCTCATCTCCGAAGCCGCGTCTGAGGGCATGCACGTCAAAACCGGGATCGAGGCAGAGTTCTTTTTGCTGACCCCAGCAGGCGATCAGATTTCGGACGCTTTCGACACTGCCGCCAAGCCTTGCTACGACCAGCAGGCCTTTATGCGCCGCCTCGACGTGATCCGCGAGATCAGTGACTATATGCTCGAATTGGGCTGGAACCCCTACCAGAACGACCATGAAGACGCGAATGGCCAGTGGGAAATGAACTGGGACTATGACGACGCGCTCAAGACCGCCGACAAGCACAGCTTTTTCAAGTTCATGACCAAGACTGTCGCCGAAAAGCACGGCTACCGCGCAACTTTTATGCCCAAACCCATTGAGGGGCTGACGGGCAACGGGTGTCACGCGCATATCTCGGTCTGGGACGCGCCGGGCAATGCTGCCAAAACAAACGTTTTTGCAGGGTCAGGCGACGGACAGACCGGCGAAGTTGGCCTTTCTGAGCGCGGCAAACACTTCCTTGGCGGGATCATGAAACATGCCAGCGCCCTGGCCGCGATCACCAACCCCACGGTGAACAGCTACAAGCGCATCAATGCGCCAAGCACCATGTCAGGTGCAACATGGGCGCCTAATACCGTCACATGGACCGGCAACAACCGCACTCATATGGTGCGCGTGCCCGGCCCCGGTCGATTTGAGCTGCGCCTGCCAGATGGTGCGGCCAACCCATATCTGTTGCAGGCCGTTATCATCGCCGCCGGTCTGTCCGGCGTCCGCAGCAAATCCGACCCCGGCAAGCGCCATGACATCGACATGTACGCCCAAGGCCACACGATCACCGATGCCCCAAAACTTCCGCTGAACATGCTGGACGCGCTGCGTTATTATGACAAGGACGCAGGGCTGAAGGCCGCCATGGGCGAGGAGTTTTCCGCGTCCTACATCAAGATGAAAATGCAGGAATGGAATGATTTTGCATCCCATTTTTCGCAATGGGAAAAAGACAATACCTTGGATATCTAAAAAGGAACCAGAATGAAAAAGCGCATTGCTGTTCTTGGCGCCGGGCCTTCAGGCTTGGCCCAACTCAGGGCCTTCCAGTTGGCCCAAGCCGCAGGGTCGGAAATCCCTGAAGTGGTTTGCTTTGAAAAACAATCCAATTGGGGCGGACTGTGGAATTACACATGGCGCACCGGCCTTGATGAATATGGCGAACCGGTACACGGGTCGATGTATCGCTACCTGTGGTCAAATGGGCCAAAGGAAGGTTTGGAATTTGCCGATTATTCGTTCGAGGAACATTTCGGCAAGCAGATCGCCTCTTATCCGCCGCGAGCGGTTTTATTCGACTATATCGAAGGGCGCGTTAAAAAGGCCGGCGTGCGGAACTGGATCCGCTTCAATACCGCCGTACGCCACGTAGAAGCCAAAGGTGATAAGTTTGCCGTTTCGGTCTGCGACCTGCCAGACGACCGCGATTATACCGAAGAGTTCGATCATGTGATCGTTTGCACCGGGCATTTCTCGACGCCGAATGTGCCATATTTCGAAGGCTTTGATACGTTCAAGGGCCGCGTGCTTCATGCCCATGATTTCCGCGACGCGATGGAGTTTGCGGACAAGGACATCCTGATCGTCGGAACCTCATATTCCGCCGAAGACATCGGGTCGCAATGCTGGAAATATGGGGCCAAATCGATCACGGTCAGCCACCGGACCGCCGCCATGGGCTATGACTGGCCAGATAATTGGACAGAAGTGCCGCTGTTGCAAAAAGTCGATGGAAACACCGCGCATTTCAAGGATGGCACCACCAAAGACGTGGATGCCGTAATCCTATGTACTGGCTACAAACATCACTTCCCCTTCATGACAGAAGAATTGCGCCTGCGCACCGCAAACCGGCTTGCGACTGCTGACCTGTATAAGGGAGTGGCGTGGATCGACAACCCGAACCTGTTCTACATCGGCATGCAGGACCAGTGGTTCACCTTCAACATGTTCGACGCACAGGCATGGTGGGTGCGCGACGTCATCATGAACCGCATTGCCCTGCCCGACAGCGCAGCGATGCAGTCCGATGTCGAAGATCGCGTCGCCCGCGAAGATGCGCTGGAGGATGATTATGGCGCTATCTGGTATCAGGGCGACTATACGAAAGAGCTGATCGACGAGACCGACTACCCCAGCTTTGATGTAGAGGGAGCCTGTCAGGCGTTCAAACAATGGAAAGGCCACAAGAAAAAGGGTATCATGACTTTCCGGGATAACGCTTATGCGTCCGTGATCACAGGTACGATGGCCCCGAAGCACCATACGCCATGGAAAGACGCGCTAGATGATAGTCTGGCGGTCTATTTGAAGAATTAGGGCTTCGCTGCTTTGGCAAAGGTCAGAAAGACAAGGGTTTGTGAAAGCGCGCCCTTGTCTTTGAGGGAAACACCAACCGTATTTTCGGCGAAGTTAAACAGGTGCAAGTCATAGAAATCAGGGTGGTTTACATCTTGGTCCTGTTTGACGCTTTCGCCCCCACAATTCGCGATCTGACGCATCAGCGTTTCAAACGCCTGCGTCGCTGAATCTGATCGATAGGCAAACACCCACATGCAGTGCAATGACTTGCCGCCCCCGATATTAAGCGATGTCCGACATCCGGCTTGCGCGGCACCGTCATTGGGTAAGGCAAAGCTTTGATCCTGGCTTGGCTCTGGCTGGCCAAGGCTGGCGCCTAACTGCGCCAAGCCTTCGCAAAAACCATTCGCATATGCACCTGTTGCTATCACAACGCTTAGGGCCATGCCTCTGACAATCTGACAGACGGCCGGGCGAATCGCCAAAATGGTGCCACCAAGGATCAAGAACGTGGCCGTTCTTTTCCCGGATCATATGCAGCAACGGCCGGGGCAATGACCGCAGGCAGGCGCTTTTGCTGGCCGTCCAGTTTGCCGATCTCTAGCTGTGTGCCGACCTCTGAATGCGCAACATCCACCCGCGCCAAAGCAATGTTCTTGCCCAGCAAGGGCGAGCGCATCGAAGATGTCACCTCACCGATCTGCGCGCGTCCGACATGCACTGGGTCGCCATGCCCGACGTCGACAGAGCTGTCGATCTCAATGCCTACCAGCTTGCGCATCGGATTGTCTTTGCGACGGATCAATGCATCGCGCCCGATAAAATCATCAGGCTTGGATTTCAGCGGCACGGTGAACCCAATGCCCGCCTCGAACGGGTCAGTCTGGTCGCTAAATTCGTATCCAGCAAAGATCAAACCTGCCTCGATACGCACCATATCAAGCGCTTCAAATCCCAAAGGCCGAAGGCCATGGCCCTGCCCCGCGTCCCAGATCGCATCAAAAATCTCAGCGCAGTCTTTGGGATGGCACATGACTTCATAGCCCAACTCTCCGGTATAGCCGGTGCGTGACAAAACAAATGGCGTGCCGCTTTCGTTCATTAACCGCGCGGGCGTAAACCGGAACCAACCAAGCTGATCAAATTCGGGGTTATGAGGGGCAGTCCAGACAATCTTGCGCAGCAAATCGCGGCTTTCGGGGCCTTGCACGGCGACATTATGCAATTGATCCGTGGAGGACCGGACAAGCACCTTGAGCCCAAGTTTTTCAGCCTGCTCACGGATCCATTCGCCGCCATAGTCATTGCCACCAATCCAACGAAAATTATCGCGACCAAGGCGGAATACGGTGCCATCGTCGATCATGCCGCCATGTTCATAGCACATTGCGGTATAAACCACGCCGCCCACCGGCAAAGTCTTCATATTGCGTGTGAAAACATACTGGCACAAAGCCTCAGCATCCGGGCCTGTGATCTCGAACTTGCGCAATGGACTGAGGTCCATGATCACCGCCTTTTGGCGACACGCCAGATATTCTTCGATCGGGCCTTCCTTGGCAAAACAATTGGCCAGCCAATACCCGTTATATTCGATAAAATTTCGGGTGTGTTTGGCAAAGCTCTCGTGAAAACCGGTTTGCTTGGTCATTTTAGGCTCCGCGTCTGGGGTTGTGCGGTAGGCGACGGAGCGTTGGAAAGTCTCTTTGCCGCTATACGTGCGAATATGGATATCGGTTGGGTTCCAACCATTGGCCGCAGTTGTGTCGTCAGGGCATGCAGAACTGACGCACACGATGTCGGTCAGGGCACGCAGCAACACATAGTCGCCGGGGCGTGACCACGGCTCGTCCGAATACATCACGCCATGATCATCAATGCAGGTATTAAAGAAGAAGTTAATGGCCATCCAGCCGGGACGCCCCGTGACATTGAAATCAGCTAATGCCCCGTTGAAATTATCAGAGCAATTTACGTGGCCCGGATACCCGATATCGTCGTAATATTTCGCCGAACATGCAAGAGCAAAGGCGTCATGGCGTCCGCAAGTGTCCTGCACGACTTCGACAAGGGGAAGCATTTCCTGATCGTAATATTTGGCATGTAGTCCGGGCATTGGGTAGGCGTGCCCCATCAACGTCCGCGTGGTTGTCACATCAAGGGCGTGCTCGATGCCTCGATCCAACTTACGGGCCGAGAAACATTCAAAATCGGTGCATTGGCGTCCGTCCACGTCAATAATCTGGATGTAGTCGCCGGCCTTGACGAAATAGGCTTCGGCGGTCTGAGTGTGGACCCGGATGTCTTGCAGAGGGTCGGCAAGCGGGGTCGGCAATTCGAATTTCACATGCGATTTAATTACCGCGCGGGTGATCATCACAGTCAAAGGGGTAGCCGTATCTTGTGCTTCGATATCCATCGCATGGCCCGGAGCGGCGATGATCACCGTTCCGTCTCGCTGGCTCCGAAAATCTTCACTGGTTTTTGCAGGCGTCGTGGCATCGAAAAAGCGGAGCCCCCGCGCCGCATCCAATCGGATACCCCGTACGTCCAGTCCCATCCGCAGCCCGTGCAATGATTGGTCGGCGCTGGCTAGCAGGGCCTTGAGCCCGGCCATCTCACAATTTGCAGTAAGTCCAAGTATCCCCGCATCAGGTTTGCCGTGGCTGTCGACGCAAAGAATCTCGCAAGGCTGTCCGCCCTCATCGTTGCACACCGAGATTTTATCACCGGCTTCGACAGCAACAAGCACCGCCCCTGCCCCCTGAATCACATAGCGTTCCGTGCCCGGCGGCATCGAGAACACCAAAGGCTGTATGATTGCACTGGGCCGAGGTGGCCCAGGCCTGACTTTGAGATAAGGATCGTCGAGCATCTATCCTCCGCTCCGGTATCGGCATGTTGCACCACCGGAAAAATAGTTTAATCATAAGAATATGTCGATCCCGTCGACTATGCAAGAATAGTTAGGCCTTCGGATAATGAATTTACATACAACCTTCTGGCTCCCCAAATGAGCGCACTTTCTCTTGGCCTTATCGCAGCCTTAGCTTGGGGATTTCACGACATATGTGTTCGGTTTGTAAGTCAAAAAGCACCGCTCATGGCGTCTTTGCTGACGGTGCTGTCCACAGGTTTGCTGTTTCATTTCGCATTCATGATCGTCACAGATGGCTTCCACGAAACACCCGCAAACGCCGTTGTGCCAGCAATTTTGGCGGGCGTCTTTTTCCTGATCGCCAGCCTTGGTCTCTATGGAGCATTCCAGCGGGGGCCGGTGCGGTTGGTTGCGCCCATTATTGCAAGCTTTCCGATCCTGTCTGTCCTATGGGCAGCTTTCACGGGGGCCAATGTCACCCTTGTGGAATGGCTTGCCGTTCTTGTCATTTTATGCGGCGTAACCATCGTCGCCTATCTGTCTGATCAAAGCGAAGACGATAATCTGCCGAAAGGGATCACGATTTTCTTCGCAGCTATCGCTTCTTTGGGATATGCGAGCACCTTCGCATTCGGTCAGATGGCTGCAGAAATGTCTCATCATTTGCCAGCAACCCTAATCACACGAAGCACCGCAATCGTTTTGTTGATTTGTGGCATTGTGGTATGGAAACTGCCATTCTGGCCCGGACGTAAATCGCTGGGCCTTTTGATGTTGATGGGTCTGGCCGATGGGGTCGCCTTACTTTGTATGATCTCTGCCGGAGGGCTGCCCAAGGCGGAATATGCTGCCGTCGCGGCGTCTGTCTTTGGGTTGATCACCATCGTGCTGGCTTGGGGGTTTCTCAAGGAAAAGATGACGTTCCCCCAGTGGGTTGGTTGCGCAGTTGCCTTTGCCGGGATCGGATATCTCGCGCTTTAGATCCACCCCGCCGCGACCTGACGTTGATGTGCAACGATTGCGTTGCGCATCAAAATCGCCACGGTAACAGGTCCGACCCCACCAGGCACCGGGGTTATCCAGCCCGCAACTGCAAGCACAGCCTTTGTATCAACATCGCCTACGATCCGTGTCTCGCCATCCTGTTCGATCTGGTTGATCCCGATATCGATCACAACCGCCCCCGGTTTGATCATCTCGGGTCCAATCAGATGCGGTTTTCCCACGGCCACGACCACCACATCAGCCCGCCGGGAATGCATGGCAACCGAGCGGGTCATGTGATGGCACACCGTGACTGTCGCACCTTCGGCCATCAGCATCATGGCAGCCGGCTTGCCGACAATCTCGGAGTGGCCAATCATCACGATTTCCAGCCCCTTCAGGTCAAGGCCGGTTTCCTTGATCAACTCGACCGAAGCTGCTGCCGTGCAAGGGGCCAAGGCCACATCGGAATAGACGATGTTGCCAATCGACGCGGGGTTCATCCCCTCGACATCCTTCAACGGATGAACAGCAGATTGCAAAGACCGCACGTTGATGTGGTCTGGGACCGGACGCTGCAAAATGATCCCCAGCACGGAAGGGTCGTCGTTCATCGCCAAAATCTGCGTCTTGCAAGCCTCTTGTGTGATCTCATGATCCCAGTGCAATTGCTCGAACGGCAGCCCCGCCTGCTGGGCACCGCGTTCTTGATTTCGCACGTAAACCGCAACTTCGGGATTATTTCCGATACAGATCGACACAAGACGCGGCATGTTTCCTTGCAGTTTCGTATAGGCATTCACTTGTGTCAGAATACGGCTTTTAACAGCTTTTCCGTCAATCAAGCGGTGATCAGGTAAAACGTTCACGCGGTTAAGCCTTCAGGCTCGGCCAGCCCGTTTGCGCGACAACAGGCGGTGACCGTGTTTGCCAAGAGGCAGGCGATGGTCATGGGCCCTACACCACCGGGCACAGGTGTGATCGCGCCGGCCACGGCGGCGCAGCTATCGAAATGCACGTCACCCACCAGCTTGGTCTTGCCCTCGCCCTTCTCGGGCGCATCCAGACGGTTTATGCCCACGTCGATCACTGTCGCACCCAGCTTAATCCAGTCACCAAGGATCATTTCGGGCCGCCCCACGGCGGCCACAACAATATCCGCACCGCGCACCACATCGGCCAAGTCCTTGGTCCGGCTGTGAGCAATTGTGACAGTGGCGCTGTCGTTCAACAACAATTGCGCCATGGGCTTGCCCACAATGTTCGATCGCCCCACAACAACCGCATTCATTCCCGAGATTGATCCGTGATGATCGCGCAGCATCATCAAACACCCCAGCGGCGTGCACGGCACCATTGATTTCTGCCCAGTTCCCAGCAAACCAACGTTGGAGATATGAAACCCGTCCACATCCTTGGCAGGAGAGATCGAATTGATGATCAAGTCTTCGTTCAGATGCTTGGGCAGCGGCAATTGGCACAAGATACCATGGATATCAGGATTATTGTTCAAATCCTCAATCACCTTGAGAAGATCCGCCTCAGAGGTCTCCACATCCAGACGGTACTCAGCAGACTTCATGCCCACCTCAACGGTCATCTTGCCCTTTGAGCGCACATAAACCTGCGACGCAGGGTCTTCGCCGACCAGCACAACCGCCAAGCCGGGTGTGATCCCGTGATCCGCCTTCAGGCGCGCCACATGCAACGCAACTTGCCCCCGTACCCGCGCCGCAAATTCCTTACCGTCAATAATCGTCGCCGTCATCTCAAAGCCCCTATTTCTTCATTTTTCCGATAAACCATGGCCCCAAGTTCAAAACGGGGCGCAGGGTTCATCCCGACGCCCCGTTTTCTAAGGCTGCTTTAAAGAATCAGAACAAACCTTCGACTTCGCCTGCCGCGTTCAAGCCGATGCTCTCGGCCGATGGCACACGGGGAAGACCCGGCATAGTCATGATCTCGCCGCAGATGGCGACGACGAAACCGGCACCGGCAGAAAGACGCACTTCACGCACAGGGATATCGAACCCCGTAGGCGCGCCGCGCCGCTCTGGATCGGTGGTAAAGCTATATTGCGTCTTGGCCATACAAACAGGCAGATTGCCATAGCCCTGATCTTCCCATTCTTTCAGTTGGTTCCGAATCTTCTGATCCATCTGGGCGCTGTCAGCACGGTAGATTTTTGTGGCGATGCTATTGATCTTGTCGGCAAGCGCCATCTCGTCGGGATAGATCGGAGCAAAGTTGTTTTCGCTTTTCTCGATGGTCTCAACAACTTTTGTAGCCAGATCGGCAGATCCTTCTGATCCCAGTTCCCAATGACGCGACAAGACCGCCTCTGCGCCTTGCGTGGCCACATAATCCTTGACCGCCTGCACTTCGGCCTCTGTGTCGGTGACAAAGTGGTTGATCGCTACGACCACCGGCACACCAAAGGATTTCATATTCTCGATATGACGACCTAGATTGGCGCAACCGCTGTTGACGGCCGCGACATTCTCAACAGCCAGATCGCCTTTGGCTACGCCACCGTTCATTTTCATCGCCCGCACTGTGGCGACGACAACGACTGCAGAAGGTGTAAGGCCCGCTTTGCGGCATTTGATATTGAGGAATTTTTCAGCCCCCAAATCGGCTCCGAAGCCCGCCTCGGTGACAACATAGTCAGCCAGTTTCAGTGCCGTTGTTGTGGCAATAACAGAGTTACACCCGTGCGCGATATTGGCGAAGGGACCGCCATGCACAAAGGCCGGGTTATTCTCGAGTGTCTGCACGATATTGGGCTGCATTGCATCTTTAAGCAGAACGGTCATGGCACCATGGGCTTTGATATCGCGCGCAAAGACTGGTGTTTTGTCGCGACGGTACGCCACGATCATGCTGCCCAGACGGTCTTGCAGATCGGTCAGATCCTTTGCCAGACACAAGATCGCCATGACTTCGGACGCCACGGTAATGTCAAAACCCGTCTCACGCGGGAAGCCGTTGGCCACGCCGCCCAAGGACGTCGTGATCTGCCGCAAAGCACGGTCGTTCATATCGACGACGCGGCGCCAGACAACGCGGCGGGTGTCGATATCAAGGCTATTGCCCCAGTAAATATGGTTGTCGATCATTGCCGACAGCAAAGAATGCGCAGAGGTGATCGCATGGAAGTCACCCGTAAAGTGCAGGTTCATCTCTTCCATGGGCACGATCTGTGCGTAACCGCCACCAGCAGCCCCCCCCTTCATGCCGAAATTTGGCCCCAACGATGCTTCGCGGATGCAAACAGCCGCTTTCTTGCCGATGCGGTTCAAACCATCGCCCAAACCTACAGTCGTTGTTGTCTTGCCTTCGCCCGCTGGTGTCGGGTTGATCGCGGTCACAAGGATCAGTTTGCCATCTTTGTTGCCTTGAACCGAGTTGATGAAGGATTGCGAAACCTTTGCCTTGTCATGGCCATAGGGCAGCAGGTCATCGGTGCCAATGCCAAGCTTTGCGCCAATCTCTTGAATCGGTTTCTTATTCGCTTCACGGGCGATTTGGATATCGGTCTTGTAAGCCATGCAGAGTACTTCCTGTTAAGAGAGGGTGTGCCTATTCGGCAGCGATTGAAGCCACCGCCTCAACGCGGACGGCGGAGAACTTGAATTCGGGGATCTTGCCATACGGGTCGACCGCTGGATTGGTCAACACGTTGGCGGCAGCCTCGACATATGCGAAGGGGACAAAGACCATGTCCTCGGCTACCGCACGGTCAGCGCGCGCCATGATATCAATAGAGCCCCGCCGCGTCGTCAAGCGCACCATGCCGCCCGGCGCCACACCAAGATGGCGCAGCGTCTTGGGGTGCAGCGAACAATTCGCCTCAGGCTCTACCGTATCCAAAACGCGGGCACGGCGGGTCATGGACCCAGTGTGCCAATGTTCAAGCTGCCGACCCGTGGTCATGATCATCGGGTATTCCGCATCGGGTGCTTCATCTGGTGGAATAACCGAAGCAGGCGTAAACCGCGCCCGGCCATTGGGGCGAGGGAAACCCTCGCCAAAGACGACCGCCTGGCCGGGATCAGTTGGGCTCAATGATGGATAAGTAACAGTCTCGGTCTCAAGACGTTCCCATGTGATGTTGTCGAGGCTGGTCATGACCTGCTTCATCTCTGCAAAGACCTGGGAGACATCCGTGTACCCCCAGTCCAGCCCAAGGCGCTGCGCCAGATCAACTGTGATCGCCCAATCCTCACGCGCCTCACCTGGAGGGGCAACGGCGGGGCGGACGCGCTGAACTTGACGGTTCGTGTTCGAGACCGTTCCAGATTTTTCATACAGTGCCGACGCGGGCAGGATCACATCGGCAAAACAGGCGGTTTCAGTCAGAAAGATATCCTGCACCACCAGATGTTCGAGTTTGGCAAAAGCCTCGCGGGCGTGTTCGACATCTGGATCAGACATTGCCGGATTTTCGCCCTGAATATACATGCCCTTAATATTGCCTGCATAGGCTTCGTCCACGATCTCGGTCACGGTGAGGCCTCGCTTGTCCGACCATACCTCGTCCCTGCCCCATACGCTGAAAATGTCTTCGCGCACGGCAGCATCTTGGACCGAACGGTAGTCTGGCACGAACATCGGCACGAGGCCTGCATCAGACGCCCCCTGAACGTTGTTCTGCCCTCGCAGCGGGTGCAGCCCGGTGCCGGGCCGTCCGACGTGACCCGTCATCAGCGCCAGAGAAATCAGGCAGCGCGCATTGTCGGTGCCATGAATGTGCTGTGACACGCCCATGCCCCAAAAGATCATCCCGGCCTTAGCCCCCGCAAAGGTGCGCGCCACATCGCGGATCACGTCCGGCGCGATCCCGCAGATCGGCGCCATCGCCTCGGGCGTGAACCCTTTCAGGTGCGCTTTCTCCGCCGCCCAGTTTTCGGTGTAGGCTTGTATGTATTGCTGGTCAAAAAGGCCTTCCTCGACAATCACATGCATGATCGCGTTCAGCAGACTGACATCCGCTCCGGGGCGGAATTGCAGCATTTGGTAGGCAAAGCGTTTAAGCCCCTGCCCACGGGGGTCCATGACGATCAGCTTACCGCCGTTTTTGACGAACTGCTTGAAATAGGTCGCCGCGACCGGATGGTTTTCGACCGGGTTGGCCCCGATGATTATCGCAACGTCAGAATTTTCGATCTGGTTGAACGTGGCCGTCACTGCGCCAGAGCCTACGTTTTCAATCAACGCGGACACCGAAGATGCATGGCACAAACGTGTGCAGTGATCGACGTTGTTGTGCTTGAACCCTTGTCGGATCAGCTTTTGGAACAGATAAGCCTCTTCGTTGGTGCATTTCGCGCTGCCAAACCCTGCCACCGACTGCCCGCCGTGATCTTGGCGCAACTGTGACAAGCCGCCGGCGGCAGCAGTCATCGCCTCTTCCCATGTCGCTTCGCGGAAATGGGTGTGCACATTGCCAGGGTCCACGTTCAACCCCTTTGCAGGCGCATCACTGCGGCGGATGAGGGGTTTGGTCAAACGATGCTCGTGGTGGATATAGTCGAATCCGAAACGACCCTTTACGCACAAACGCCCTTCATTGGCTGGGCCATTGATGCCCTCGACATATTTGACTTTCCCGTCTTTGACTTTCAGCGAGACCTTGCAGCCCACGCCGCAGAACGGGCAAACGCTTTCGGTTTCACTGTCGAAGTCAGCGCTGTCCCCGACTTGCGCATCATCCACGACCGTTGACGGCATCAGCGCGCCGGTTGGGCATGCCTGAACACATTCACCGCAGGCGACACAGGTGCTTTCACCCATCGGATCTGCAAGGTCAAAGGTCGGGTAGGCGTCCTGCCCCCGCCCCGCCATGCCGATCACATCATTCACCTGAACCTCGCGACATGCGCGCACACAAAGCCCGCATTGAATACAGGCGTCCAAGTTCACACTCATCGCGACGTGACTATCATCAAGCAGCGGGATGCGACCCTTTTCAAGTTTGGGAAAGCGGCTGGCCTCGACGCCATTGGCATCGGCCATGTCCCACAGGTGGCTGGATTTATCATGCGCCACGTCGCGCGCGGGCTGGTCGGCGAGCAGCATCTCGACCACCATCTTGCGCGCATTGGTGGCGCGCGCGTCGTTCGTGGTCACCACCATGCCCTCGGCAGGCTCGCGAATGCAGGAGGCGGCCAGCGTGCGCTCGCCTTCGATCTCGACCATGCAAGCGCGGCAGTTGCCGTCCGGGCGATAGCCCGGCGCAGGCTTGTGGCACAGATGCGGGATCACAAGGCCGCGCCCATTGGCCACTTCCCATATCGTCATGCCCGACTGAGCTTCGACAGTTTTGCCATCCAGCGTGAATTTTATTATATCTGCCATAGGCTTACACCTCATCCGAAAAATGTTTCATCGTCATCCGAATGGGGTTTGGTGCTGCTTGCCCAAGGCCGCAAATACTTGCGTCGCTCATGGCTTGGCAAAGCTCCTCCAGCAGCGGCCGGTCCCAGGTATCCACCTGCATCAGCTTCACCGCTTTCTCGCAGCCCACGCGGCAGGGCGTGCACTGGCCACAGCTTTCGTCCTCAAAGAACCGCAGCATATTGAGCGCGGCATCCCGCGCCTTGTCGTGATCTGACAGCACAACGACCGCCGCAGAGCCAATGAAGGTGCCCAACGGTTGCAGCGTGTCGAAATCCATCGGAACATCGTTGATCGAGGCTGGCAACAAGCCCGCAGAGGGTCCTCCCGGCTGGTAGGCCTTGAAGGTATGACCCTCCAGCATCCCACCCGCGGCGTCGATTAAATCCATGATCGTAGAACCCGCAGGTAGCAGATGCACACCCGGTGTTTTCACGCGGCCCGAAATCGAATAGCTGCGCAACCCTTTGCGCCCATTCTTTTCGGTAGACGACAGCACTTCAGGCCCTTCGCGCAAAATGCGTGCAACCCACAAAAGAGTCTCGACATTATGTACCAAAGTCGGGCGGCCGAAAATTCCAACTTGCGCGACAAAAGGCGGGCGATGTCTCGGCAGGCCACGTTTTCCTTCGATGCTTTCGATCATGGCACTCTCTTCGCCACAGATATAAGCGCCTGCACCGCGCCGCAGCTCAATGTAGCCCAGTTGAACAAGACCTTTGGCTTCAAGCGCTTTGATCTCTTCGGCCAGAATATGCAGGACGGCTGGGTATTCGTCGCGCATGTAGATATAACAGGTCTCCGCCTCGACGGCCCAAGCGGCGATCAGCATCCCCTCGAGAAACAGATGCGGTGTGCGCTCCAGATAATAGCGGTCCTTGAACGTGCCCGGTTCGCCCTCGTCGCCATTCACCGCCAGATATCGCAGTCCGGCGTTGGCGCGGACAAATCCCCATTTCTTACCCGATGGAAAACCGGCTCCGCCAAGCCCGCGCAAGCCGGACGACAGCACCGTTTCTTGGACCTGCTCCCAGTCTCCGCTGTCGCGCAAAGACTTCAGCAGCGCGTAGCCACCATCAGCAAGATAGGCGTCAAGGCCTTCGTAGCTTGGGATATCGGGATGGGTATGACCGGCAGCAATTGCAGCATTGACCCTTGCCGGCGTGGCGTGATCAATATGGTGATGGCCCAGTTCAAGCACTGGGGCGGTATCGCAGCGGCCCATGCAAGGGGCGCGCAGCACCCTGACTTTGGTTGGGTCCAACCCTTCTTCAAGGGCTGCCTTTAGCGCCTGCGCTCCGGCTATTTCACATGCAAGTGAATCGCACACCCGGATAGTCAACGCAGGTGGCGGCGTCTCGTCTTCTTTAACCACATCAAAATGGGCATAGAACGTCGCAACCTCAAAAACCTCGGCCATCGACAGGCGCATCTCTTCTGCCAAGGCCCGCAAATGGGCAGCAGAGAGGTGGCCATAGGCATCCTGAATCTTGTGCAAATGCTCGATCAAAAGATCGGCCCGTCGCGGCGCATCGCGCAAAAGTGCATTTACTTCGGCCAGCGCTGTATCGTCGAGCTGGCGACCTTTGGTCGTGTGACGGCCCTTGCCTGCTCCAGATTTCCAGACGCCTTTGCGGTCATCAAATGCCATGATAGTGCCCTCAGTAATATTTTCTTCATAGTCAATTTTTTTTCACAGCAGTCAACCCGTGAATCTTGAAACAGAAAAATGTCGAGACTGAAATTGAGCACCAGAGGCATCCGAATTCGCCTGAAAGCCATCCATCGCCGCTGCGGCGAACCAAAGTAAGTCGTCGAAAATGATGAATCGACACATTTTTTCAGCCAGCAACAACTGTGCGGCTCGACAATGCTTCCAGCGCATCGCCGGCGAGATGCGGTTTTTGTGGTCCGGTGTTGATGTGGCGTTGATGTGGTTTGCAAACGCAAAAACCCGACTGATTAGGTCGGGTTCTAAGCGTTTGATTTGGCGCTGTATTTTGGTTGCGGGAGTAGGATTTGAACCTACGACCTTCAGGTTATGAGTCTGGTGGCCCCACATCTGCTATCTGCGTTCTTCTGGCGGCAGAATAGACATCCTCAAAGAGCAAGAACCAGGAATCCAATAATTCCGTTCTAACGAAAATCATCTGATACGCCACATCCGATACCGCCCCTGCCCGGTCACCTCGCGGATAAGGCCTCGCGTTTCCATCCA
>Ga0115562_1000338_pt1 | contig 35507 bp, 37 predicted proteins | sample COGITO_mtgs_1105_6_FD_87200 | JGI IMG/M metagenome (GOLD analysis project Ga0115562, IMG submission 87200) | Pelagic marine microbial communities from North Sea - COGITO_mtgs_110516 | ecosystem: Environmental > Aquatic > Marine > Epipelagic | place: Germany:Helgoland, sampling site Kabeltonne...
ATGTAAAAATGTAAAAATGTAAAAATGTAAAAATGTAAAAATGTAAAAATGTAAAAATGTAAAAATGTAAAAATGTAAAAATGTAAAAATGTAAAAATGTAAAAATGTAAAAATGTAAAAACACATTACGGATATAATGTTAATCTATATAACAATTAAATAAATATATATTTTTCTATAATAAAGTACTTAAATACTTAATGGGTCATAATAGTATACTAAGATGCCTGCCAAGAAAGAGAAAGCCTCAACACAATCAAAAAAACCGAATGTACCTAAAGAAAAAAAAGTAACGGACCCAGCTCCTGTAGAAGTTGCTCCTGTAGAAGTTGCTCCTGTAGAAGTTGCTCCTGTAGCAAAAAACGAAGTAGTTGCCGAAGCTAAAGTAGATGATGAAATTGGGAAAACATTTATCGAACTTACAAAAAAACTGCAACTACTAGTATCTACACTATCGACTTTAAAACAAGATTTTAAGTCTTTAGAAAAACGTTATCACCGTGATGTAAAACAACTAACTAAGGAAAAGTCTAAACGTAAGGCTTCGGGAAAACCTCGTGCTCCTAGTGGTTTTGTAAAGCCAACCAAAATTAGTTCAGAACTTGCTGTTTTTCTAGGTAAAACAGAAGGTACAGAAATGGCGCGTACAGAAGTAACACGCGAAATTAATAAGTATATTCGTGCTAATGATCTTCAAGACCAAACGAATGGTCGTAAAATTAACCCCGATAATAAACTTCGTAGTCTTCTTCAAGTTCCACACGAAGAAGAACTTACCTACTTTAATCTTCAAAAGTATTTAAGTAAACACTTTCCTAAACAAGGTCTAGCAGCAGCGGCTAGCTTAGCAGCAGCGGCTAGCGTAACAGCAGCTAGTTCTTAATTAATAAAAAATATAAATACAATAAATAATTTGGTTTTATAACATAATATTTATTGTATTTATATTTTTTATAAAAATTGAAATACAAAAATAGTAAAATATAAAGATATAATCTAATAACAATATGCATCGTAATTATCATAAAGGTAAAATTACTAATCAAACTATTCGTAAGACAAAAAATAATAAAAGTAAATGTGATAATAAAAATAATAAAAGTAAATGTGATAATAAAAGTAAATGTGATACTAAAAATACAAAGACAAAGAATTACAAAGTAGAAATTAAAAGACTACTTTATGAATAAAGTGAATTAATATTATAATTAGTTATTAATATATAAATAATTATAAATGAAAATATAAAATATAAAATATAAAATATAAAATATAAAATATAAAATATAAAATATAAAATATAGTGAATATATAAAGTAGTAATTAATATACATAAGTAATTATAAATTAATATTTTTTAATGAGCATGATAAATATGATTGCTTTTAACAAGAAAAATATTACAAACAAAAATTAACCAATTTTATAGATATAATTATAATGAAAATAAAAAATATTTCATTTTGTAAAATTGTAAATAATGTAAATCATATTGATTTATAAATGTTGATGAGAAAAAGTAAAATATATTTATATTCTAATGAATTTAAATATATATTTTTCTGTATGTATAATTTTACGTTTATTATTAGCATACTTAGTTTTTGTCACATATAATAAAAAAAATAGATATCTATTAATTATTATTTATTTATCATCGGCTATTGGTTTATTATATCATTATCTGAATAAAAAAAGAAAAAATGGAGCATTTGATAATATTGTATGGTGGGATGATTTAAGACCATTACATGCTGTATTATTTATATCTACATCTATACTATTATATATAAAAAATCCATATTCTTACATACTTCCATTTACAGATACTATAATAGGATTAATCATGTATTTATTAAATCATGAAATGATTTAAAGATTTTTTGTAATTGAATTTATATTTATATTTTATTTAATATGTTGTCATGATTCAATATATTACACAGTTGAACATATTTATTTTAATTACCTTTTCTTTTTTTGCCTGTAACTTTTCTTTTTTTGCCTGTAACTTTTCTTTTTTTGCCTGTAACTTTTCTTTTTTTTCCAGATTTATCGTATGTTTTTACAGTAAATCGACCTCTATGTGTTGTATATCCTAAAAAATCGAGTAACATAGCATGTTGGTTATTATCTAATAAAACAGGTGTTCTACCTTTTTGATAATTCCTGCATATAGATTTTAATATAATAATATCATCTGGGCTACTAAATAGATTAGCATCTTGAATACTTGTATTATTATGTGGTATAATTTGTATATTGTCCATTTCTATTATATAAATATACAAATAAAATAAATATTGTTATAAGATAAGAATGAATGAAAATATTGATAAATTATTGAAACAAAGTTATAAAATAATGAATACTGCATATATATTTAATATTATAACTAGTGTTGTAGAAATGAATGAAGATACATTAATACCATATAATATATATACAGATTTCATAGTAAATTCAGTAAAAGAAATGCGATGGGGTGAAAAATATGAGATAAAAATAAGAGAAGAAAAATATGAGATATATATATTCAATGTGGGTGACAAAAAAGAAGAAAACTCTGTAAAAAATAAAAAAATAGTAGAAAAAATCATAAACGCAATAAAATTATTAAATTCAATAAGGGATTTGTCACAAGAGCAAAAAGAACGAACTATAAAAATATATCTATATTTATTGCCTCATAAAAAAGAAAAACCTATTTTCCCTAGACAAATATTTACCCATGAAAATGTAAATTCAGCATTTACATATATGAAAGATATATCATTAGACAATAATATATATATATATCGTGAAGAAGAGTATATGAGATTAATTCTCCACGAATTATGTCATGTATTTAGGTTAGATAAAAAATATAATAATGTAGAATATAACGAAAAAGTGAATAAATTATTTAATTTAGAGCCTAAAACATTAGTTCTGTATGAGACATTTACAGAAGTAACTGCAACAATATTTAATATAATTATATATAGTTATTTTAAATTAGAAACAGAGTTAACACCTAAATCATATAAAAAATTCAAAAAAAACTTTCTCAAATTATATAAAAATGAAGAAGAATTCATATTGATACAGGTATCAAAAGTGTTAGATGTAAAGAGAATAAACTATGATGACTTAATATATAATGAAGAATACAAAAACCCACAAATAAAAAATGAAACAAATATATTTTCATATATTTTATTGAAGGCATTAGTAATGTATAAACTAGAGTATTATTTGGATGAGATATTGAATATAAACATATTAAATAGAGGAAATAAAACAAAGAAAAAAAAAACACTAAAATCGTCGAAACATAGAAATATATATGATATTATAAAAAAGAATTATAATAGTAAAAAATGGAAAGATAAATTGAAATTTGGTGACAAAAAATACAAAAAAATAATGTCGGGTAATGATGAGTTTTTAAAAAAAACTATGAGATTAACAATAACAGAATAAAAAGATAAATAAAAAGATAGATTATAGATAGATATAAAATGATTTATAATAAATGTAGTTAAAGTAAGTTAATATTCAAGTCATCATTAATCAATAAAGCTTGACCATCTAATGACCACTTAATTAGTATGGCTTTAATTTCAACACCATTTTTATGAGCTTTAATAACAGCGGATTGGTATATGGGGTCAATATTTGATGGCTGAAATGATGTGACGTCATCGCGTTGAATAACGAAGCATAAAATAGTACGAATATTGTGTGTAGTTACAAGTTCTTCTAATTCTTGGATGTGTTTAAGGGCTCTTGGACTAACTGTATCCGTAGCTTTTTTACGATAGCCATCCGGGAAATAAGCAATTTTAGTATGATGTGAAAATTTAGATAAGTCAAGTTTTTTTTTATCTGTATCAAGCATATCAACATAATCAGCAAGAGGAACATTTTTAACTTCTAAAATAAATTCATTGTTGTTTTCATCAATACCTTGAAAATCAAATCTGGAATTCAAGTATTTTTTTTCTCGTTTGAATTGTTTAATATTATTCAACCATGATAATGCGTTACATTCTAACGCATTATTAACTAGGAGTTCGGCAATTTTAGGGTCAGTTCCAATAGATTGTGGGATTCCACGTTCAATTATATGAGCAATAACAATTTTAAATTTACAAGTATTTTTAGAGTTATTTACATCGATCATATAAACACAAGAATTTGCGTTACATAATCCACAGCATCCAAGTGAAGCAGTATGTGCTAATGAATAAGTATTATCTTCAAGTAAAACATCGGCAACATATGGTGTTTTACAAGTTGCCGAAGGTCTCTTCAAAATAATTCCTTTATGAAGTGTAGATAATTGTAAAAGAAGCATAGTTAATTATAATAAAACTAATAAGATTATATTCGTAAAAATATAATCGTAAAAAAATATAATCAATTTTATAAACTAGGAATAAGTAAAAAATTATACTTATTTTTTAGTTTGTGTAAATTTTTTCCGGAGTTGCATTAAATCGATAGAAACAATAGGTTCGCGTCTAGGTGCGAATGATTGAAGTTTAGAATTTTTAGTAGCAAGTAAAATATCTTTTAGGAAGAGTGTGTCGTTATCATTAAATTTAGAAAATAAAGCTTCATGAATAGAACCTTTATTGGTATTTTTTGATTTGTCAAAATCATCTATAGATTTATATTGTTTACCATTTACAAGAATTTTAAGCTCAGTGTGTGTATATGAGTTACTCAATTTTTTACGCCAATCAGTAAAGGAGTTAAGTGCTGAGAATTCAGATTTACGAGAGTCGCACTGTTCTAAGTTACCTGAGCCGGCCGGTTTATTAGCGGACCCTTTATAGTATGTAAATGTACATTTATCATCATAAAGTTGAGCTAAACGGGCATCAATATCTTCGGGTGAACCCCGTTCGGTATCGCTACTGCCATCAGGAACGATTTCATTAGTAGGAATTTTTGGATGTTTTTTCAAAAAGTCATTGCGTAAAATTTTAAAGTCAGGTATTTGCGCGAATGCTGAATCGGGGTCTTCTAGACATTTATCAGTTATTTTACGAATAATATGTTTTGGAAGTTGTTCAAAATTAAAAATCCCCATATTTTTATACTTTATTAGTTCATAGTGTACACGTGTTTTATTTAAGATAATAAAATAGTCGGGGTTTTTAGGTGATGGAAAATTTTTATCAGTCAAATATTTACATACAATATCTTCTTGTTCTTGTTCTAATATAATAGTTTTAATATTAAGTTTATTTTCAATGATTAGGATTGCGGATTCATCGGCCCAGTATAAACTTTTAGGTGTGCGAATAATTTCTCGTAATTCGTCTAGTGAATTAACAGTATTCATTAATTTAATAGGAAGAGTAACATCATCTAAAGCATCTTTTAGGTCTTTTTTTAATTCTTTAATATTTGAAATAATTTTTTGTTGGTCGTCTAAAAGTAAATCAATAGTAGTTTGTAAATCATTTTTACTTTCATCTTTAGATAATGTTGTAAGTAAACGTTTTTTATCATAAATATTTTTACGAAGTTGTTCTAAGTCATCAGTTAAAGGTTGAATATCATAAGATTTATAAAGTTCAAGATAATTATTATACATATCGACAGAGAAGTTATCAGCAATAATATTTCTAAAATATTGATTATCTTTTTCGGGGTCAATGGATAAAAATGCTTGTGCAAAAACATAAAAGAAGCATTCTCCATCACCATCATTGGGTTGAATTGTAAAATTGATATCTTTCATATGTTTAACGATCCATGGTGTAAGAGGATTTAATAAATCAATATCAGTTGGTGAATTTTTATCAATATCATTGGCTGCATCAAGGTCATCGTCTTTATCTGTTTTAGTAAGTTTATCAATATCATTGGGTGCATCAAGGTCATCGTCTTTATCTGTTTTAGTAGGTTTATCAATATCATCAATATCAACGGATTTAGTAGGGTTAGTATTAGAAGAAGAGTATTTTTGTAAAACTTTCTTTAAGTTATTGTCGTCAAAAATAATAGGAAATGTGGTGATTTTTTCAAGGTCAATATATTGGTCAGGTTGTGTGGTATATTGTGAAATACTATCATCAGGAAATTCAAATAATCCAATTTTTTGAACAACCCTCATTTTAGATGGTGATGCGTCGATTAAATAAATAGGAGAAATAATAATATTATGTGTTGCTTGGTGTTTATTGTCTATCGAGCCTAGACATATAAATATAGGAATATCTAAAAGTTTAATTTCGTAAACTTGAACATTAATAAGACCAATATCTTGTGGTTCAATTGCTTTATTAGGAATATATTGTAAGTCTGGTTTAATGAGTGAAGTAATCATCAATATATATATTATGTTAGGTTTATTTTTTTGTTTTTTGAATTAAATCAATAGTATCCATATGATTGAAAATAATTTTTCTACTAATAAGTTTATTAGATTTTTGAGAAAGAATATTATTAATATTATCATAAATAATTGACCATTTATCTAAATGAAAAATATGAGAAAAAGCATGTTTAATATAACTTGCGATGAGTTCAGAAATAAAGTCGATCTCCGTTTTGTGTTCTATTTGTGTATTTAAATATTTAAAAAGTGATTCTTGTAGGGAAATAATATTTTCAATAATAATATTTAAGTTATCGCTTTTGATAAGTGTAATACAAAAGTAAATAATTTGTGAGCGATAATTATCTTTAAGTTTATTGAGTGTACATTCTGATTCAAATGTGTTATCAGAATTAAAAGAAATATTATTAAAAGAATCGATGATAATAGTATTTTGAGTAAAAAAGATTTCATAAAATTCCGGAAAAATATTCATAAGTGATGATGATAGTTTAGAGTATGGTTCATTCATAAATGAATTAACCGAAATATGTTGAAAAACATCTTGAAAAATAGTTTGACATTCTTTGGTATTTAATACATGCAAAGTGGCGATAATTTGCTGAAAATGAATATTGAAAGTTTTATTAGAAAGTTTATTAAGATTAAGTCTAATATCAGAGAAAGTGATGGGTTTTGGAGAATTATATTTAGATCTATAATGTTTTCTCTCTTTGAATTTATATTCAAGAGTAAAAATGAAATTACTGACATTATCATCAATATATGATGTATTAGTCTCTTGTATAATAGTATTTTGTAAATCAATAATAAATGGTAAAGTATATTTATTATATGATGATGAATTATTAGAAATTGTAACCATACCTGTATAGTATACCGGTATCGTTTTTAAATTTAAATTAAGAAGTTAAAAATGATATAAAATAAAAGAGAAGTGTTTATATTTTGTGGGTCTTCCAAATATGTTTATCGATTTTACGAGCAGGGCCATTCATGATGACACTTGCTAATCTAGCATAAGCCCAAGATTGTGGTGTTTGATTAGGTCTAGAACCACTAGAAAAGTATGCCCCTTTACCTTTATTTAAAACTTTACGCTGACCTTTATGTGAAAGTATGTGCTTATTAATCCACTTAGAATTAGTAATATTTTTGTTATATTTTCGTGTAAAATTTTTAACCCATTTACTACGAGAAGATTTGAAACTTTTAACTTTTGGACGTATTTTATTATCACTAATAGATTTAATATGTGTTTTCCGGTCTTTATGAGATAATGTTTTTGGTAAATAATTAATGGGCAATTTTCTTATGGTTTTAATCATAATAATATATAATATAAAACGAAAATAAATAATGAAAATGATTTCGTAAAAACAAATAAAAAATTATATACATGAAGTTCATTATGACAAATAAGGAATTTAAATTACCCATAGAGTTTTTGGAAAAAAAAGAGGAAGTATCAGAAGAAATACTGAATGATTTAGAATTGAATGAAAATAAAGAAAAGACAGATATATCGAATTGTTTATATAATCATATATTTGATTGTGATACAGAATCAGGAAAAAGTATGGTAAAAAAATGGAATAAATATTACACAAGTGATGTGATGTTTTTGAAAGATTCGCAGAAACTATATAGTAATATGAAAGAAATAGAAACAGATATAGTTGAGGAGAGAAGTATAATAGAATTAGTAGAGAATATAAATACAGTAGAAAAATTCGAAGATAGATATTTTTATATAGGAGATTTTTATGGAAGTAGTGTATTTAATAGTAATGAGAAATTTATATTAGTATATAGTATTTTTCTAATTTTGTCACCATTGATGACTTTATCATTACCATTAATACTATTATTAGGTCCATTTTTTATGTTAAAAATGCAAAGTCAAGATATAAATCTAGAAACATATTTCGAAGTATTAAGAGTATTGATGAAGCAAATACCGTTAGGAAAAATATTTGAATTAAAAACAACAAATATAAGGTCATTGTTTTATCCAATATTTAGCATAGGAATGTACATATTTCAGTTATATCAAAATTTGCGAAGTTGTATACAATTTAAGCAAAACATGTGTAATACTCAAGAAACACTATGTGTTGTGAAAAGTTATTTGAAACGAACAATAGAAAACATGGAATTATTCTTGGAAAAGTCTAATGAATTAAAGGCATATGAGCCATTCAATATGGAAATAGCGAATGTAAAAAGTGAAATAGAAGAATACTATAATAAATTAGGTGTATTATCGGGGTCAAAGTATGAACTAATACAAAAGATGGGAAAAATACGGTGTGAATTTTATAAGTTATATAAGGAAGAGAATCGTTATGAGTTGTTAAAATATTCATATGCTTTTAATGGATATATGGATAATATATGTAGTATAAAGAAGAAACTAACAACAAAATTAGGAAAAGCAGTTTATAGTAAGACGACAAATATGAAAGGACTATATTATCCATATATAAAAGGTAGAGGAAAAACGAATGATGTAAAATTAGATGGAAATATAATATTAACTGGTGTAAATGCGTCGGGAAAAACAACATTAATAAAAACAGTAATGATGAATATATTATTATCACAGCAGATAGGTTATGGTTTTTATGAATCTTGTACACTAGAAGTATATGATATGTTACATAGTTATTTAAATATACCAGATACAAGTGGTCGCGATAGTTTATTCCAAGCAGAAGCTCGTAGATGTAAACTAATATTAGATAAAGTAGAAGAGAATCCAAATCATAGACACTTTTGTATATTTGATGAATTATATAGTGGAACTAACCCACATGAAGCAGCCCAAGCTGGATATTCTTACTTAAAATATTTATCCGAAACATCAAATGTAGATTTCATATTAACAACTCATTATTTGGATATGTGTAAGAAATTAAAAAGTGAAAAATCAATAAAAGCATATCATATGTTGGCAATAATGGATGGAGAAGATATAAAATACACATATCAAATAAAGAAAGGAATAACAAAAATGTCAGGAGGAGTTCAAGTATTGAAAGCATTAAAGTATCCTGAAAAAATAATACAATATTCAAGAGATTATAGTAGTGTCAAAAATAAATAGAGATGAATAATGTGTTAGTATTTCGTTTATTTAAATAAAAATAAATAACATAATAAATAAAATGTCGTCGTTATTATTCTATTTAGGATTATTATTATTAGTTGGAGCGTGTTTTTTATATATGAGATATAATATAAAAAAAATTAATACCAAAGTAACTGGATTATTAGAATTAACAAATGCGTTGACTAGTGAATTAGATCGTGTAACAAGACATTTGAGTGAAAATAATGACAATAGTGAATTATTTGTAGACAGAACAGGCATGGGTTTAGTAGGAAAAACAAATGAATATATAGACCATCGACAAGAAATATCAGAAGATGAAGATGATGATGATGAGGATGATAAAGAAGATGAAGAAGATGAAGAAGATGAAGAAGATGATGAGGATGATAAAGAAGATGATAAAAATGATGAAATTTATAATAATATAGATGAACTAGAAGAATTAATGACAACAGAAGATGTAGTCATAGACAAAAATGCGTTATTTAATGAAACATCGGGAATAGAAATAGTAAATATCAAAATATCAGAAAATAATTCTGAATTAGATAAATTGACGGTACCAGTATTAAAAAGTATGATAATAGAAAAAGATCCGACATATAAACTAAAAAATATAAAAAAAACAGAGTTGGTTTCAATAATAGAGCATTTAAATAAGTAACATAATAAAATATATAATGGAAAAATATGTAATTAGTATTGATGTTGGAATAGTAAATTTAGGTATATGTATTTTTGTAGTAGATGATATAGAAATAAAAAAAATATATGAATGGAAGGTGATATCGTTGGTAGAAGATAAGAAAATATGTTCATCGTTTTTAAAATCAGGAAAAGCGTGTAAAAGTATAGCTAAGTATTCAAATTCATATGGCTGTTTTTGTAATAGACATTTAATAGATTCAACCGCAAAACAGATTAAACAGATTGATAGTAAGAAAGTCGATATGGTTAGTTTAGGAATAAATTTAAAACAAGCATTAGATAGTGTATGTCTAGATATTTCAGGTAACATAGAAACTGTTTTAATAGAAAATCAAATTAGTCCGATAGCAAATAGGATGAAAACAATGCAAGGAATGATTATGCAATACTTTATAATGAGAAATGTGAAAAATATAGAATTTATATCGGCCATAAATAAGTTGAAAATTATAGGAACAGAAGAGATAGTTGGTGAAAAAAAAACGTATAAGAGTAGAAAAGAATTAGGTATAAAAATAACAGAAAAATTAATAAAAGAGAAAGAGTGTTTAAGAAGTGATAAGTTTATAGGAAATAAAAAAGATGATTTAGCAGATGCTTTATTACAAGGGTTATATTTTTTAACAACTAAAAATAAAAAAAAAATGTATTAAATATTGCGGAGTACTTAAAATTAATTATTCTATTTATTTCATAATAATGGCTGTAGAAACTATAGATTTGAATATAAATAATTTTAATAATAACTTAGACGGGGATATTATGTTAGATACTGAAATAAGTAATTTAGCTGGTGTAGAATTATTGACAAATAATTCTCAAAATATAAATGAAGGTCCGGTATATGATAGTGTAAAAGATTTAGAAGATTCGTTAAATAATTTAGTTGTAGATGATGTACCAAGTATGGTTGATCAATCAAATTATAAAGAACAAAAGACCTGGGATGGATTTTCAAAGTTTGATTCGATACCAAGTCATAATAATAATGAACCAGTACAAACAGTAAATGAGATGAGTGAACGAGATATATTAAAAGAGAAGTTTAAATATATCCGTTTACTTGAAGATTTAGAAAAAAAAGGTGTTACATTAAGTAAAAAATACGATATGGAGTCATCGTTATTAGAAATGAAGGGGGAATATGAAACTATTTTAAGTGAAAAAGAACGAACAAATAGTGTTAAATTTCAAAATAAGATGTTAATGGCGTTAATTACTGGTGTAGAATTTTTAAATAATAAGTTTGATCCATTTGATGTTAATTTAGATGGTTGGGGGGAGCAGGTAAATGAAAATATGACAGAGTATGATGATATATTTGGGGAATTATATGAGAAATATAAATCAAAAGGTAAAATTGCTCCTGAAATAAAACTGATGTTTCAGTTAGCCGGTAGTGCAGTAATGATTCATATGACAAACACTATGTTTAAATCGAGTATGCCTGGAATGGATGATATTATGCGTCAGAATCCAGAATTAATGAACCAATTTACAAAGGCTGCTGTAGACCAAATGAGTCGTAATAATGCTGGGTTTGGTAATTTTATGAATATGAGTAATGGTGTGGCTAGTGCTGATAATAGTCGCCCAGATTTGAATTTTGCGCGTGAAGATACAGAATTACCTGTAAAATCTAGTAGAGCTGAAATGAAAGGACCAAATGATATATCAGATATATTATCTGGATTAAAAACAAGACAAGAAGAGGATAGTACGATTAGTGCTGAAGATATGAAAGATATAAGAAATGCTACTAAACCAAAAAAAAGTAAACGGCGTAGTCAAAATACATTGAGTCTAAATTTATAATTATTTTGCGTATTTAATTTATTATATGTGAAGTCCAATTGATTTTTAATTCCAATTGATTTTTTTAATAATATTTTCATTTATTTTCATTTATTTCACAAATGAAATTTCATTTATTTTCTTTAATGTTGCTTTTAACTTTTTTAATGTTGCTTTTAACTCGATAATACTTGGTAAAAGGATGAATCATATCCGTTAATCTTGTGGTAGAATTTGTAACTACCTGATTTACAAAATATGTGTTTAAAACCCATAAACCTAATACATAACTAATAGACTTAATAAAAAAGACCCACTTGGAATTCGGTTCAAAGTCCTTTTCCTTTTTATAAACTAATGTAGGTCGAATTAAAAAAATAAAAAATGGTAGTATTATACCTATACAAAGATAAGAAATAATCCATGTAATCAATCCAAAGGTATAAACTGCAATATAATCATTCCGTCTAAAAAATGGCATAATTAATCGATCAAATATTAGGAAAAATACAGGGTATATAAGAATTAAAGTGAAATACATATTTGTTGTGTTAATATTAGTATCTAGAGGATCTTTATTAAAACAAGACTGTAATATCTTATATATAAAGTCAAACAATAATATGACATTTTTATCAGACGGGTTAGCCGGTGTATATTCTTCATATTTAACAAATACATAAACACACATGAAAAAGGATAAAAATACATAAACGAACATAGTACCTGTAAGCCAACGCCAACAAATACTGTAATAAGCGAATTTACCTAACATCGATTTATCATATTTATTACTAAATGTTGGAAAAGTATCAGTGTTTTGTCCGATTGTAATAATATCCTCATTATTTATTTGTTTTATTGTACAATTAGATTTAGATTTTGCACTCATAATATATAATGTAATTAATATATTATAAATTAATATATTATAAATTAAGATATATAAAGTAAATTAAGATATATAAAGTAAATTAAGATATATAAAGTAAATTAAGAGAATAATCTAAATATAAATAATATATAAAATGATTAATAACACAACAGAAGAAAAAGATGCAGAAGAAGCTAAAACAGAAGCAGAAGAAGCTAAAACAGATGCAGAAAAAGTAGCAGAAATACTATTAATACTGACCAAAAACCAAGATGAAGACGATACAAATTTAATTGATATACCTAATATTTTAAACAAAGATAGCTTAGTTTATTTTGAAGAAACAGAACAAATATTTAAAACAAGACATAGTGAACTGTCTTCTAAATTAATAAATGGTACCCCAAATAACGAATCTGTAAGTACAAGTGATTGGAAAAAAAATTGGTTAACAGATAAAATTAATAATATAATAAATCATAAAAGTACAACTATCGAAAAACAGCCATTAAAAAAAATTTATAGAATAAATGATAATAGCCTTCTTATTAAAAACAATGATAATTTAACAGACTCAACACAATCTGATTCATCAGTAACTGAATCGGATAATTTAACACTTGATGATTTAACTCGTTTGTTAAGACTGCAATTACAAAAACAAGTAGATAAAAAATACCCACCGGCAATTGAATTAGATGAAATTTTAAAATTACCTGATAGAGAAGGACTTAATAAGAATACGATATTATTTATATATGCTAGAGATATGAAGACAATCGACACAATACTAAAAAAAGGACTAGAAAAAGGAAAAATCGCCACTTTTAATAGAGGTTTAACAATGTTAAAATCAGATAAAGAGGATAATATGACTGTTTTGCGCTGGGCAAATGAAAAAAAAAGAAAAGAAGAAGAAGAAAAATACCGTATAGAGGCACGTAGAGAGGAACGTAGAGAGGCACGTAGAGGTAATGTACAGTTGAAATATAATATATAAAATATAATAATAGACTAGATAGAAAAAGATCTATGTCTGTTATTAGAAATAAGATGTTTTGATTGTCGTGTTTTGTTTTATATTCGTTAATATCTAATTTAGGTAAATTAATATAATTTCCACAGTATTTACTAATAATATAGACAACTTCTGTTGGAATATGGTCAAAAAAATTATTTAAAAATCCAAAAGAACGAATATTAGTTTTTCCAATTTGTACTAAATAAATATAAAATAGGTAATTAATGTAAGAGTAAAAAATTAAAATATTTATATATAATTAGTATTATTCAAAATATAAAATTGAAAAAAAAATATATAAATATTAATAAAAAATGAGAAAATGTATGTGGTTTTAGAAAAATGTTTCAGTATTGATGAAAATCAAACCACATATATAGTTAATGATTTAAATATTATAAAAAAAAAGTTAAAAGAAAAGAAAATAAATGAGAGTATAATATTTTATACAAGAATAAGTCATTATAAAGATATATCGAAGGTGAATGAACTATTTCGTGAAAATAATTATAGATTACGAGTGGTAGTATATATTGGTATGGAATATATGAAAGATTCATGGTATTCAAATATAAGAATGGATAATAATAAAAAGTATGAAATATTAAATTAAACAATTACTAGGAAGAGTATTTGGGTCATATGAATTTGTGATTTTCTTAGAATTATTAGAATGAATTAAAGAAAAATCAGAAAAAGAGTTGGGTCTATATTTATGAATAGTATAGCGTTGTTTTTTATAGTAGGTAATTCTTTTTTTTAACTGTGATTGAAAAAGGTCATGTTCATCGGCAATATCAACAACAATGGGTTGTGAATGTTTTGTTCTTAAAATTCTTCCAATAGATTGTGTAACATCAGTTTTAGGAGAAGCCATAATAAGAGTAGAAAGTGTTTTAATATCTAAAGCTTCTGATGCCATTGCGTATGTAGCTAATATAATAGATTTAGATTCGCTAAGTTTTAAAGCGGATTCTTTCATTCCCCCAACATAATATCCAACCGAACCATTGGCAATATTATTGTGTTGTATAGCAGTAAATAAGTAATTCAAAAGCGATTTATTATGAGCTAAAATAATAATTTGTTGTAATGGATTATCGACGAGAAGATTTTTTAAAATCTGAATAATAAATTGATTTCGTGAGTTAAATTCGGATATTTTAGAAATCATGGAACTATATTGTGGTTTACCTTGATAATTAAGGACGGTATCATTAAAATCAGTATCATTAGATTTGAAAGTAAAAATGTTAACAAGAACATTATGTTGTTCTTTATCAACATATTTATAAATAATATCACCTATAAAGAGCTTAAAAACTTTTGTAAGTCCGTCTTTGCGATTCATGGTGGCTGATAACCCAAGCATATATTTAGTGGTAACTTTGAATAGTGATCGAACAAAAACTTCGGCAGCAATATGATGGGTTTCATCAATAATAGTAAGACCAAATGATGAAAACATAGATTCCGGATAATCTTTCATAGATAATGATTGTAGCATACCTAAAACAATATCTTTGTCGTTTATATCAATAGTTTGTCCTTGAATTTTACCAATTTTAGCATGTGGTAAAAATTGTTGAATACGTTCAATCCATTGATTTAATAGAAATTCTTTATGAACAATAATTAATGTTTTTACTTTAAGACGAGATAAAATATTAAGAGCCATAACAGTTTTTCCTTGTCCACAGCCAACTTCTAAAAGTCCCCCATATCCATTAGTTTCGATATTATTAAAAAAAGCATTAATGATAGTTATTTGATAATCACGAAGAGATCCAGTAAAATCAATATTAATTGATTGATGTGTATCGGTAGTTTGAATAGTAGGATTTCCAAATTTTTGTATTCCGTAATATTTTGGTAAATAGAATTTATTAATGGATTCTCTATAAATAGGGAATGATATCTTATTCATACATGGAGCATTTTGAATATGAGGAGTAGCTATAAGTTCTGTTCTAATTTCAACTTGTTCATTAATATTAAGAGAGGACTTATAAATAGTATAACCTTTGGAACCAAAATAAGTGCGATACATAATAAATGAGAGAATAATATCATTAAATCATAAAAACAAAGATATTAGTGAAAATAAAAAATATATTTGTATGATTTAATTATAAAAGATAATAATGCGAAAAAATGATATTAGGATAAAAAAAAAGGATATATTTATATAAAATGAAATTTAATATAGCCCTAAGTAAAACATTACAAATAATACTCAGTATATTAGGATTAATTTCATTAGCATTATTTATAATAAATATATATTATAAAAAATGTAGTGTAGAGCCTTATGTATCAATACCATCGGATGCTGATAAAAATAATATAGATTTTATAGATAATTTTGATTATGTTGATACAGATGATGATTTTAGAGAGTTTTATGAAGAATTAAGAGACAATTATAATATGCTTATCAATACACAAGAGGATTCCGGTCATGATATAATAAATAGTATATTAGAGAATATGAGTATATATAATATTAATACGTCATCTTATAACATTCAAGAAAAAAAAATACAAGAAATGAAAAAGTCATATGTATTAATGTACTTAGTGGCTATATCTCATATAGTATTTACACCTAGTCCTGAATATATTGAAGATGAATTAAATGAAGAGAATAAAGAAAATATTATAAAAAATTTAAAAATATATTTTGGAGAAAATATAACAGAACAACGATTAACATATGTTTTTAAAAATAATGTTTTTGTGAGAGAAAAATATAAGATATTTTTAAAATTAAAAAAAGCATATTTAGAAGAATATTCTCCAGAAGGAGAAGAAGATGATGAGTAATAATGAAGATAATAAATTAAAAATAAACAAAAATATAAATAATATAGAGTATTTAAAAAAGCAAATTTATAAATAATATAGAGTATTAAAAAAAGCAAATTTATAAATAATATAGAGTATTAAAAAAAAGCAAATTTATAAATAATATAGATTATTAAAAAACCCTAAAATTATAAATAATATTTAGGTTAAACTAATGATAGTTTTTTTTTCAAAAGTATATATATATATAATATAATGAAGTTTGAAATGAATCAAAATGTGTTAATCACATTAATGCTATCAGTATTATTAATAATGAGTATATTTGTAGTAGGAAAGTTATTAGGATATGGAAACACATTCATAGCATATGAAGGTATGTTATCGGAATCTGGCTTTAATTTAGATGAGAATGATGATGAAGAAGGTTATGATGATGAAGAAGATTATAATGATGAAGAAGGTGATTATGATGATGAAGGCGATAATGATGAAGGCGATAATGATGCGGAAATGGAACCATTTGAAATAGACAGATATGATATGTTGTTTAAAGTGAATCTTAGCAAGACTAAAATCAATGCCGGATTAACCCATCGTGACCTATATTATTTGGTAGATAATATAAAAGACAAGAATGAACTAAACGCAATAAAACGGCTTATAACACACAAATATAGAGGAGAAATCTCGTCGGAGAAAATAAAAGATGCAAAAATCAAAATAACAAAAGAATTTAATAGGTTGCGGATAGCGAGAAGCGATGAACCGTTTAGTGTAAATAACCACAAAACGATATCAAACAATATTTCTCCATTAAGTGTAGGACACATAGATAGCAGCATAAATTCATCAAACAATATTTCTCCATTTAGTGTAGGACACATAGATAGCAGCATAAATTCATCAAGCATAAATTCCTCAAATTCACCAGTTAAAGCTTATGATACAACTAATACGACACACGGAACCGTATGACAAAAGTAAAAAGTTTATTAAATTAAGTTTTATGGATGAGTAAAATATAATAAAATTATACTAAAATTTCCATCTATTTCCACACTCATTACAACTAACAAAAGTTGTCATGGGTTCATCAGCACTTCTAGTTTGAAGTTGATAATGAGAGCAATTATTTTTTTGGCATTTTCTACATATAAATTCACTAGATATTTGTATATTTTTTTCGTATGTATTTTCATTTTTAGTTTTATTGAAGGCGATAATAGATTCCCATTTATCTGGGTCCATTTCGTGTTGTGTAATATAGGCAATTTGTTGTGGTTTTTTTCTATATTCAAAAACAAAGTTTTGAAAGAATGATGAATTAAGAAGATTTGTATAAATAGAGCGAAATCTATTAGTATATAGTAAAACAAACATAGGATTATCCCATTGTTTATTAATATTAAGTTGATTTGCTTCTGTAATAGTAAAATTATAAATCCCTATTTCAATATTAGTTCCAATTGATGAGCTGGTAATAGAATTAAGTTTTTGTTTAACATTAAAGCGAAATGTGTCGGAATTATGAATGATTCTCATACTGAATTATTAATAAGATAAATGAATTAATATTAAATCAATTTTTAGGTGTTTTTAAATGTGATAAAAATTAGTGTTCATTATCAGAATAGTAATATTCTTCAAATGTGAGTTCAGAGATAATATTTAGATGAGTTTTATTATCTGGTTGAATATTATTTTCTAGTTCATCTTGATTAGATGATGTTGAACTATCAAGTTCATTAAAGTCATCAGATGAGTCATCGTCGTCATTATTTTCAAAAGTGATATTATCTTGTGTTAGAGTATTTTGATGAATAAAATGGTCATATAATTTTGAGCTGACAGATTCCCAAAGTTTAAGCGTAGGATTGAATATATTAGAATTCTCATCAAAAAAAAGAAATAGAATAGAACCAAATAAATTTATTCCGGTGTATTCTAAAATATTAGGATGTTGATTGATATTATTTTTATTCCCATTAGATTTTCCCCATAACTGAATTTTGAGTGGTTCATTGTGAGAATTGCATAAAAAATCAGTCCATTCATAGTGACAAATAAAACCATCTGGTTTTTTGAACATACAACATTTAAATAGATTATCTAAAGATGAGAAAGACTTAATTTTTGCGTCATTAGATTTAGAAATTACGATAGAGTCATAAACCATATTTAAAGGTATATTTAAAGGTAACTTTATTATTTTAAATAGTTTAAGATGAAAATGTATATAATAAATGGATACCTAAAAAGTGACGTAGATAAATATATAAGCCATGTAAAAAACAAATCATTTATGGTATCTTCTGAAGGTGTTTTTGTGACCGAAGAGAAAAGAATTTATAAAGTACTAATAGAAGAAGAGTATGAGATAGAGAAAAATAAAATAGGAAAAATAGATGTAAATATAGATAAAAGTAAAATTAGAAAAATAAAGCATAGTAAAATACCATTTGAGTATAAAGAAGTAGAATATGAAGAGAAAGTATATAATATAACACATTGTATAGATTTAGTGTGTATTTCGAATAAGATATATTACTATGAATATGAAAAAGAAGATGATATTGATAGTATAATTAAAAATATAAACGAGTTATTTGATGTAAAGATAATTTTATGAGAAGAAATGATATAAAATAAGGATATTAAGTAGATATAAAAAGAAAAAGAATAATCAAATGAATAATAATATAGTATCAAAATTTTCTATAAACCGATATAATAGTAGGGTACCAAAGAGACTGGTAGGAGATTATGATGCTTGTATGGTAGTACCATATGGAAAAAAATGTTATATTTGGTTTACAAAAGTGAATGAAGTATGTAAGTGTATTTTATTAGAACTAGATAATAACAGACAAATAGAAAAGTTTAGAACAATAAGAGTAAGATTTCATGATGATTTATGTGATGGAACAGTATTATATGGTATATTACAAAGTAAAAATACGGTAATGTTAGAAGAGATATTTATGTATAAGGGAGAAGATATAATGAATAAGCCATTTATACATAAATTACAAAAATTAAAAACTATTTTTACAAAAGAGTTGAGAGATGATGACAAAAATGAAATATCTATTTCGATGGTTCCTATATATCATACATATGAAGAAGTGTTACAAAAACAAGTATTTATGAATTATGATATTTACTCAATAAAATATATTCAGATGAGAACAACATGTATGCGAATAATAAGAAGTAAATGCTTGACAGAATTAGTGAAAGAAAAAGCAATATTTGAAGTTCATAAGACAGAGTATGTAGAATTATATGAGTTATATGTGGAATATAAAGGGAATATGGTATTTTATGATTACGCAAAAATAAACGATATAAAATGTAGTAAAAATATGGAGAAAATATTTAATATAAGTAAAAATAATTGTAATAATAATCCAAAAGTGGAATGTATTTATGTAAGAAGTTTAGGAGGATGGATGCCGATAAAAGTAGTAGAAAATAAAACGGTAACAAGTAAAAATGATTTGAATATGATAATAAAAAGAGCAATATATAGTGTAGTTTAAATGATTTCTAATTCATGTAGTGGCCAGAATTCATGAATAGTATTACTTAAAGGTCGTTTAATAATGAATGGGATTTTTTTTTGTTCGAGTTCCATGTTTGCAATTATTGAAGGGTCAATAATACGTTCATCATGGTCGATAAAAGGTGGAAGTCCCGAAGATAGTTGAATAGTGCGTAATCCAATAATACGTGTTCTTTCATATTTAGTCAAGATTGGTGTAGTTTTATGATATGGGTCATTGATGATACCATCTGGATTTCTTTTAACATCTAAGAATGGCTTAATTTCATCAAATGACGAGAGATTATGTTCGGAATGGAAAAGTTTAATATTATTTTGAATATTCTCAATTTTATAAAGATTATTAGAATCATCATCAGTGTCAGGGTCATCGTCAGAAGAATCAAAATCGGTTGCTTTAGTTTTATCTTTATCTTTTACTAATAATTCAGAATTATCATTATCAGTATCATTATCTCCTTGTTGGGAATCTTTATCATCTTCGTGTTCACTAATATCATTTTCCTCGATATTTTCATCATCATCATCATCATCATTTATATTGGAGTAGATAGAATCATCATCATCAGATTTTCCAACATCAGTGGGTTCTTCAATATCCGACATTATTTTAAATATTATATAAAAGACAATATAATATTTTAAGTATTTTCAATTTTTATTTTGTATATTTGGTTAAGAGTTATTTTCCCATGCTTTATTACAATGGTAGCATAAATATATATATTTAATATTTTCCTCATCATATTTTATGTAAAGAATTTCATTAGGGAATTCGTCGGGATTAGTATGAGATTTACAAGATGAATTAGGGCATTTGATGGTATTAGTACGAGGAATAGTAGGGTCAAATTTGGTATATTGGTTAATTGCGTTAGACAACTTGAAAGCGGATGATTTTAGTGTATCGTACTCATATATAGTATTTGAATCAGATAAAATATTATTATCTATATTTCCACAATTCCTACAAAAATGGTGAATTGTATCGGTTTCTTCATTTATTTGAATATAATATTTATTATCACAAAGATTACAGAAATGCATTTTAAATATACAACATATTTTATATTTAAATTTCAATTTTTAAAAGAGAGTCCTGCATATTTTTATAGTCTGCGTGAATTTTAATTTGATACATAGAAGTGGTGAGTGTTTTATTACTATTATATGATAATTTTTGTGCTTTATCTAAGATATTAGCATGATTATTGGAAAAAGATTCTAAAATTTTATTTTTAAATAAGAGAACACATATTTGAAGCGTTGAGTCATCATCATGTGCTTGATGATATAATGCCGTTTCTATAATTTTAATAATAGAAAAGTCAATATTTTTATAAGAAATAATACTATTATATTTATCTAAATCAGGATGTCCTGTTCTAATTCCAGGTTCTTGTAATAGTGGGTTATTTTGTAGTAAAGATGCGATTGATAATAAAACAGATAGGATAGTTTGACACGAGGTCCATTGTTCTCCTCGCCAAGTATTTAAAATGGATAAACAACACGTACCATTTTTATAGAAATTTGGATGATATCTTACATTACCATCATTTGTAAGATATGTGACTTTTGGAGGTGAATAAGGATAGTTAGTGGGGAAATCGAATTTAAACATATAGAATCCATATTCATATGGCGTGTCAGATGGTCCAACAATAAGTGCGTAACCAATAAGCATATGTTCATCGTCATGTTGATAAAAAATATTGCTATTATTATTAGAAAATTCGAGAATTTCTTTGATATCTTTTAATAGACGAGTAGTAGTTTCTTTTGTAACTGTGGTAGATCCCATTATAATAATGAAATGTATGATTTTAAGTAGATAATAAAAATATATAGGAAGATTATATATTATAGTATATATTATATTGTTTTCTGCGTTTTAAATCATCAAAAGTGACTGAAAGAAATAATAAAAGTAAAAAAATAAGATATGTATAAAGATTATAATAAAAAATTGAAAATGGAATTAAAAAAAAGTATTGAGATATATTAACGATGTCAGAACTAATAACCTTTTTGAATACTCATCGTAGAGTAAATGAGGGTGAAATAACACATACGAGGATAAAAAACGAAGGTTTAAATATAAAAGGTGGGTCTTATACTATAAATGCTGACAAATTAGAAAAATTTTATAAAGTATATTATAAAAGTGTGATAAAAACAGGTAATAAGGAGTATATCACAGAAAAACAGCAACAAAATAATGGTCCAATTTGTATCGATTTTGATTTTCGTTATAATATTGATGTAAAAAAAAGACAGCATACAAAAGAGGATATTGATACCTATATAGATATAATTTTACAGATTTTGAAGAAACTATTTGATTTTGATACAATACCGTTTAAAATATTCATTTTTGAAAAAGATAAAATAAATATCAGTGAAAAAGATAACTTAACAAAAGATGGGTTGCATATAATAATTGGTATAAATGCTATGACAGAAATAAAGGTATTACTCCGTGAGCACTTTATAACAGAAATTACTAAGATTAGTAAACTACCACTGATAGTTGATTGGCATAAAGTATATGATGAAGGTGTAAGTAAAGGTCATACGAACTGGCAGATGTATGGGTCTTGTAAACCTGGGTATGATAGATATAAATTGAAATATTTAACAGAGATAACATATGATAATACGATGAATGATTTTGATTTTGAAGAATTAAACGCACCATCAAATGACGAAATGGAGTTTGATTTATTTTGTCAATTATCAGTTCAATATAAAAACCATCCGTCGTTTAAAAATAGTTCGACAATAATTGCACAGATTGAAGCAATGAAACAAAATAAAATATGTGTTGATAAAAAAAAGAAATCCAAATTAAATATATCAAAAATGAATAAATGTGTAATTGATATATGTGATGTAAAAACAAGACAGCAATTAGATGGGTTAATTGAAGAGTTTTTGAATGAATTAAGAGATGCTGAATATGAAATAAAAGAATGTCATGATTATACGATGATTTTACCAGAAAAGTATTATGGAGAAGGGAGTTACGATAAATGGATTAGTGTGGGTTGGGCTTTAAAAACTACAAGTGAAAAAATGTTATTGAGTTGGTTGAAAATGAGTAGTAAATCCAGTAGTTTTTCATTTAATTCAATAGGTGAATTAATGGATATGTGGGAAAATTTTGATATAGATGGTGGTTTAACAAAAAGGTCGATACATTATTGGGCACAAGAAGACGCAAGTCGTGAAGATTATCAAACAGTAAAAAATAATACGATGGATTACTATATATATCAGACATTGAATACAAAAAAACCAATAACAGAATTTGATATGGCATTAGTAGTACACCAGTATTATAAAGAGAAATATATTTGTATTAGTGTAAAAAATAATATATGGTATGAATTTATGGACCATAAATGGAAAGAAATAGATTCGGGAAATACTTTGAGATTGAGTATGTCAACAGATATATATCAATTATATTTGAATAAATTAAATGATGTTGTTCCAAATACAGAATCGGAAGAAGAATATGATGAGATGATTAGTAAAAAAACTCAAGAAAAAGTGAAACGAATTACAGAAATCAATGCAAATCTGAGAAAAACGATGTATAAAAATAATATTATGCGAGAATCACGTGAATTATTTTACGATAGTAACTTTATGAATAATCAAGATAAGAATCCATATTTGATGTGTTTTAAAAATGGAGTATATGACTTCAAAACAAATAAATTTAGAAAGGGACGTGCTGATGATTATATTACAAAATCCACAAATATTAACTATATAACAAGTGAAGAATGCGATAAGTCTATTATAAAAGAGATAAAAACATTTATGGAGCAATTATTTCCAAAAGAAGAACTAAGGTCATATATGTGGAATCATCTTGGTTCTACATTGATAGGAACAAATGAAAATCAAACATTCAATATTTATACTGGGTGTGGACGAAATGGTAAATCAAAATTAGTAGAATTGATGAGCATCAGCTTGGGAGATTATAAAGGGACTGTACCAATTACATTAGTAACACAAGTAAGACGAGGTATTGGTGCGTCATCATCAGAGATTGTTCAATTACAAGGTATTAGATATGCGGTTATGCAGGAGCCATCAAAAGGTGATAAAATTAATGAGGGTATAATGAAAGAATTAACCGGCGGTGATCCAATCCAAGGAAGAGCGTTATTTAAAGATACAGTGACATTTATTCCTCAATTCAAATTAGTAGCTTGTGCGAATACACTGTTTGACATTGCTAGTAATGATGAGGGTACATGGAGGAGAATTCGTGTTTGTGATTTTATGTCGAAATTCATGGAAGAGGAATTAATAACAGAAGATGAAGAAGAACCATATCAATTTATAGTAGATAAAAAATTAGATACAAAATTTCCAAAATGGAAAGAAGTATTTATTTCGATGTTAGTTGATATAGTAATAAAATCAAATGGAATTGTTCAAGATTGTCCTATGGTAATGACGAAGAGTGGAGAATATAGGTCATCGCAGGATTATTTAGCAGGATATGTAACAGAACGATTAGAAAAGACAACGGATCAATCAAAATATATTGTATGGAGTGAACTACAAGAGGATTTTAAAGATTGGTATATTCAGTTATATGGTATGAAAGTGCCAAAGGGTCAAGAGTTGAAAGAATATATGACCAAAAAATATGGAAAACCACAAAGAGTAATGGAAGGTAATACTAATAAACAAGCATGGTTGGGACTAACACTTTCATCCTATGGTGAAACCGATAATTTCATGCCATAACTATAATAATACTAAAATTTATAAACTAAATATTATAATCATATGATATTGTAACATAAATATAATTTATTTTTTCTTTTATTTATGTTTTTTTTAGGTGTAAATAAAATTGAATTTAATTATATTAAAAAGATAGTAATTGTTAAGTGAAAAACTATATTATGTCAAAACCCACCTCTGGATTTGAGCCTATAGACATTTATAATTACTTGAAACAAGTAGGAACAACTGCTACGGGACATAATAATCTATCACTTTTAAAAGAGTTTATAGATAATAGTTTAGATGCTAATGCCAAAAATATAACTATTACAGAAGAGAAAGGAATTAATTTGATGGGTAAAAAATATTATCGTGTTATTATTAAAGATGATGGATATGGAATGAATAAGACTAATTTATATAGAGCAGTTCAATTACATTCAAAAAATGTCAATGGTGGTATTGGTAAATTTGGTATTGGTGGTGTTTCAGCATTAATAAATTGGTCTGATATAGAAGATACAAAATATGAAAAATATATAACCATTACTACATTATATAATGATGGTATAGTACGTCAAATAAAAATTAATTGGAATGATATAAAAACTTTACAAGATTATATAATTCAAGTAGAAGAATCTTATTGTGAAAATGATACAAATGCTATTAAACAATTGAAAGAAGAGAATATAAAACAAGGGACAATTATAACAATTCAAACAAGTGAGAGAAAGTTTTTTGAGTTAATTGAATTAGAAAATGATATGAATGATTATATAAATTTAGGTACAACTTATCATAATTATATAGAAGAAGGTACAAAAATAACATTATTTGATGATATAATTATTAATTATGCCTTTCCTAAATCACTCTTATCTGGAAGATTTAATATCGAAATATGGTATAAAAAAACTATGTTTGCGTTTTCAACAAAGATTGGTAAGAAAGAATATACTTATGTATATGAAAATAAAATAAAAGCTGAAAGAAATATTAGACATGATGAATTGTATAATGAAAATTGGATATTTATGTGTGATGTTATATTGAAACTAGATATTGCGAATGATATTGAAATACCAAATATTAAAACGAAATTTAAAGATAAAAATGATTTAAATTTAAATAAATGGAAATCATTTAATGATTTTTGTAAATTAAATGGAATAGAAGATAAAACAGATATAAATAACTTAGCCCACGAATATATAAAAAAAATATATGTTGGTCGTGAAGATAATAATAAAAATATAAGATTTCTTGGAGGATTAGATTTACTAGCAGATAATATAATTGATTATGATTATAGGACTAATAATTTTATAACAATTATTAAAAAACAATTAATATTTAATTATAAATTTGATGATAAGATTGGTTTAACACAACAAAATAAAAGTGTAATTGAATGGACGAATTCTCCAATAGGAATGGATAAATTTATTATAAAAATAATTATTAATTGGGTAAAATCTAAAATTGAACCAAAATTGAAAGAAATAAGTGATAAAGAGCAAGAAAAACAAAAAAATTACCAAGTGATAGAAAAATATCTAAATAAAAAACAAGAATTTATTATTCGTATGAAATATAATAAGTATATTCCAACATATCTTAATAAACCCACGTTAATATCCTGTGAAAATGTCATTATAAAATTATTTTTAAAACTAAAACATCAAAAAAGCACAGCTATATTACAAATACAACGATGGTTTAGAGCACAAAAAATACTAATGTGTTCTGTAACCGGATTTATAAAATTTCAGCGTTTTATAAAATGGTCTTATAAATATTATTATATTAATAAACTCCAAAAATGGATTAGGAATATATTAATAAAAAAAGCAATAATAAATTATGTGTTGTCTATTATTACAAAAAAAATCCTACTACGTAAATCAGCAAATATTATCCAAAGTCAATTTAAGCGTTATATTATTTTTAAAATTTCAATAGAAAAGAAAAATAATATAACGATAAAAATACAAAAAAATATTAGAATGTATTTAGCAATTAAATACGTCGAGAAAGAAAAAAGTCGCGACAAGTATTTTAAAAGTCTTTCTAGAAACTTTAAAAAACACATACAATGTCCGTTGTCCAGACACGAATACAATGTATTTAAAAAAGAAGTATTGAATAAACTAGTAGAGATGGAAAAGATGCTATAAACTAAAATTTATAATCTATTATAATATTTCAATTTTATAATTTATTTTTTCTTTTACTTGTAGTTGCTCTTTTTTTTAAATATATTTACCACTTTTCTTTTTTGATTTATCTTTCTTAACTTTTTTGTGACTTTTTCTTTTTAGGCTGTGCGTTAGCTACAGCATATTGTCTAGTTAATTTAGGAGGTGATGGTGGTGTATCATCATCATTTTTAGTCCATTCTGGTTGGGTCATTATATATATTTTTAGTATTTTTATTTAATATAAATGGGATAATTGGATATGGAATAATTAATAATATTTTTTTCCAATTATAACTATCATTATAATATGTATTAAATATTATATCCCATGATGCTGATGTAAAACCATAATTTATATTATTTTTATTATGATGAATTTTATGATAATTTTTTAAATTACTTAAAATATTATATTTATTTTCTTTAGAAAAATGACTAAACCAGTGTGTATATTCAAATAATAAATAGCAATATATATTTGAAGATAGATTTATTAAAGCATAGTCTAATTCAAATATATTATAATAAATAGTAAAATTTATTAATGCAAATAATTGTGTAAAAAAAATTGGTATAAATAACTTTGATGTATCTTGTGTATTTTTGTGATGTTTATTATGTATTCTATAAAATAAATTATGTAATAAAAATCTATGAGCTATATATTCTTGAAATGTCCATAATATTGGGGTATAAACATAAAAAACTTTATTATATTTTATATCTTTTTTTAAGAATATTAGCGTACCTATAGAAAATAAAAAAGAAAAATAATATTTATTTGGTTGAACTAGTAATGATTTTATCATTTCTATTTATAATATAAATAAAAATTTATATCATAATTAATAATGAATAATCAAAATCTGCTTTTATTTTTTATGTTATTATCTTATAGCTATCCAATATATATTGTTACAAAAAGTTATGATGAAAATACAACTACAGTATCAAATATTATTTGTAATATTGAAAATACCAATATTAATTCTGCCTTTTGTTTAATGGGATTTTTTACATTACTTTATGAATATAATCGTAATGATAAATTATCATTTTTTTATATATTCATATTACTAGTTACATTAATAGGGTTATTAAATACAATAGACTATTCCCTATATCACTTATATTTTGCTATTACAGCATTTTTTTCTATATTTAGTTTTATGTTTCATAATTCATGTAGAATAAAAAATTATATTCTAGAAATTAGCTTACTTTTAGAAATTATTATATGTTTATATATATTTTCATCAACAAATATTGAAAAATGTTTCATAAGTGAACAAGTAATAAAAGAATTAAATATATTTATACCCGAATTGTTACTTATAGTTAATTTTGGATTTTTTTATATTTATCTACATTATTTAGATTTTATAAAAATAAAGTATGATTAAAATATAAAATATTGACAAAAAAAACTATTTTACCAAAATTACGTAAAATTGATAGTTCTCTTAAAAAACATAAATATAAACTAAAATTTATAATCGGGAATTTCGTTATAAGATACGGTCTCATTATCTAAAATCATATTAGCTAAGTTATCTAAGTATTCAAAATTATTATTTAAAATAAGAACAGCGGTATCTAAAGCAAAGTCAACTAATTTTTTTACAGCCATATCAATATCATATTGTGTAGATTCGCTATTTTTAGATGATGGTGAAGCCATATCTCTTCCTAAGAATGGTTGAGTTGGGTCAACATTATCATATAATAATTCTTCACCTAATCCATACTGACCAATATAACGTCGTGCTAAATTATTGATTTGTTTCAAATCCCCACTAGCACCAGTAGTGACATCTAAATCCGTAAATCCACTAAATACATTATCAAGCGAGTCATTACAACCGTCAGTATTAGAACAATTATTACTACAGCTATTTGTATCAAGTTGTCTATTAAATACGATTTCTGCTGCTCGTCCACCCATAATAACAATCATATTAGCTAATAAGAATTTCTTAGTAGGAAAAGTTACATAACTTTCGATAGGTTTAAATAAGGTATACCCCCCAACACCATTTTTATTAGCACGTTTCGTAACTTTTTCTAGGTCAAAAAACTCATCAAAATATAATGCAAGTAATGCATGACCGGCTTCGTGAAATGATACAATTTTTTGTGTAGATTTATCCCGCCGATCTACTAAATTAGGTAATCCAATAGTAATTTTTTCATATGCGTCAAGAATATTGTTCATAGAAATTTGAGTATTATTTTCACGAACACCCATAATCGCGGCTTCATTTGCTAAATTTTCTAGATCGGCCCCCGAAAATCCACCAGTCAAAAGAGCAACATCAGTAGTATTAACATTTTTAGAGATTTGTTTATTACGAATGTGTATATTAAAAATATCTTCACGACCTTGTGTATCAGGTAAATTAACATAAACTTTCCTATCAAATCGGCCGGGCCTTTTTAAAGCCGAATCTAAAATATCTACTCTATTTGTTGCGGCAAGAACAATAATTCCATCAGAATTTTCAAATCCATCCATATTAGTAAGAATTTGATTTAATGTTTGTTCGCGTTCATCATTACCACCACTAACACCTGCCCCACGTTGTCGTCCAATAGCATCGATTTCATCAATAAAAATAACACATGGTTTTAATTGTCGTGCTGTCTCAAATAGCTTTCTAACTCTTGAAGCACCAACACCAACAAACATTTCAATAAATTCTGAGCCACTAACAGTTAAAAAGTTAACACCAGCCTCACCAGCAACAGCCCTTGCTAATAATGTTTTTCCTGTACCTGGAGGACCTTCTAGTAAAATACCACTAGGAATACGTGCTCCCATATCTTGATATTTAATCGGATTTTTTAGAAAGTCAACGACCTCTGTTAATTCATATTTAACCTCATCAATCCCAGCTACATCGGCAAAAGTAACATTTACCTGATTAACTTGTTTAATATTTTGTGACATCATATTTAATGGATTATTTGGGAGATTTAATCCAGACATTTGATTAGACCGAAGAATATTAAAAAATCCAACCACTAATAAATATATAAAAACAATAGCTATTGGAACAGGAATTCGTGACAAAAAACTAGGTGGGGTCACAAAAATATCAAAATTAATATTATTCTCATTAATTTTTTGTAATAAGAAATCAGAAAATTGTGGAATATTTGTCACTACATGTAGATTTTCTTTCCCAATATCAACCCCATTTAAATTATCGATAGCAATTAGATTATCTGTGTCTTTTATAAGTGTAATATCTTTTATTTTATGTAAATCCATATTATTAATTAATTCAGTGAAAGAGAATGGGTCCCCAAGTATTCCATCTTTTTGTATGACTTCATTTACTAGATTTGATGGTAACATATTTGTTTTAGTATATATGTGTCGTTGTTTAATATTATGTGGAATAAAGCAAGTAACGTTAGTGAATAAAAAGGTTGTTTGGATAAGTAAAAATAAAGAGGGACGCATTTTCATTAATAAATAGTATTACTAGTATAGTTTAAATAGTATTATTATATATTATAGTTTAAAAAAGTATTATTATTATTATTATAAAATGTGGTTTACTAAAAATGCAAAAATATTTACCATATTAAGTATTATTTGTATGGGTAGTTCGTTCTTTACTTCAAATAGAGTAGTGACAAAAAACGTAAAATACAATAACAATAAAATAAATATTTATACAAAATCGGATTGTGAATTATCTGATACACCTGCTCTGTTATTTTTTACAGGGTTAAATTCTGTAGTTCCTAATAATATATATGATGATTTATTAAGAATCATAACAAAACAAAATATTACATGTTATGTAGGTTCAAATAATATGGAAACAAATGAAGAATTAATAGATGATATTTTATCAAGTCATACTAATTTGACAGTAGCTGGTCATTCCTCCGGATGTATTACATGCTGCAATAGCGTAAGTAAAAATAGTGAGGTGACTTCAATTGTATTATTGGATCCAGTAGATAATTCATTCCTTTCTAATGAGCAATCTAAACCAAATCTTAATCAAATAGAAGATATCTTAGTAATAAATGCGAAACGTTCATATGAATGGGATTGGGTAGATTTATTACCAAAATTACCATTTATACCTGCTTTTAAAATGACTAGTGATTCTTTGAAATTAAAATCGCCGAAAGTGACTTTATTGGATGCTGATAATTTTGGACATACTGATATTTTAAATCGTCCATGGACAGATATTATGCATAATAGTGTTTCTCGGGGAACCACCGACCGTTCATATAAAAACTTAAAACAATATAAAACTTGGATTGCTTCTGCTATTTATAGTTTTATACATAAAAATAATACTTATCCAGTTTTATCCGATAACACCGAATCATCTTCTATGAGAGAATCAAAACTCTGGTAAACTAAATTAATATATGTAAGTAAATTTTGTTTTGGAAGTAATATAAGATAAATTTTAAAAGCTAAATATAGTCGTCGAATAGTTTGAATAATATGTGTAAAAATATTGATATTATTATGTTTAATTATATTATCTTGTGGTGCTGTCAATGATTTACTTATATCATAATAAACCTTTGAACATTTAAAATGCCGACTTATTATAATACTAATTTTATTTTTGTTTTTGGTCTAGTTATATTACATTTATGACATAACATTCTTAATATAGCATTTTGACGATGGTATTCAACCCATTTGTCTCTAAAAATATAATCTTTTTCTAAAAAATTTTTTCTATGTGTACCATCATTTAATTCTCCAAAATTATCAGGAATCTTTATATCATTATTTTCCTTTACAAATTTATATGCTAATTCATCAAATGCTGAATTTTTTGTGTCATTATGGTCTACTTGTATTCCTTTAACACTATCACATAATTCACAAGAATTATTCTTGCAATTTATTTTGAAGTCATATATTTGTTCATCTATACTACTTCTCATAGCTGACATTAATTCGTGTTTAAATGACTTATGTTTTCCTGTTATAGCACATCTCCAAGATATATCAATTTCTCCATCATTTTTTATAATAATTGTTTTTAATGCGTTTTTATTTAATACATCATTAATAATTTTTATATTACACATATTTTTAGATTTTGAATTAAATTCGGGGTGTCTTTTTAATAGTTGAATTAAAATTATATATTTATCTGGGTATGTATTCTTAATATCATGACAGACACCAATTTCCTCATATATTAATTTTTTTACATATTGTTCAAAATCACGCTGTGTTTTATAATTATTATCTAAAAATACAACTGGGTTTCGTGGCATTACTTAAATATAATTATTAATTATTTTTTAAGTGTATAAAAACATTATTTATCATTATAAATTTAATCGGCGTTTTAAATGTGCGAAGGTGTAAAAATCATTATAATATATAATTTGGTTTTCTTGTAGATTTCTTTTGTTTAAAGAAATAAATTCTTTACTGAAAAGACTACTACATAATGGTAATAATAATAATAATAATAATATATATTTCATAATTATGTATATATATTATTAAAAATATTTATATAACTTTATAGATTAAGATTATCCCACATACTACCAATGAAGTATAAACTATCTTTAAAATAAAAAACAGAATGAACGTTTTCAAATGTCATATTATTATATTTAAAACTGGCGTTTTTAACATCAACACCCATGAGTACTGGATTTAATAAACTATTATCATAAAAAACTTTATCAATAATACCGTTTTTATAATAAATATTATCAGTATATTCTAATAAATCGAATGATAAATGATTAGGATAAACATTAGTAGTATCAAATGAAAAATCTAATTGAATGTCGGAATTTGAAGATATACACGAAATATTAAATAAATCGTTTTCATTTTTATTGAAAAGAATATGTTGATATGTATCGACAAGTTTTAATCCATCTACAGGGTCCATAGATAAACCATTAGTCATATAATCTAATATTAGTGTTCCTTTTTTACCATTAGAGTCCATAATATATGTATTAATTTCACATCTTATTATATTGTCACCAGTCATAAATACAGGACTACTTGAATTATAAATATTAATACTTAAATAATAATTAGCAACATAATCATCATAAAGTTGTATAGGAACAATAGATAATGAATCATTATATGATTTTATATAGGAATTAATAATATTGACTTGATCTAGTTCTAATTTATAATTTATATAAGTACTATGAGGTTTTATGTCGATGGGAACATATACTTTATTTGGACCAAATGGATTAAACATCATATTTGGTAAAACGAACGCTAATGATTTAAATATAGTTTTTAAATTAAAATGAGTATTTAGTAACATTATTAATGATATTAAATATTTTTTTGTGTATGTTTAAATAGTTTTAAATGATATTAAATATATATGCGAATATTTAATAACTTCAAGAAATATTTATTGGTAATTTTAACATTTATTCCAAAAACACTAGGGTTTTCATTTATACCGCCTGATATGTTTCATACTATAGCTATTAATATGGTAAAAACAACAACATCTATTCTACCAGCAGCAGATAGTATAGGACATCATATATTACATACAAATGAAATATTAATTCATAATTTACTTGATAATGAAGAGATAAGTATGGAGATAAAAAAACCTATAATATTGAACTTAATAAAAGCTGCGCAAACCGGCGATCAAGTTGGAGGTGAAATATTGAAAAATTATGAAATATTAGTTGATAAATTATTATAATTAATCATAATTTTATAATTAATCATAATTTTATAATTAATGTGTTAATAAAAAAAAACGATAAAAATACATTATATTATATGAAAGAAATATTGAGTTTTATACAGAATAAACCATTCATTTCTAGACAAGTACTTAATATAAGGCATATGACGCCCCCAAAAATAAAAGACGTGGTTATTAAAAATAATAATATTTTACCCGGATTTTCGATAGGTATTCCTATTAATATATTGTCATATACATATACAAATATACATTATGGGTATGATATAACTACTATAAATAACATAATTTTACTTTTTGGGCTTGGATTTATTTCATATAACTATGATAGGACGTTGGATTCTATATACTCATTAAATAATTATACATCTATTTCAAATGAGCGTAAATATCTACGTCATGTTTATTACTATGAAAATATAGAATTATATTTATCTTCTATTATCTTAATTTATGGTTTTATTAGTAGTGTATTTACTTCAAATGAATTATATTTACCATTTTTTTTGTTATTAAATTCAACTATTGGGTATAAATATTTTAAAGAAACATTTGGTATATTTAAATCTTCATATATAGCTATTTGTTGGACTTTGGCATCAGAAATACTACCTTGTGTTATTCATGACCAAAATTATGATATATTGAATTATCCATTAGACTATGTTCCCCTTGGTATGACTTTATTCGCATATTCAAATATAGCTGATATAGATGATATATCAGAAGATATGCTAAATAGTATACAAACATTACCAATTATTTATGGAGGAGATAGAATAAAGAGACTTAGTATATTAGTAATTCTATTAGCTAATTTATTATTTGCCTTAAATCCACATTATGGTGATAATTTTGTATGGAATACATTTATTGAAGTAGGAAATTTTGGCTATATAGCAAATGATATATTAATAAATTCTAATACCACCCAAGTAAATACCACAAATTTAAAAGAGAATAAATTTGATATAGCCGCTATTTCAATAATTACAAGATTTATAGGTATCTAATAAATGGCTATAAAAAACATAATTTTATATGTAATAATTAAAAGTAACTATCTTTTAGAGAATTAGCGGAATTCATCCCGTCTTTTAGTGTACTCCCTGCAGCATTTTTAAAAGAGTCACTAACATCACTAGCATTCAAATTACGAAGATTATCGGAAGCACTAGTAGCTTGTTCAAATACATCATACGGCATATCTTTTATAGAGTTAAATGAACTAGTGACATTAGAAGTGGCCGATTCAACCGCATCACCAACTCCAGCATCAGTAATATCATTATTTAAAAAATCTGTATTAAAAATAGAAAAAACCATAATAGGAAAGAAAAGTGAAATACAACAAAGTAAAAGAATGTACAAATATGAAGTTATTTGGTTAGTGGTATTAACTTTTTTAGATGTATAAATAGCTTCTTTAAACTTTAATAAAAGATATAAAGAAAAATAGTCATAGTAATAATAGTAAATCAAAAATAAAACAAACACGATAAGATGTGAAATATTAATAGTATTATAATTAATACCCATATTAATTAAACTAATAACAATAAGAATAATAAGAATATATTTAAGAGCGG